>ENA-OSIY01001561-OSIY01001561.1-marine-metagenome-genome-assembly--contig:-NODE-1561-length-12169-cov-12.266374_pt1 | contig 12169 bp, 21 predicted proteins | sample MGYA00237884_ERZ534233 | MGnify/ENA primary metagenome ERZ534233 (study PRJEB26412, sample SAMN06343840) | marine metagenome | isolation source: estuarine water | place: USA: Columbia River Estuary... | reverse complement strand
ACAGGAGTTATTGCAGTAAGGTTTGAATAACTATATGTATGATTAGCTTTGACATTGCTTGCATATGTATCAAATGACGATCCATCACCCCAATCAACTGTGTATGTACCAGAGCTTGTGGTAACTAGTAATGATATGTGATTACTATCTGAAGAGTCAACGCCATACACCCCCTTAAATACATTGTTTGTTGAATCTACACCTGTTAAACTTGGCCAAGCTGGCCTTGTCCACGCTAAAGGCTCAGCATCAGCAGTTGATCTACTACCAGCAGCTACAGCCGCAATTGGCACGTTGCCCTTGTATAATGCTTTATAACTCATTCTTGTACAATATAAATTGTATTGCTATCTGTAGTTCCAGCCGCAACTAAAGCTGCATAGCCTGTAGGAGCTAAAACTACAAAAGTTGGAATTCCCATTGAAACTCTCATGCCGCTAGCTTGAGTGAGAGTTGGTCCTGTTCCAGGTGTAATTGGAGGAATAGATAAATCAATATATGCCATACAATATTATACACTCATCCTTTTAAACGTGTAAAAATATTCATGCATCCTCGTTTTCTTCAGTCTACGATTCATTCTGAACCATCTTCTATTCTCGGAATTTGGGAAGGATATCAAACAAATGTTATAGATGCATACACTGCTGAACCTTTATTAGAAGACTTGCATGATCATTTGATTAGAGAATTTAATCGTAGAGTTTATAATTTGGGATTTTATAGTTTATTACTTAGTCCTTATGATGGTGGCTTTAGACTTGCTGGAGTTTATATACCAAGTAGTGGAGGAGGTGGTAGTGGTGAAGCGCCAGCTAATGCTTTAGTTTATAATAATGATAATTTAGTGCATAACTCTGATTATCTTGTTTATGGCGCATAACTCTTTAACTCATTCAAACTTTTTCAATAGCTAACATGCTCAACAATACTTCCTCAAAAATGTTTTATGGTGCTTTGCCATTTGTAATACCAGATAGTGAATTGGGTTTTCCTCTAACCTCTGCCACTAAAAAGGAAACTATTTTCCGCAATTATAAAATGGGCAAAGTTTTAGATCAAGGAGATCAAGGCATTTGTGTTGACATGTCTTTGACAGCTTTGCTCAATGCTGAACCAATAGCTCAAAATCCTTGCAAGCCTCTTGAGATATACAAAGCTGCACGCAAGATTGGAAACACTCCTGACGAATTAGAAGGTTGTCAATTGAATCACGCTGTAAATTATCTCATTAAGAAAAAAATTATTAAAAAAGAATATTGGACTCAAAAATCTTCAGAAGTAGCACTTTATCTCAATACAATTAGTCCGATTGTGATGAGCTTGCCTTGGTCTGAAAAAATGAATAATCCTGCAAAAGATGGTAAAATTGTTCCTGGAGGCAATTCAATAGGCTATCATGCTGTGGTAGCGTTTCGCTTTGATGGATTGAAGGAAAGATTGTGGTTAAGAAATAGTTGGTCAGAGTCTTGGGGATTGAACGGAAACTGTTATATGACTTTGGCCGATTTGCAGAAATTATTAACCCAAGGAGGAATAGCTTGCGCTTTAGTAGAATAAAACTATCTTAAAAGTGTAAAATTGTCTGATGAGAACGATTTTATTATTACCTTTTATTTTTATTCTTTCATGCACAACTCCAGAGTTGCCTACAGCACCAACTCCTTCAGAGTCAGGATTTTTAATTACTAGTTACGATCCTCGCGGCAAAGTTGAAAATACATATTTTGTTAAAGAATATGATGTGGGAATTGATGATGTTTGTTTTAGCGTGAACAATAAAACTAAAACTATTAATGGCTCATTTAAAATAGAAAAATTTACTAAAAATTAATATGATTAAATCATTGTTATCAATTTTATGTGCAATAGTGCTTAGTTCATGCACTAGTACAGGCTCAAAAGATGGCGTTAAGCCACCAAGCTTCACTCCCAAATATACTATCAAACTGACTGACAAGCCTATTTGGAACAGTGTTGATGATGTTAAAAAAGAGATCAAAGGCAAGGGAAAAATCACGGGCAATGTAGTAGACTTGCAGGGCGGATGCTTAGATGGCTCCAAGTTAAAAAGATCTTCTAATAGTCAAGATGAATCAAACACTCCCATCAAATTAAAAATCTCAAACTTTACTTTAAAAAATGGCTACATAACAAATGTACCTGGTGGAATCATTGTGCAAACTCCTAATGTCACAATTGAAAATATGTTGTTTACTGGAGTGAGTGAAGATTATCTTTCCAATGCCAAAGATGACAGCTACAATTTTAAGATTTTAAATTGCGAATTTTACAACAACTCTCAAGGAGACAAAAGCTGCCAAGTCAACGGTGCTGTAGGATTAATGGTAAAAGACTGTTATATAACAGGAGGCATCACTGCTATAAGAATTGGCGAAAGCTCTTCCAAGAAGAGGGGCGATGCTAAAGTGGAAAATTGCGTTATTGAAAATGTGCCTACATTTTTAAATGTGGATGGAAAAAGCCAAGTCTTTGTGAAAAATAATGTATTAAAAAATGTAGATAAAAAATATGTTATCAAAGAAGGATCAGAGGTTCATGAGTAAACAAAAAAAAATGCAACCCTTGCGAGTTGCATTTTTAAATGGCGGATGCGGAGAGATTCGAACTCTCGGTAGTTTGCACTACGGCAGATTTCAAGTCTGCTGACTTAATCCGCTCGACCACACATCCTAAAAATAGACTCAATTGGACTTGAACCAATGACATTCGCCTTATCAAGGCGACGCTCTAACCAACTGAGCTATAAGTCTTTGGAGCGGGCAGCGGGAATCGAACCCGCATAGCTAGTTTGGAAAACTAGGACTTTACCGCTAAGCTATACCCGCAAAAATAAACGATGGAGGAGAGATTTGAACTCTCGGTAGCTTTTAAACTACGACGCTTTAGCAAAGCGTTGCCTTAAACCACTCAGCCACTCCATCTTAATGTCAGAACTTGATGCCTACACCAGCAGCTACTCCCCAACCCTTATCTTCATCTGCGCTATCAAGAGCAAAGCTGTAGGTGCTTTCAACGAACAAGTTGAGTTGCTGAGAGAGCGCAAAGGTTGCGCCAGCACCAGCACTAACGCTCCAGCGTTCTTCCTCAATCTCATAGTCAACTCCACCAAGACCGTAGACGGCGAAAGCTGTACTGATTGGAACTGTGTAGAGAGCGCTTCCACCAAGAGTGAAAGTTTCATCTTCAAAGGCAACGAGAGAACCTCGCAAGCTCACATTGAGAAGGCTAACAGTTTCAAGCGAAACTCCTCCTCCGTAAGTTGCATCAGCATCTTCATTTAAAAGAGAAGCTGCAAAAGCATTAGCTTTGAGATTTGGCTGTTCAATAGGAGCTTCTGGAAGTGGAGTTTCAAGAAGAAGTTGATCTCCAGCCTGCAAAGCAGAAACTGAGGAAACGATGGCAAAAACGATTGCTTTAATTGTGTTTTTCATATTGTTGTTTGTTTGGGTTTCTTGATAAGAACTACTCATTATTATCAAAAATTATTTAAAAGTCAAGTACAAAATTTACTTCCTTTTCTAAAGAGCAAAGAGTTCATCCAAGTTCTTTGTCCTGCTGTGAACTTATCCTGCTTCAAAATAAAGTCAAGAGTTTTTTGATCTGATTCATTTTCAATGGACAAATACATTAGTTTTTTAATGAGAGCTTTATCAGAGGAGAGAGAAGTGAAGTCGCTAGTGTCAATCATATTAATTATAAAGTGGGATACCCAGTAGGACTCGAACCTACAACCAACAGTTTTGGAGGCTGTTGCTCTACCAATTGAGCTATGGATACGTATATAAAATTGGCTCCAAGTTTCTGAATTGAACAGAACTCACGCAGTTTAACAGACTGGTCGCACGCCTTGTGCGTTACTTGGAATATTGTCTACTATACTTTAGCTTGTAGCAGAGTCAAGCATCTTTTTGAGAAAGAAGAAGCATTTCGTCGTCATTTTCCAAATCAACAACTCCATCAGCAGAAGCTTTTGCTTCTTTATACTGAGAATAACAAACTGCTACTCGCTGCTTTGGATCTTTAAATTCTTCGTTTGTGGTGAGTTCAGACATGCAACGACTCACGAAATCAGTGCGCTTTTCTTTATTTTTAGGTTTTGGAAGCATTTTTATGTTCTTTCTTATGACAATTTACACATAATGTCAAACCATTTTCTAAATTAAAACGTAGCTCAGGATATTCAGACCATGATTTTATATGGTGTGCATTTAATTGCCCGCCTTTACATCCGCAATTTTGGCATATATAATTATCTCTTTCAAAAATATCCCTACGCCAAATAGAATATGGACCTACTCTTGATTGACTTTCATATCTTCCTATTTTTATTTTAGAACGATCTTCGATCCAATTTGGATGATTTTCTCCTCGAATTTTTAATCCAGCTTTTTTTCGAGATTCTTTAGTAGGTTTTGGAGGTTTAGGTATTAGACCTTGAGTCATTTTTTGCGATAAACTAATACCAGCTTTTCTTCGACTTTCTTCTGTCGGTTTTGGCGGAATTAAATTATTTATTTCTGCATTTTTTATTCCAAAACAAGTACGAGAGCAAAATCTTTTTCTTTTAAAGTCTCTATTTACATAAATTAACATTTTCTCATCACAATTTTCACATTTTTTTTCTCCTTTAATTTTATATCCATGAGATACGTAATAATCTTCTGATTCATTTTTAGGTTTTGGAAGGGGCATATAAGTATATTAATCAATAGGATTGCATTTTTCAAAAATGAATTCCATGATGTTCATGTCGATCTTTTTAAAAGATTTTAAACTAGAAAGAGTTTCTGGCATTATGCTGCTGATATCTGGATAGTATTGCTTGAATGAAATGTCAGTATTGCTAACGAACGTGTAACACAAGTGGTGCAAGTAAGCATTAGCTCTTTGAGAGTACTTTTTGTGGCATCCTAGATTCCATTTCTTAACTAGTTGAACTGCGCGAAATTCACAATCGTGTTCAATCTTTAAAATTTGCCAAAAAGAATTCCAGCTATTCATGGATACCTCTCTGTCTTTTAAATCACAATAAAAAGAATCATCATGATCCCATAGAGGACTATCATTCACTGCTTGCATCAAGTGGCAAAACTCATGAACAAAAGTATCTTCAAAAAGAGAATCTTTTCTAGCTACCACCATTGTGTTTCCATCACAATAGCCCAAACAATTTCCACTATTACGAACATAAAATGCTGGTCGTATATCTATTCTCTTTTTATGCTTGCGAGCATACTTGCAAGCCCAGCTATGAAAGAGTTTAAAATTAGGAGAAAATTTATTCATTGACTGAGAAAAATGAACAAAGCAAAAACCCTAAGCAAAAGCACAAACTACATAAAAAAAAAGTGATCATAAAAAAATGGAGCTAACTTTCGGGATTGAACCGAAGACCGATGGTTTACAAAACCATTGCTCTACCACTGAGCTAAGCTAGCAAATAAAGTGGAGAAGTGGGGATTCGAACCCCAGACAAATAGCTTGCAAAGCTACCGCTCTACCAACTGAGCTACATCCCCATAAAGTATGATATCATAAGAGGAGAATGTTTCAAGAGAAATCTACAAGCCAATTTTCGATTCAATTCTACTGCAAAATTTATTGAGAAAATTTGGAAAAGCTTTTCTTCGCATTTGACAGAATGCGCTAATTGGCATGATTATAATAGTATAAAAAACAATATAAAGAAACATAGTCATTCGGTTCATAATTTTAATTATTATATTTTACATGTATGATTGATATTAATTTTTTATTTGTTTAAAAGATTAAAATAATTTACCATAGTATTGTATATATATAAATTTGGGCGAGCAATTTCTCTGCCAGATTCGCCCCAAAAATAATTCATTTTATCATGGCAAAATTTGGCAACTGCTCCTGAGCGACCTTTGCCGCCAAAGCAATTAACTATAACATTAGATTTTGAATAAGAGATTAAAAAATCAACAATCTTTTCAATCTCCTTAACTTCTGGAGGCATTCTCCATTCTTCATTAAAGAAAAAAGGCTCTTGTAAATTCCAAGCAGAGACTTTTAAAGTGTTTAAGTTTTCTAAAATTTTATTGTCAACTGGAGCATCTTGCTCGTATGGATTCGAGAAAGAAATCCACACTGTGTCGGAAGAAGCGTATTTAATTTCATTAGCTTGAATTTGAGACATGTTGCGAACTGTTTTCATGATTGTATTCTAGTCATCCATTTTTGAATTCCGCTATTCCAATGTTTGTTCACGCCGCGAGGATCATTATAGTCTTTGCTTTTTTTATTCGTGATGATTGGGCAATACTTAGTTTGGATTTTGGAAATAGTAACTCTTCCATCGTCGATATAATTTTCTTTTAAATTGAATGCGGTTCGAGTTAAGCATTCATTCACAGATGCGAATTTCAATGGCCCCCATTTGCCAGAAGATTTGTCGCGTCTCATTTGGCCGCTCACATTATTATATTTTTGAGCATAAATGGATGATCCATTGCCACTTTCATGACAGCAAATTGCTGCCAAAAACAATGGGCAAATTTTATATTTTTTGCTCACATCAATGATGTCTTGACCTTTATTACGAAGTTTTCCTTGTAAGATTTTATTTAAGTTTTTCGCAGTTACTGGAAAAGGTTTTGTGACATTATAATAGGATGAGATTTTTTGTTGTTTAGCAGCTTGAACTGGCTCTTTACCTACTGGTGCTTTTGAAGAAGATTCTTCTAAGGCGGTATCATATATTGGATCAGCCGAGTACGCAATAGCATCTCTCTCAGGATTCAAGTTAAATGATGGTCTAGAACTATTGAATTTAAATGATGGTTTAGAGCAAGAGCATATTCCCATCAATGCCAAATTAGAATAAATAAATAATTTAATTAGTTTCATAGCAATAGAGTTTACATTTAAAGTTTTCACCAATTATAACCTGCAACTAATATAGCAGGGTTGCATCATCATGCAAGCTGAAATTACGAATTATTCGCTGCTAATTGGCGAATTTTGAAAATAGCGTGACACTTGTGCTTGAGTTCCACATCCCAAAATACTGGACGATTATAATTTGGAGGATAACCTGTTGGCATGTCAGCATGTTTGCGAGTCTCTTTATCCTTCTCTACGATTCCTTCTGAGTAGTGAAACAATGGAGTGATGAAATTCCAAGAGTCTGCTGCTGAATGGAAAGCATAATCAGGAGTCCAGTCATCACTCAAAAGCTTGTGATGCAAAGCGTCAAATGTGATGGGAATATTTGGAAAGTATTTAAGAAGATTTTTAATACTCCAAACTCCTTTAGCATTGTCGTTGTTCTCAATGACAAGTCGGTTGCGAATAGAATTAGGCAGAGAGTCATAAACTTTCATCACTCTTTTTGCAATACCCAATGGTTCGCCATCTTGGCGAACATGAATATTCAATGGACTTTGATAAGTTTCTGGCAAGCCAAGCAGGTCAAAGATTTCAGCATGTTGCTTCAAGTCAAGAATACTATTCTCAATGCAATTCTCATCCAAAGAGCTTAGTGTGATGTACTCACTAGGATGAGCAGAAATGCGCAGATACTGTTTCTGTAATGTTTGCTTGATGCTTTCACACTCTTGCAAAATCAAAGCATAATTTGGCAAGTCGCTAATCTTTAAATTAACATTTTTATGAGTGAGAACTGGAGCGAGAGATGATGAGAGTCGGTATCCTTGAATGTAATTGTTTTGGCAGTATTTAATTGTGCGATGAGTAATTTTAAAATTGTGCAAAATACGAGCGCACAATTCATTCATAGATTCATCTTTTGGGTTTTTGCAAAACTGAGTATAAGTCATTGTTTTAAAACGATGACCTTCATCAGAGAGACTTTTGGAGATGCAGCAAAGAGATAAGTTCATGCTTCAATATGCCGAGAATTCATGCCTCGTCAACTATTTTTTGGGATTTTTTGGAGTTTCAACTTTACGAAAGATTTTATCATAGTTGTCTCTATAGGCTTTTAAATTTGCGCCTTTGCGAAGTTTTGATCCTTTTCCAGCTTCTTTATTCATAATATGAGTGTAATTTATTTTATGGCGCAGACATATACTTTTCAAAATTTAAATCAATTAGCTCATTCTGCTGGGCATATTCCTTACATCTATGATAGACAAAATGATTATTATAGAGCAATGGAAAATACTGACATGGGCTTGCAGAATAGCTCAAGCTCTACAAATTTAGACGCTTTCGGAAGATTGAGAACTTCCATGCCATTAACATTATTCGACTCCTCTCATAGATATACTGATAATAATTTGTGGAATACTTTGAGTGGAACTGGAGGCTCTGTAGCTTTTAATGCTAATCAAGGATTAATGGATTTAAGCACTACAACAGCTTCTGGCTCTGCTGTTATCAGAGAAACTACAAAAGTTTTTGCTTATCAAGCTGGCAAATCATTGCTCACCATGAATACTTTTGTCATGTCGCCAGCTAAAGCTAATTTAAGACAAAGAGTTGGTTATTTCTCTGCTGAAAATGGAATGTATTTAGAATTAAATGGAACTAATTTAAGTCTTGTAAAAAGAAGTATTGTTGGAGGCTCAGTATCTGAGACTCCAGTTCTTCAAGCATCTTGGAATGGAGATAAACTCAATGGAACTGGACCTTCTGGTTTAACTTTAGACGTTACAAAAGCTCAAATTTTATGGATGGATTTTGAGTGGTTAGGAGTTGGAACTGTTCGCATGGGTTTTATTATTAATGGTAAATTTATAGTTTGCCATTCTTTCCATCATGCTAATTTAATTTCCTCTACTTATATTACAACAGCTTCTTTGCCGCTTAGATATGAATTAGTTAATACTAACACTACTGCTACTGCTAGTACTTTAAAACAAATATGCTCCACCGTTTTATCAGAAGGTGGATATGAAGTACGAGGATCTCAAAACGTAGTTTCTCTTCCTGTTGATGCTCCTAGAACTTGTACGCTTGCTAATGTTGAGTATCCAGTAATCTCTTTAAGATTAAAATCAAATAAATTAGATGCTATCGCTATACTATCAGCCGTAAGCGCTATAGGACTTGGTAATAATGCATTATTTAATTGGACATTAGCTGCAAATGGAACTACAAGCGGAGGAAGTTGGATTACTCAAAGCGCTAATGCTGCAATAGAATATAATATAAGTGGAACTGGATTTGCTATTGGTTCTGGAAGATACATTGCTGGAGGATATTTCTCATCTAATTCTCAAGGAAGCGTGCCAATAACTCTTGTTGGAAGTGATTTATTTAAATTTCAATTTGAAAGAAATTCTTTAACATCAACTCCATATGAGCTATCATTTGTTGTTTCATCCAAAGCTGCTGGAGATTTAGCTTATGCATCTATTGACTGGGAAGAAGTGGTAAAATAATTAAATCAAAAAATCTTTCCACTCTTCTCTTTGCGCATTAGCATTTAAAACAAAAGCTGGAATAGCTGGCGCATTCACTTGTTCATTTTTAATGTTAAAAAACGGGAATTGACTTCCTTTTCGATTGTTGCATTTTGTGCAAGCAAGAGTTCTATTGTGATGATCATCCGTTCCGCCATTACTTTTTGGCAAGATGTGATCAATGGTCAGTTCGCTAAGTTTAAATTTATTTAAACAATACTGACATCTATAATTATAAATTTTGGCTAGTTCGCCAAGAGAGAGCTTAGTCTTTTTGTATTGGCGGAAAAACTTGTGAGTAACCACAATAATTGTAGGAATGGGCCAAGACTTTTGAGAGCTTCTTAAAACTGGTTGATTTTCAAAAAACGAACCGTTTTTAATCCACTGAGAAAAAGTGGAGAATATATTTTGATTAGCATCAACAGCACCAACCCTCTCTTTTAAAATATGTAAAAAAGCTGCGCGAGCAGTGACAGCGCAAACTGGTTGCCATGCACTGTTTAAAAGTAAAGAAACTTTAGCATTTGGATCTACTGCATTCATATAAACAATCAATGGTAAAGAATGCTCTCCTCACGGCATGAAGCTATGAGGAGAGCGCAAGTAACTAGCAAAAAGAGATTTTCATTTCTCTTTAATCATCCACAGGGGAAGAGTTTTCTGGAGTTGGACCCCAAACAAATTCGGAGGAGATTCTTTCTTTGCCTTCGGTAACAACTCTCATAATATATCCATTGCATTGACTAGCGCAACATTTAGCCCACTTGAGAGAATCTTCAAGAGCTTCATTATAAGATTGGATGAATTCTCCATTGGGAGAAAAGATGTAGTATGAACTATTCATTAGTTTTTAGAGCGAGCGATTAGATGTTCGTGGATTTCGGTGCGGGCAGGTTTATCAAGAAGACGACCCTCGTCTTGTGGTAATTGATTGATTAATTCATCTGGGCTAACATTCAAAACGTAAGCCATGCATTTCACTTTGCGCAAAATGCCAATTTCTTTATATTTTAAAATTGCCCACAAGGCATCAAGCCCAGTAGCGTCAATTTCATCAATTAAATTTTTTAATGTGGTGGATCTCATTTTAGTTGTTGGAGAGTTTGAGTTCAAAAGTTACTAGTCCTAATTCATCTTTATTAGCTAAGAAACCACTGATTAGAATAGTTTTTTCATCAATGAAAAAAGTGTTTTTAATTTCCATCGTGTATTCAACATCGTTTAGAAAAACAGTGTGAATGACATGATCGTTATTTGGCAAACAGTTTAATCGTATCTGATAAGATTGAAGTGGATCTAGTTGTATGAAGTTGAAGCTTGATTCGATGAGTTTAGCAATCATTTTGTGAATATAATGTGTTTTATGTTGTTTACTATGTCGGTTATTTTTATGAGAGAGAGAAGGTCTTTTCGATTTTTTCGTTGGTAGCCAGTGTAGAGCGGCATGTCACTATGCACATTAATCATGGAAGTGTCAACGAGTTTTTCAGAGAGTTTTGCTAAAGACTGTCGATTCACCATGATGAAATCGCTTTCGCGTTCAAAGCAAATGAAATCAGCTTTGCCGTATAACCATCCATTGCGACCCTGCACGTTTTTAAATTCAATCCAAATCAAATCATCGTTGACTGAACTATCTGAACGATTGATTTTTTTTCTACTTTTAACATCAACAGAAATTTCTAATCCTTTTTCAGACTTTAGATGAAAGTCTATATGATTCATTTCATCGTTAAAGGATGCTTTTGCAACTTGAAATCCATTTTTTTGAGCACAAGAAGAGAAACAGTTCTCAGCATTCTGTCCCATTTCTAAAGCTGCCCCGCTTGAATCAAATTTATTTTTATTCAACATATTATTTATACCAATACACTGCAATTTTATCGTTGTCAACAACTAGTTTACACGATTTTACATAACGTTTAATCCACGAAAGATATTGTTTTAATTTAAATTTGCGAGTAATGCCGCTATAAATGTATTTGCACTCTGGATTTTGTTGGAAAAGAAAAGAATAAAATTTATTTAAAACTCTATCCACATCTTTTTGGGGAACTGAAATGTTCATGCCAAAAAATACTTTTATATGATCACTCATTTTTTCAAAAGAAATAAAAATCTGTTCGTTGCTATTTGATTCTATTAAGTATTTCACTTCGACTTTTTCTAAAAATTGAATGTAGTCATTTATTTTTTTGCTTCTAATACTAGGCGAGGGATGAGAGCAAAAACTCATTGGTTTGGATTTTTTAAAAAACTCATAAAGAAGACGATGCAGCTCTTCATCAAATGTATTTATTAATTTAAAATTCATAAATAATATTTATTATAGTTTAACAGTGTAAATACATCATGGGAAAAGGACAAGATAAAATAGCTAGGAATCTAATGGATTTGCAGCCGACAGCTATTGTAGAGTTGTTTCGATTGTTTTTCAACACAGTTGATTCTCCTGGAAAATATGTTTCATTTCATGGAGGATCATTATTTGGAAACGATATTTTTTGGCAAGACATTCCTTACTCTCCCATTCCAGTAGAAACTGAAGGTTTTGAAATCAATGGCAATGGTCAAGTTCCTCGTCCAAAAATTCGTGTTGCTAATAAAGATTACTTTATTACAAAATTATTAACTGACAATAATGATTTTTTACATGCAAAACTTGTTCGTAAAAGAACTTTTGTAAAATATCTTGATGATAAAAATTTTGATGGAGGAAATCCATGGGGAGAAGCTGATTCTTCAGC
>ENA-OSIY01001560-OSIY01001560.1-marine-metagenome-genome-assembly--contig:-NODE-1560-length-12171-cov-8.031090_pt1 | contig 12171 bp, 8 predicted proteins | sample MGYA00237884_ERZ534233 | MGnify/ENA primary metagenome ERZ534233 (study PRJEB26412, sample SAMN06343840) | marine metagenome | isolation source: estuarine water | place: USA: Columbia River Estuary... | reverse complement strand
AATGTTTAGAAGAAGGTGCTGCAAAAGTATATGCAGTAGACCTTAGATTTAGTGAAAACTTAAACTTTCTAAAAGGACAATATTTAGATAGATTGGAATTAATTAAAACCGATTTAACTTATTTATCTCATTGTGAAAGTTTATTTGCAGATGAAAAAATAGATATAGTTCTTCATATTGCAGGTGTAAAAGGTTCGCCGGCAAGGTCATCAACACAACCTGCGGATTACCTATTCCCAATGTTAATGTTTAACACCAATATGATTAAAGCATCATTTGACGCAAAGGTTGAATGGTTCGTATATCTTTCATCTGTTGGTGTATATAAGCCGGCAGAAGTAATGAATGAGAGTGATACTTGGTCACAAGAAGAAACTTGGGCATCAACTCCATCTCGTTTAGATTGGCATCCAGGTTGGACAAAAAGAATGGGTGAATTAACATTGGATTCTTTAAGAGTTCAGTATGGTTGGAAAAACTATACAGTTATTAGACCTTCAAACATATATGGTATCAATGATAACTTTGCACAAGATGCAACTGTTATTAGTTCTAACATTTGGAAATTATTTAATGTAGAAGGTGAGGAAATGGTTTGTTGGGGAGATGGTTCATCACGTAGAGATTTTGTATTTGGAGATGATGTTGCACAAGCTGCAATTGATGTAGTTAAAAAAGAAGTTAGTGATATTATTAATTTTGGATGTGCAGAAGCAGTAACTATCAAAGAAACAATTGAAACCATTGTTGAATGTTATAAAGAAATCACAGGAAAAACAAAAGTTATTACATGGGATTCTACAAAAACAAATGGTGACCCAATTAGATGTTTAGGAGCTGACAAACAAAAAAAATATGGTATTTTACCACAAACCAGTTTAAAAGAAGGATTAACTAAATCAATATTAGAATATAAAAGTAGATTATAATGAAACATTTAATCACATCGGGTTGTTCTTTTACAAGTTTAACAAAACCAAACATAGATTTTCCTGTTGAAATGGAAATACCATTACAACATAAACGTAGAGATATGTGGACTTGGGTGGATTGGATTAGACATTATAATGAACAATCTTATTCAGTTTATAATTATGGATGTCCTACAAACGATAATGATACGATAGTTGAGAGTACACTATATGGAATTAATAAATTGTTAAAAAGAGGAATTCCTTCAAATGATATTGAAGTTATAATACAATGGACGTGTGCGACTAGAAATTCTTTTTTTATTCCAAATGGATTTGTTGATAGAAACAAAATAGTAAATGCACATGCTAATGATTTCGTAGATGAAAAAAGATTTAAATTTGAAAAAGGATTTAAATATTTAACGGGTGGATATAATAAAACAGAACAACCCGAAGAACTAAATGATATTACAATGAATTATTTAGCTTTACAATTTTCTCATCCTGAACGAATTATAAATTGGTTAAAAAACATAATATTAATTTCAAGTTATTGTAAAAGCAAAGGAATAAAATATAAATTTTTTCAGTTAAATAATAATATATCATCTTATTATTATAATAGATTTGGAGGCCTATCGCCAAAACAAAATAAAATGAATACTGAACCACATTTGCCAATTAAAGAAGATTTATTAAAAACAAAAGACATTGAATATACTTGGGATGATACTATGTTTATAGATAATCCATATATAAATTATTTAGTAGAACAAATTGATTTTAATAGTGATTTTTGGTTTTATGAAATAAACAATCACCATAAATTCGGTGGTAGTTTGGAGTGGACAATAAATGAATGGAATGATAATATTGAAGATGATAGTGGATTTGAATTGAGTAATATTGTTTATTATGAATTAGAAAATAAAACTGAAGAAGAAATTAAAGAATTTTTCAGAACAAAATCATACGGACATCCATCATCATTAATGTGGAGAAAGTTTTATTTTGAAATTTTAAAACCAAATTTTTTATGAAACATATAATTTGTAGTGGTTGTTCTTTTACAAGAGCTGGCCGCTTAAATATAAATGTAACTTCCGATAATTTTTTAAAAGAAGATGAGCAAAGAGGTGATTCAAATGAATTTAACTACTATCCACATTGGATTCAAACACTACATCCAGAAACAAACGTAATAAATTTGGGTAGTGTAACTAATGATAATAAAACAATAGCTAGAAGTATAATTTATAAAATAGAAAAACTAAAAAAACAGGAAATACCATTAAATGATATATCAGTAATAGTTCAATGGTCATCTTTTTATAGAAATTCTTTTTTTGTATCACCATCTAAACAAAAAGAAAATCAAAAATTAAAATTACCACAAGATAGAGGTAGATGGAGTGACGAAAATTCACATATAAATGATTTTGTAGAAGAAAAAACAAATTTGGGTGAGCATGGTTATTATTTTTTAACTGGTGGTTTTGGAATGGGGCATGTAAAAAACCCAATTAAAGATTTTGCTGAATTATATTTAGGACACCTACATTCATATGAGGAAAGATTACTTTCATTTTTAGAAACAATTGTTATGCTGCAGATGTATTTAAAATCAAATGGAATTAAATATAAAATGTTTAATATTGCAAACAATTTTTCAGATACATATGTTTTAAATTGTATAAATGGTGGAGGTTTTCCTGATTTCAAACCAACAGGCGGCAAACACAATCAAATGTATGAAATTATAAAAAATAAATATATTCCAAATACATGGAATGATAAAATGGAATATTTTTCAAATCCATATTTAAAATATTATTATGATATGATAGATTGGGATAGTTTTTGGTTTTACGAAGAAGAAAATAATCATAAATATGGTGGAGTTACGGAATGGGCCATTAAAAATTTTGATATAAACGACCCGAATAAAGATGTGAATTTTAGAAATGCACTTTTTATGGAACAAATAATAAGAGATAATAAAGAATATACCGAAGATAATTTGATTGATATATATGAGGACTGGAGGTGCCCACTTGGACATGTATCTGCTAGAATGTATAAATTATTTACTCAAAATGTAATTTCAAAATGGAACCTTTTTTAAAAAAACAATTGTTTGAAACTGGATATATTTCATTTAAATTAAAAGAATTTGATGAAAAAATTTATAATTCTTTAAAAGTTTTATTTCCTCCAGGAAGTTTAAATCCAAAACAATTTAATAATTTAAAAGCTTCCATAATAAAAAGAAAAAATAATGATATTGACCCCAAATGGCCAAACGTATCAAATGGTAAATTTGAAGAACTTGAAGAAATAAAAAAAGAAATAATAAAAAATTGTAACAACGATTTAAACAATTCATACGGATTAGACCAAATATGGTATTTTGATTGGCCATACGACTCAAAATGTTCAAAAACACCCCATTCGGAAATATTAAATCCTATTTTTAAATATTTTTATGATGTTGAGTGTGCAGCGGCTAATTCACAAATAACAATGTATAATGATGGTTGTTTTTTAATAAATCATAGAGATGGTGATGGAGGATACACAGGAGACAGAAAGTGTGCAATACTGATATATCTTTCTACGGACTATGAAACGGGTAAAGGGGGTGAAATGGTTTTAAGTAAAGATAAAAATAATGAAGAGTGGATAGAACCAATATACGGAAATGTTGCTATATTTGATTTTACAAAACACAACATATGGCATAGAGTAGAAAAAATAACCGGATATAACAGATATTGTTACATAAATTTTTGTTAATTTCAAAAAAAAATCGTATATTGAAAATATGAATCAACCTTTTAAAATATTTAATTTAGATGATAAGACAAAATCTTATTTAAAATCTTTATTACCTGCAGAACTTCCACAAATAGATAGAATTAGAGCATCTGTTGATGGAATTGGAAATACACCATTACAATTTAAACCAAATGAATTTAAATCATTTGAAGAATTTGAAAATAAAAAAAATGAGTTAATAAAAGAATACAACCCAACATTACTGGGTGGTAAAAATTCAAAATTATCCCAAATTTGGTATTCTATGAAGTATGATAACACTAGAAATCATATTTCAGAAATTCTTAAAAATATAATAAAAGAAAATTATAATATAGAATATCCAATGGAATTTATGTGGGAATTAACAATGTTTACAGAAGATTGTTATATAGAAGAACATATAGATGGTAATGATTCAAACAGATTAGCAGGAATATTAATTTATTTAAATGAAGATTATGATAAAGAAAATGGGGGGTTATTAAAAGTAACAGACCCAATTACAAAAGAAATTACTGAAGTTGTTCCAGAATTTGGACAAGTGGTTATAATTGATTATACAAAACATTCGGTATCACATGAAGTTACACCTATAAAAAAAGGAAAGAGGTTAGCTATCTGTGCATTCATACACAAATTATCACATATGGCAAAAAGCAAAAAAGTCCTGGTTACAGGCGCAAGTGGATTTATAGGTTCACAGTTAGTAAAAACATTAAATGAAAAAGGATATTGGAATATTAGAACCACATCTTTTGGTAGAGATTTACCTTCTTCTATAAAGAATATAAATAATATAGAACATTTTAAGGGAGATTTAAGAGATGCTGAATTTTGTGAAATGGTAACAAAAGATGTAGATGTTATATTTCATTTAGCAGCAAATACATCAAACGCATTGGATACAAAATTCAATCCCCTATTACATGTTACTCCAAACATTGAAATGAATGTTAATTTAATGGAGCAGGCCTGGAGAAATAGCGTGAAAAAATTTGTATTTATTTCATCAAATACAACTTACCCTGATATGGGAAGTGAGTTTTGTACCGAAGATACCAATGTACATGCAACTCCACTATTACCTGTTTACAAAGCAGTAGGTGGTATGAAAAGATATGGTGAAATGTTATGTGATTTCTTTTCAAATCAAATCCATAATCCAATGCAATGTGTAATCATCAGACCTTCAAATGCCTTCGGCCCTAATGATAAATTTGATTTTGAAAAATGTCACGTTACTCCTGCAAACATTCGTAAAGTAGCAGATGGTTTAAATCCAATCCCAGTTTGGGGTGATGGTACCGAAGTAAGAGATTTACTACACGTTGAAGATATGGCAGATGGGTTTATCTTTGTAGCAGAAAATAACGATACATATGATATCTTTAATGTATGTTATGGTGAAGGGTTTACAGTAAACGAAACACTTGCAACAATCAAAGAATTGGATAACAATACAAATCCAATTGAATATGTTAATAACAAAGCACCAATGATTCCAATTAGATTATTATCTTCTAAAAAGATTAATGATTTAGGATGGAAACCAAAGAGAAACTTAAAAGAAGCTCTTAAAGAAACGATTGAGTGGTATAAAGCAAATAAGCATTTATATAATCCAAATTCGAAACCATAATGAGTACACCACAAACATCTCCATATAAAGATGAACTTACCAAAGCAATGACATTCCTTGCTGAAAAAGAAGATACAATCTTTATAGGTCAACAAATAGTTTATGCAGGAAACCCAATGAGTACAACTTTAACGGAAGTACCAAAGGAAAAAATGATTGAAGTACCTGTTATGGAAGAAACGCAAATGGGTATGAGTTTAGGACTCGCTATAACTGGTAAATCTGTTATAACATTTTATCCTCGTTGGGATTTTTTAGTATCAGCTGCAAATCAATTAATAAATCATGCTGACAAATTTGAGCATATGACTGGTAAAAAAGTTAATATTATCATTAGAGTTGGAGTTGGTAGTAAAGACCCACTAGACCCGGGTATTCAACATAGAAACGATTATACAAAAGAATTTAAATCTATTTTACAATTCACAAAAGTCCATGAATTAAAAAAATCTGAAGATATTTATAGTATCTATACAAATGCATATAATGAAGGTGGTGTTCACATTATTGTGGAATGGCCAGAATTATATTTTAAATAAAAAATATGAAAATTAAAGAATTACCAATCATTTCATACTTTGTAAAAAAATATGAACAAAGACAAATGAAGAAAAAACTTCAAAAAAAATTAGAAGAACTTAAAAAAAGAGACCCGTTTGTTTATAAAAGTTTTTAAATGAAAGATAAAATAGTACTTGGATATGATGTAATGACATATAATGGTGAACAACCAAACTGTTTAAATCCAAAATTTTTAAATACAATATATAACGCATCGGATTTTTATTATTCGGATTCTCTTGAATTTTTTGCAAAAAGGTGGAATAATAATTGGGCACTTTACAATAGTAATATGTACAATAATTTTGCTGAAAAAAAATCAATATATCAAATAAAAGAAGATAGAAAAAAAGGAATTCAATATGATTGGTTTTATATAATAGAACCATTTGCAAGTTTAGAAAACTTTTTTGGAAACGACCAATTTTATAATGAATTTGTTTTAAATAACATTTCAAAAGTAGCATTGGATGAAATAGTTAATGGTAATGGTAAATTACTTATTAATTATGTATGCGATGGTGGTACCGCATTTGAAGTTAAAAATTTTGAAAAACTAATAAGATTTACTAGAGATAATAACATAGCAGATGAAAAGGTATATTTTGTTTTTGCAGATTTTAAATTAAAAGATAATCTTAAACAATTAAATGTAAACTATAAAGTTATAGATTATAGTTACAATATGATTGGAAAAGCACAAGAATTTAATAATACACTAACAAACCCAAATTATAGTTATTGGGGTAAGGGTTCATACGAACCACAATTTGGTACGATAGAACATAGAAAAAATTCAGTTACAACTTCACAGGAATTTTTAGAAAGTATAGGAAAAGAAAAAAAAGATTTTTTATTGTTAAATAGACATTGGAAATTACATAGATTACTTTTATTAAGTCAATTACACAAATTAGGTATTGAAAAAAGTTTAGTTTCTTGGGATAAACAATTTTCATTTCAGTTAGATAGAGATTCATTTTTAATGCATGATAATAACGAAGAATTTTTAAAATTAATTACGGAAACATCTTCATTATTGGATATAAGTGATTTAACAAAGATTGCAGGTTTTGGTTTTGAAAATAAAGAAATATATTTAAATACATATTTGAATATTGTTACCGAATCTATTTTTTTCCAAGAACATGAAAATTTCCCAAGTGGTTATTTGAGTGAAAAGGTATGGAAACCGATAGGACATTGTCAACCATTTATATTAGTTGCCCCATCAAAATCGCTGGAACACATTAGAGAAAGATTTGGATATAAAACATTTCATCCATATATTGATGAAAGTTATGATATGGAAGACAATGATTTGAACAGACTAAAAATGATTCAAATTGAAATAGACAAATTTGCAAAGAAAACAAAAGAAGAAAAAGACGAATTTTTAAATAACGTTAAAGATATATGTTTATATAATCAAAACTTATTTCTACAATACGCAAAAAATAGTTATGAAGGATTATATTATAATAAAGAAATGCAATTAATTTTGAATTTTTTATTAGATGGCAAGTTAGAAATCTTTAATAGTATGATTTAACAATATTTATACACATGAATTTACTGACAGAAAAAGATAAACCAAAAATACAAGGTGAAATTATTGTATACGCAGGACGTTTCCAACCATTTCACAAAGGACACTACGATGCGTATCAAAGATTGGTAAGTGAGTTTGGCCCTGCAAATGTTTATATTGCAACATCAAATGATACATCTTCTGGTAAATCTCCATTTTCTTTTAATGAGAAAAAAGAAATTGCAACTAAAATGTTTGGAGTACCATCTACTAAGTTTGTAAAAGTAAGTAATCCATATAGACCTGCGGAAATATTAAAAAAATACGATGGCCAAACAATTGCATACATAGCAGCAGTAGGTGACAAAGACGCAACTAGATTACAGGGAAAATATTTTAAACCATATAAAGGTAAAGCTGGGTATGGTTATGATGAAATAGGTTATACATATCCAATACCTGCAGAAGCAAATCCAATAAGTGGAACGGATGTAAGAAAGGGTTTGGGAAGTAATGATAAAGAAAAGGCTAAAAAGTTTTTTCTTAAAGCATATCCAAAATTTGACAAAGATATTTTTAAAATGATAACAACAAAATTAAATGAAGGTTTTCCGGGTGGTATCGGTGTTGGTTTAGACCTACCAGGAGGATACATAAATGGTGCACCAACGGGTTCAGTAGATGAGAATAATAATACAAAACCATCGTCTAAAATGAGACCAGAACCACATCCTACAAGACATGAAACGGAACACCCATCCGATGAACCAGATTGGCATAAAAAGAATGACCCATATGACCCAATTTCAGAATTAATTAATAGAGTTGTCACAGAGCAGGCATTTGAAATGTGGGCAGAAAATTATTTTGGCGAAGATGCAAATAAAGCTTTGGATGTTGATATTTCTTATACAGATAGTAAAGGCCAACCAAAGAAAATCAAAGCAAGAAATGCATTAAGATTACCAAAAGACCACCCCGCACATATACAGGCTGCAAAAATAGCGGGCCCAGAAGATGCACCTGCAAATGAACCAAAGAAAAAAGAAGAACCCGGAAAAGCAGCACAAAAAGCAGCAGAACCGGCTCAACCTGGCCAACCAACAAAAAAAGACCAAACTGCACAAGGTAAAACCGATAAGGAAAAACCGGAAGCAGGAGCAGGAAAACCAGGAGCAGACGCACCACCACCTGAACAAAAATTAAGTGGAGCCGAATTAAAATCTACTGCAGAAATGTCTCCTAAAGATAAAATAGCAGCAGAAACAAAGGAAGCAATAGATAGGGCAAGAAAAGAAATGTCACCCGAAGATAATAATGCAATAGATACGCATAACAATCCAGAATCTCCGGAAAGAAAGAGTATGATGGATAATATTGTTAATGGTATTAAGAAATTTGGAAATGGATTAAAACATTGGGCGGAACATAAAAAAGAAATGGTTGGTGGGACAATGGATGGTGTGGTTTCAATTGCAACTACTGGTAAAATTGGTAGTGTAAAAGATAAAGATGGTAAACGTAGACATTGGAGTGAATTTGCAGAAGTCGGTCGTGGTGGTAACCCACAAATGGAATATACAGAACGTGATGAAATTGGTAAAGATGGTAAACCAACTGGTAATAAGATAGGAGAACATAGACCAAAAGTATCGGAATACGCATCGGATGAAGAAAAACAATTATTTGAAGCATCTTGGAAAGCGAGTAAAAAACAAAAGAAAGATATGACACATTTCGCAGTTGATGCGGGATTGATATTAGGTTCTATGGCATTGGGTGGTGCAGGTGTTGCGGCAGTCAAAGCAGCGGCTGCAGGTTCAAGCGTAGCATCAGCGGCTGCATCGGGTGCAGCAGGTGCATTTACACATGGTGCCGGTGGATTTGCAGTACATTTGGGTAAAGATATTGCCAAACATGCTTCATTGGAAGCAATGGGATTGGGAGCATCTTCTGCCGCAGGTGTTGGTGCAGGATTATCTACCGCAACGTTGGGTTTATTAGAAATGATTAATGAAGGAAATGAACCAAATAATTCTGGTAAATTTGTTTCTAAATTTATGGGTAAGGCAATTGAAAAAATGAAAACCTATAAATTATCAGACGAACAACTTTTAAAATCAATAGAAAGTTATAAAAAGAATCAACCGAAAAACGACGCAGCGGATTTATTGAGAGAAAACCTTTCAGAAACAAAACAACAATCTATTCAAAACTTCGTAGAGTTTGCAACTAAAAGATTGAAATTAAAAGAACAACCAAAAATAGGATTAGTCGGTGGCAGAGAATTTGCAGAAGTAAAAACCAGTTTAGGTGGATTTGACCCTGTTACTAAAGAAATATTTGTAGCAACCGAAGGTAGATTGACCGCTGACATTTTAAGAACTATTGCACATGAAATGGTTCATAGAAAGCAAGATGAAATGGGATTGGTTAGAAACGTAACAAAAGATGGTGCAGATGGGTCTCCAATAGAAAACCAAGCTCATGCAGTTGCAGGAATCCTAATGAGAGAATATGGTAGAGTTAACAAACAAATATATAATGAAGATATCAATGTAGATGTGGATAAAGGTGACACTGTTTTAATGGGAAAATTTAAGAACAAAAAAGTTGTTGTTAAAGATTTTGGTAAAGATGACCACGGAATGCCAACAATAAATGGTAAAGTAGCTACTACATTTAGATTGGGACAAAAAGGACAAAACATATACGAAATGGGTAATAAAGATGTCCATTTTATGAATATTATTAAATTGTATAGGAACGCAACATTCAGAAAAAGAATAAATGCATATCTGTTTGGTAAACCAAATCAGAACAACCCAACGGCAGTTGCAAAAGCACTTCGTAATATGGGATATGACGATATAACCCAAATGGAAAAAGAATTAAATATTCAAGTTGATTTATCGGAAGTTAGTGGTGTTACGACATCAAACACCGCAGATGTCCCAGATGGTTCATTTTTAAAAAAAAACTCCAAAAGAAAATTAAATACCGATAAAAGTGAAGATTGGTATAAAAACGGAGGATATACTCAAACAGATTTCCCAAAAGCAGATTCAATATTTGGTGACGAAGATGCAGAGGAAAGAACAATTAAATATACAATCAACAATCTTCCTAATGTTAAATATGTAGAAACCGAATTCATTAAAGAAGGATTATTATTAGAAGGTGGTGCATATGGCCATATGTCACATCCATTTGATGATATGGATTTAACATTTGGTGATTTAAAAAATATTATTTCTAATGCACTTAATGGTGATTTAGGAGTAGTAAGAGAAAAAACCGATGGACAAGCGTTAGCAATCAGTTGGAAAAACGGCCGATTAATTGCAGCAAGAAATAAAGGACATTTACAAAACGCAGGAGCAAATGCAATGGGCATCGAAGATGTTGCATCTAAATTTGGTGGTAGGGGTGGTTTAACCGATGCATATAATTTTGCAATGAAAGATTTATCAACCGCCATTACTGGGTTATCTCAAAAACAAAAAGAGAAAATTTTTAATGAAGGTAAATGTTTTATGAATATAGAAGTTATATGGCCTGAATCCGTAAATGTAATACCATACGGACAAGCACTTTTAATATTCCATAATACTACTTGTTACAATGAAAGTGGTGAAGCAATTGCTGCAGACCAAAGTGCTGCAAGATCTTTAGCAGGAATGATTAAACAAGTAAACGCTGATATTCAATCAAAATATACCATACAAGGTCCACCTATAACCGAAATACCAAAGAATCAAAAATTGAGTTCAAAAAAAGCCGGATGGATTAGTAAGTTAGCAAAATTACAATCCGAATTTGGATGTTCTGATTCAGATACTATGGCAGTATATCATCAACATTGGTGGGAAAATTTTATAAATAAAAATGCACCTGTTAAAGTTGATAAAATAACAAAAGATTCATTAATTAGAAGATGGGCTTTTGGTGATAAATCTTTAAGATTGAATACAATTTCAAATAAAGAATTACAAGATTGGGCTACAAAATCCGATAAAGTTGATGTAATTAAACAACAAAAAGATAACATGAAAAAATTTGAAGAAATCTTTTTAGGAGTTGGTGCAGATGTTTTGGAATTCGTTGGTAGTGTATTGACTGTTTATCCTGATAAGGCAATTCGTTCTATGAAAGATAGATTAAAGCAAGTTGCATCGCAAGTAAAAGTATCAACAGATGCGGGTAAAATATTGAAATTTAAAAACGAATTACAAAGATTAAATTCTTTAGGTGGAGTTGATAGAATCGTTGCAAGTGAAGGATTGGTGTTCTTTTATAATGGTAAAACATATAAACTGACAGGAACGTTCGCACCACTAAATCAATTGCTTGGAATTTTTTACCAATAATTTTGATATATATTATATAAACAATTAGTTATTAAATAAAAGAATATGGCAAAAAGAAAAAGTTTTGATGAAAAGTCAAAAGGAATGCACAAAACCCGTAAATTAATTATAGATACGGTATTTGGCAGGGAAGATACTACACAAAAAGTTCATGGTTATGAAAGACCTGCTGAACAAAAAAGAGAAGTAGGTGAAACGTGGACAGATTCTGATGGTAAAATGTGGGAACAAAAAGAAGGATATGCTTCATCCGTATCTCAATTTGATGATGTTCGTGAATATCTTCAAAAATTAAGTACATGCTCCTCAGAGGATTGTAAGACAATAAAATTATCC
>ENA-OSIY01001559-OSIY01001559.1-marine-metagenome-genome-assembly--contig:-NODE-1559-length-12175-cov-5.724004_pt1 | contig 12175 bp, 15 predicted proteins | sample MGYA00237884_ERZ534233 | MGnify/ENA primary metagenome ERZ534233 (study PRJEB26412, sample SAMN06343840) | marine metagenome | isolation source: estuarine water | place: USA: Columbia River Estuary... | reverse complement strand
CTAAGAGATCACCTTTTGTATAGCTTGTATAGCCTAATCCACCATAATTAGCTGAAATGATTCCTTTATTACCAATATAGCGATACCCAACAACTCTAAATGGACCAGTTGATGTTACAGCTCCGTATGTTGTAGATGAACTGTTGAATATTAAAATACCAGTTTGGTAGTCAAACAACCAATCAGAAGGGTCAGCTTTAGTGATAAGATTATCATCTTTGTCATATACTTTTACTTCATAACCAGAACCTGAAACAGTGCCAAAAGCATCATATTTATCGGAAATCCAATCTCCTAGTCTTAGAGCCTCTGAACCTGCACTTCCATCATTTGCGCTTGTGGTGTTACCATAACCAGATGTGGCAAACCATGTTAAATTTCCTGGAACTGATGTATCAACTGCAAATGTTTGTCCAATTGACCCTGTATATGATAGAACAGATGTGGATGTTCCTGGCGGAGTTCCTGGGATTAAATCTGTTTTAATATCAGGAAGATATAATTCAAGAGCTGACGCGCCTTTTTCTTCATCGATACCCTTACCAGTACTGGTAGTGATTCTTTTGTTCTGTAGCTTCTTGAAGCTTGTATCTTGTTGTGACCAGGACATGTTATGAACTCGTTATGCTTGTCATATTGTAAGTGTTATTTCTGAGTATAATAATAGCTCTGTATCTTCCGCTGTTACCTGCTCCACTTACGCCAGTGGTATAAACTCCTAATGACCAGTTAAGCGCTCCAGAGGATGCTGAAGTTTTAGCTGAAATAGCAGCTGCTCTTGAAGATCCATCATTCGAATTTGATCCTTGTAAAACACCAAGGTCAAAATATTTATTGTCGCCTTCAAGATATAAGAGTACATTTACACTTCCTGTGCCATATGAAGCAATATTTGATGCTGTAAATCCTGTAAATGTCAAAGTGCCAGTGCTTGCTGATGTTTTATAGAAATATCTTTGATATTCCTGGTCCCCACTAAATGTATGAGAACCACCATATTGTGTATCATAATCAGCCACTAGTGGATACTGAAGAGTTCCCGACCGAACTTGAGCATTTCCACTAGCCATATCAATAGTAGAAGTAAAGGCTATTCCTGATCCAATTACTAATCTTCTAGCTTCGTCTTGAAACCCTTCATATGTGTCAGTAGATACTGTTGAGTAAGTATTGATAGATTTACTTATTGTGGCATTTGATGCTGCTGTTGTGTTATGTGCTTTATATATTGTTACAGTTAAATACTTGTTAAAAGAAGATGCGCTGGCTGAATTCAAGGTTACTCTTGCATGATTTACACCAGATTTATCTAATTCATCTGAAAATAAAGGGCTTGATGCTGTGCCAGATGCAGTAGCTAACCCTGTTGCTGAAATAGTATATACTTGAGTTGCGTTATAAGCACAACTATATATTCCAGCAGCTCCTTTAAAATAAACACTAAATCCGGTTCCTGTTGTATAGTATTCAATTCCGGATAAATATTTTAATGTTTGAGTATATGTTGCGCCTGTTGCTGATTGTGAGAAAGTAGGACTTCCATTGGATGCAGACCATGGATCTTTCCACATCTCGTATGTATTTGTAAATTGACTGTTTTCAGTATGAGCTATGTAAACGCCTTCATAACCAGGATTAGGTTGAGTATAAGCACTTATTTGAGCATTAGCTTTAGTCCAAATTGTATTATAAGCACTTAATGCAGTTAATTTTAGGTTGTTACTGGTATAGTTAACAGCATAATTAGTAGTTAAAACTATTGTTCCTACTCCACCACCAGAAGGAACGGTTGAATTAATTCTATAGAAATACAAAGTGCCATAAGTTGATGTAGTCAAACTTCCAGCAGAAAATGCGGTAGTGGTATTAGCAGTAGATAATGTATGAGCACCTGATAAATAATATTTACTAGTTATAAGACTGCCAGTACCATATCCAGCCTGATACCACTCTGTACCCAAACCGGCTGATAATCTAACCGTATAATATGTTGGAACAGAAGTGGCTGTTAATGCTGTACTGGTAAGATATCCTGGTCTAGCTGGGGCTATTTGCGATAATAATTCATTTATATCATCCATAGCATTTGATATTGGAGTTGAACTAGTCCAAGTAGTAAAGAATCCATCAGTATATATACCGTCTGCCGGAATACCAATTGTTGTTGTACCAGTTGCGCTAGCTGCTGCCCAAGTTATTCCATCACCGCTTGTATTTACAGTTAGTACTTGGCTTGTACTTCCAATTCCAAATCTTGCCCAATTGCTTCCACTATAATAAATAATATCTCCGGAAGTTGAACCAGAAGCAGATAATTTAGTTATATCAAATGTTTGAGCAGCTGCGTATGTTATAGCGCTAGTATATACATGTGATCCTGTCCAAGTAAAGTTAGCATTTTCATTTACCGAAATTGTTGATTGAGAAACAATTGGTGAACCAGCGGAAGAACTAATTCCATTTCCAACAATGATACTTGTGATTCCAGTACCAACTGAATTCCATGTAGTGCCATTATAAAAATCAATTTTATTAGTGTCAGTGTTGAAATATATTTGGCCGCTTAATCCAGCACTAACTCTTGTGGTAAGATTTGCTAATCTTAATAAACTGGATCCTAATGAAATATTTGCAGTTGGAGTATTAGATCCATCTAGCATCCAATATCTAGCATCTGTTGTTGCTGTAGTAATTCCGCCTGATCCTGTTATTTCAGACCAGCTTGAACCACTATATATTTTAAGTTTTCCTACTGATGTGTCATAAAATAAAGCACCACTAGCAGCTGTTGTAGGATATGTAGAACCTGAACCAACAGCTAAACCATAATTTCCAGCAGATGGCGTAAAAACCACATTACCTGCAACAGTATCTCCAGCTGATTTAATATAGAAATTTGGCGTTATAGAGAAAGTAAGAATGCCTCTTGTAATATTAAGATTTACGCCATTAGTACTATCAGCATTTATAGATAAGTCGCCCCTTAAATTATTGAGGCTAGTTACGGCATTATTTTTATCAAATGAACCAACTATAAGTCTGGGTGGTACTATATAAAAATTTGACATTTATAAACTTTCTCTACTCTTCTGTTGCAATAAGGCCATCCATAACTTTATGCAGAACTTTACAGAAACTCTTTATAATTTTCTTTTTCTAAGCTTGTATTACCTTGAATAGGTGATATTAGATATTTTACATAATAATGAAAAAAAGGAAAATATTTAAAAATAACAGAATAAAAAATCTGAAAACAAAAAAAGTTTTATCAATGTTTTCTTCGAAGAAATTAATTAATAGGTTTAAAGGAGATTTGATATGCCAACATATCCATCAAGTTTATATAAAGGTAATGCCAGATCTGGTAATGGCACTACAAACGATCCAGGTTCATATCTCTGGAATAACTTAACCACATACCAAGAGCTTAAAGATACTGTTATTGGTTTTGGTTCAGGCCCAAACGATAGCACGACAGTCACTTTTAACTCTGCAGCAAAGTATCCAACTGACGTAAGATTTGGTACTACAATTTTATCAAACCCTACTGATGTTATTGCTGACTTTGATACACTCTTGCAAAATTTTCAAACAGCAGGTATTGCTTATACAACAGCAGCACTTAATATGACTGCTTTAGAAAAAACAGTTGCAGCAAGTTTTTCTGGTTATGCTTACAACAGACTAATGAGAAGAATACAATACAGCACATTTGAAATGAATAGATTAGCTTCTGACATTACTTTAGTTAATGCTGGAACTGCTGGTGGAGCTACAACTGCTGTGTCAAGATACCCATCAAGCCAAAACAGATTTACAAGAACTGCTGGCGGTGCTTAGCATTTAGCCATTGTGTTACTAAAAAAAGGAGAGCATTTGCTCTCCTTTTTTTTATTTCAAACCTTTCCTTTCTTCATTCTTTCTTTCAGTTTGCTTATAGATTCTGTTTTAATTCTGTTTAGGGTAATCATAGCTTTTTTGGTATATCTGCTATTTTTACCAGATCCATTATATCTACCGAACATATATGCCTTGTGTCTGTCTAGTATTTTAGATCTATCTATTATATTTTGAGTATATAGATGGTCTCTTAATTCAATGGCCCCTAAAGCAATGTTTCCTTCCAATGTATAGGGATCGTAGCCAGTTTTAGAATAATCTGATTTGTATGTAGAATAAAGTATTTGCATTATTCCAATACAAGGATAGGATTTCATATTGAAATCACTTTCCAGGTATGCTGTTGTCACTAAAATATAAGGATCAATCTTATATTTTTCAGCGTATTTAAAAATAAGCTCTGTTATCTTATTAATATAAGATTCAGAATACTTAGGTTGAACAAGTTTAATAAACTTTTTCACCTTAAGTTTATTTTCAAGCTTAACATCATGTGCGTTTTTGATCACGGATGCTTTAGCGTTTTGATTACATTTGTTATCTATGATTGCATTTAATGGACTAAAAAAAATAGTCATTACAATCAAAGATATACTAATGATATTAATCATTTGCGTATCCTTTCCGTTTCAAGCAGGAAATAACTTGAAATCTATTATAATAGTTATTATAGAGTAGAATTGACAGGAAATCAACATATGAACGGATTTAATACATTACACAATTACATGCCCTCAAAATCAAGTGCTGAATTAGGCATGTGTAATTATTGTAAAAGTACTCCAAAGTTATATTTTATGTGTGATAATTGCAGTAATAGATATTGTTTTTCACACTCAAAAATAAGTAATGGCCAAAGACTCTGCCCATATTGTTATAAAAGTTTTATTGATTTTCCGAATCAACAAGGCTTAGAAGTGAAAGCCAAAATTTTATATAATGAAATTTTTGGCAATAAAAGACCAGTAACAGCTGAAAAAAACCTTGATTTTAGAGCTGAAAATTTATATAATGATCTTTTTGGGATTAAAAAGTCAGTGTTAGCTTATGATAATGTCATTAGCGATGAGGACGACACTACAATAATTGATCAATTAGCTAAAGATATTTTATCTTTATTAAATGAACAAAATAATATAAATATTGTTGGTAATGATTTGTCCCCTCAAACTAAAAAAGACATTATCAATACTGTTAAGAATATAATTTCTCATCCTGACTTATAAATTATTCTCCTTTCAATTTGAGATAATTATCCCAGCATTTTTCAGGGATCTCAGGTTTTCTGCAATTAACACAAAAAGCAGAAATATGTAATAGCCAATCTTGCCATGTTTTTGGATTGTCTAAATCTTTAGTAATTTTAAATCTTGATGCTTTTAAAGGGATATATAATTCATCCTTTAAAAAAAAGCTATCTCCACATTTTTCACAATAGCAGCTAACGACTGGCAAAGCAAACTTTCTCCATAATATTTTCAGTGGCTAATTCTAATAATTCATCCCAATTTTGAAATGTTGTTTTAAGATTATTAATATCTATATACATGTGAAATTGAAATAAATGATTTGTAAAATAATTTCTAAACATAATATTCTTTATATGATATTCATTTTTTATTTTAAAAATATTATCTTTGTTTATTTTTAAATTATCTATAATCAAGAAATCTAAGCCAGGTTTTATTTCATCAATACTAACACTAACTCTATTGTCAGTGTCTATTATTGGATATTCTAATGATATCTTAGCAATTTGTTGAGCTATCAAATTGCTTGAATTATTAAAAATAATAGGCATATTATTTACTGAATAATTGTATTAGTGTTTTCCCTGTAAATAATTGGATTACTGATAAAAAAGCTATAATTCCACCAATAGTCCAAGCAAATTTATTCCATAAATTTTTGAAATCCCAATGCATATTTTTTAAGCTTTCAATTTCTGTTTTTATAATTGATAAATCTTCATCTATTTTATTTACTATATCAACTTTTAGATTGGCAAATTCAGCACCAAAATGTGACATTTGAGCTGTATTTTCTTCTACTGAGGTATTTAGCTCAGTATCTCTAATTGATTGGGTATTTTGAAAGTTTACAAACAGTTTTTCAAGAGCATAATATTCTTTAATTAAATTCTTAAATTCAGTGTCAGACAGTCCATGCAGATTTTCAATTTTGCTAAGAAGATCTTTTTGATTTGAAAGAATATTAATTAATGCTAAATTAAAATCCAAATAAGCTTCTGTTTGAGCTTTGTATATTTCTTTGAGTTGATCTAAACTCAATTCGTTCTTTTCTTCCATATTTAACCTTCTTATAAAGAGCTAAGAACTTTTTTTAATTTGGAGGAAGACTCTTTTAATCTTATTATTGTTTCATCTTCAGGACTTATAGTGCATAGGCAGCTATTGGTGCCGTGATTGATATCTTTTTTATCAATCTTATATTTTTTATTTTTATGGGTAAATATTAGAAAGCTATTTATTTTTGTTTTTTTAGAATAATATTTTATATCTAAACCAAGCTCTTTCATTTCTTTAGCTTGTTCGTTCATTATAATATTTTCATTTTCATCAATAATACATGTAGGTGTATTAAAACTATCTAGCAAAGCAATAAATAGCTTTGATGGATTTTTAAACTCGTTCAAGGTTTCCATAAAAAAAGTGTCCCTATTTGAATATCCTATTATAATATTCCTTAAATGTTTCAGCGCTTTCCTTGTCTTCCATAACAATGAAAATATTTTTCAATGAACAATTTTTATTAGTTTGAAGATATGTTTTAATAGCGGATAATTGAACTCTTGCTACGTCATTGATATCATGAGTTCCGCAATCAGCAGGAATCATAACCATATTTTTAGGTTGTCCATCGTTAGCTAATAATAAAGCTTTTCTTGTAGAGGATTTGATATCTTCCTCATTCACTAATCTTGATTCTCCAGCTACAACAGCATGATATATAGTTTTTGCTTGTACTAATGAATTTTCTCCACCGTTAGAAGTTGTATACACTGTGCCCATTTTAATAGGTTTTTGGAATCTGTCGCATTCTTTTTGTATCATGCCTCTTGACATTCTATGTAACAATGGATCATCTATAGTTAGTACAATGTTAGTAGGGAAAAATAAGAAATCTGCTTTTACTTTGTAGGGATTATCAACAATATAAATACTTACTTTAGTTGAATATGGATCGTTTGATTTTATCTCTGGAGCTTCATATTTAAAAGAACAATCTCCAATATTTCCATTACAGTCTTTGTTGATTGAATTTTTCAACACTGTTAAGGGCATATTGAAGATTTTAGCATTAGTTTCAAGGCTATTATTTACCTTGAGATGACAAACATTTTTTATATATACAGGGCAATTCATACCCTTATTATACAATTTAAGCTTGATTTATAGCATTAATAATCATTTGATATAAATTTCTAAATGATTGATTATTGTAAGGAGGTTTGCTGAATGTCTTAATCCATTCTCTTTTAATAAAATCTTTTTGTTGTTGATTAGTAGTATTTGATAAGGCAACTTTAAGATCTCTTATAGCAGGAGATAAATCAGATGTTAATCCTTTTATTCTATCTTGCATACTAAATGGAGAAGTGGTGTCAAACCATTTAAACATACCTTTTGTAGCATTATATATAGCGCCTTGACCTTGGGTTTGTAAAACATAAAGAAATTCATTTTGTCTTTTATTCATATTAAACATGAATTGTCTTTGTTGATCAGGGGTCATATACATATATGCTTGAATTTGCTCTGGTGTGAGACCTAATTTTAATGGGCTTTGTTGACCTTTTCCATAATCTCTCACCACTCCTCCAGCAATATTTCCACCGCCAGCTTCATAACCAAATGTTCCAGAATAACTATCAGGGTTTAATTGAGCTGAAAAACCTGGATTTACACTAGATTGAAATTGATATGGATTATTAGAAACAAAAGGAGATATTTGAGCAGTTTTAATGGATTTATTTACATCATTTAAAATAGCATCACTTTCTTTGAACAAGCCTTTTTTGTCCATTTCATCTGCTAATTTTAATTTTTTTAAATAATTTTCCATAATTTATCTCAATTTATATTTATCTAAATAATTATTAAGAGGAACTAATTTTGATTGAAGCTCACCTAAGAAACTAGCTAATTCTGCTGCTCTATTAGGGCTTCTATTAATTGCTGATAATCTTTCATCCACTTTACCAAAATCAAAATCAGGACTAGAAACAATATCTTGAATTTTTAATTTTTGCTGTGATGTTATAATCTTATTTGTGTTTTGAGTGGATTTCCATTTAGTTCTTCCGTAAGGAGTGGTAGGTTTTTCAACTGCCGAATTATGAAGTGGGCCTGATTTAGGATCAATCGCTCTATTAGTGCCAACTTGATTCATTACATCATATATTGATTTTCCACTAAATGTATTTTCAGGACTATTCGCCATACCAATTGAACTTACCATACCTAGACCTGGAGCAACAGTGGTTCCTATGTCTTCAAATAAATCTGAAAAATTAAACTTCTTTTTTTTAGGAGCAGCCCCAGGTAATTTATCGAAAAAATCATCAACATCTTCAGCTTTATCAACTAAATCTTTTACTGCTTGGGGTACAGGTAAAGCATGCACAACAGGTTTTAAAGCTCCTATATCGCTGATTGTTCCCCGTACATTATTTAAAAATTCCATTGGATCCATTGTTTTAATTCTCTTTTCAATCTAAAATATTATTTAATATGCCTTTAGCTGTGTTTAACCAACTCCAATTTCCCACACTTTCTTGACCACGTTGTAATAAAGATGGTCGTTCTGATTGAAGTTGTTCTTGATTTTGGGGTGGATAAAGACTCTTATAAGCACTACGAATGTATGTATTTAATTCTTTACACATTCTTTGTAAATAATCTGGAGGTAAAGCATTAAATTTTGTATTTATAAGCGCTGAATTATAAATTGAATTTATTGTGTATTGAACATTTTGATTTGTATAACTATTTACAAATACATAGACATCACGAAATTTTATTTTTTTTAAGAATTCTGAAAGTGTGAAAATTTCAACACTCGTTAGCTGACTATTTTCATACACAGCTCGCAGATCTTTTATTTTATTTCCATCTCCATCCCTCATGCCATCAATTATGTTCCAAAAACTCTCTAATAACACATAAATTTGAGAGTCAAAAAATTCAGCAGGATCAAGTTTTGGCACCTTTTGATTTGAAGGATCTGAAAGTGTTTCTGTCTCTGTAACTTTTGTTTCTGACTCTGCTACTTCTGGTGTTTCATCAACAACATTTGGAATATTTACAGCTGGTGAAATATCGTCATCAGCTGCTAATTTCATAAAAGAATCTTTTCTGAAAATTTCTTTTTCCACATAACTTTTTTTAATTTCATTATAAGCTGATGAATTTTCTTTAGCTATGGCTTTAGCTGCTTCTATAAGTTTATGTAAATCTTCTTTCATATTAAATAATTTCTAAATAATATTTCGTTGTACCTTTCAAAACACTTCAAAATTATGTGGGTTTTCAACAGTATCTTTACAAATAATAATTCTTTTTTTACTTATATTGGATCCTAAGAATTGAAAAGCTGCTCCACTTACTGCTGTTTTTACTATAGAATTCAGGGCTCTTGTTCCTGTTCCTGATTTTATAGCTTTTTCTACAACAGCACTTTTAAATTCTTCAGAAAAATCTAATTCAATGTTAGATTCAGCAAATAAGATTTTATTTTTTCTTATTGGGCTATCTTCTAGATTTTCCAAACATTCAAGCATTTGATTTTTATTTAATGGTGCTAGAGGAGCTATTGTTTGAATTCTTCCTACTAATTCTGTAGTAAGACCATATTCTATTAAGCTTTCAACCATAATGTCATGAGATGCTTTTTCATAAATTTCATATGTTTTCATTAATTCAGAATAATCATCGCTTTTTTCTTGTCTGAATCCAATAATTTTTCCAGTGTGTCCTAATTTTTTAGCAACAATTTTTTCAAGACCATTAAATGCTCCACCAAAACAAAAGAGCATTCCTGTAGTATCAACATATTTTGGTGTTGTATGAGGTTCACCTATGGAACTGCCAGTTATTCTTACTTTTTTGCCTTCAATAAGCTTTAATAATGTACTTTGAGTGGCATAATTAAAGCTTTCCAATCTAGTACCTGGGGAATTTTGAGTGGCTAATTTATCAACTTCATCAAAAAATATTAAGCCTTGTTCAGTTAATGAAATATCGCCATCTGTCTTTAGAAATAGGTCAATAATAATAGAATCTGAATCTGCTCCTTGAAAACCTGTTGGGCTGATAGATGTTGAGTCACCCATAACATAAGGAATGTCTAGATTCTTAGCTATAGTGTTAACAATCAGAGTTTTACCGCTACCAGATGGACCTAAAAGTAAAATATTTTGTTTATCATTTTTTTTGCTGGATTTTGCATTTCTGATATGCTCAAAAACAGCTAAAGAGAGTCTTTTTTTAGCATATTCTTGGCCGATCACTCTCTTACATAGAAAATCATAAAAATCTTTAGGGGTCTGAGGAGTGAAATTTTCTTTTTTAGAATTGAGTGCTGTTTTAGATTGTGGAGAAAATGCAATAATTTTTTCTTTAAGATCAGATAAAGGACTTTCATCATCACAAGATAAAATCATAGAAAGTACTTTATTATTTAATTGAACTTGCCCTAAAACAGATCCGGCATTAAATGGCTGATGGCATTTATCACATAGATAAATTTTTTGATTCTTAGTGGAAAAAAAATCTAAATCATCAGAAAGCTCTCTTTTGGCTATATTAGTACAAAAAGTACACTCAACTGGTTTCTTTCTCAACATATTTTATCGTCCTATATTTTTGTTATACAATCAAAGTATATCCTAAATTATGATGTAAATAAAGGATTTTAGATAAAAATAATATAAAAAAATATTATGCTATATGGAGGTAAATGATGGCAATAGTGGACAACAATTCTCAAAACAGAGGAATTGGAAAATGGAAAATTTCTACATATAATCCTTCTACTATAATCGGCCCAGTAGATGGATGCTTGATTGTAAGTAAAGATTTTTATGTAATTTATAAAGATGAAAAAATGAATGTATGCTTGTTCAATGTTCCTAGTCAAAATGTTGCTTTTGCGTATAATGAACAATTGGTGCCAAATTTAAAAATAGAGAAGTAAAATGTACAATCACCGAGCCGCACAATTAAAAACAGATAAAGACAGACCTTCTTATGAATTAAAAATTATTATGCTTGATGGGGAAAATGAGATTAGAAGATTAGCATATCTTCAACAAAATTATAATCCATCAGATTTAGAAGTTCAAAAAAAGGTGCAGAGATTATTGGCTCATCTTGAAAAAAAATATGGAAATATTGCTAATGTTAGATTAGCTACAGCATCTGATACATTACAAGCATTAATAGCAGATGAAGTATATAATTTATTTGGCACAAATTATAAGCCTTGAACATTTTAGATGACATTCAAATAAAATTAGAAAAACATAAGAGCCAATATAATTATTTAGTATTATTATTAAGCCTCAAGTGTTTTTTGATTAATCATTACGAGTGTCATTGGTATATATTTACAAATCAATTAGAAGATCAAGAAAAGCTCAATGAAAATCAGAAGTTGAGCTTTTATTATTTTAAAGACTTGAATGAAAAAAATATTCAATCTTTGCATATAAAACCAATAGAATTATTAATAATGCCAAAAAACAAAAGACTTGAATTATTAAAAATAGTTGAGTCTAAAATAGAAGATCTTACTTATGATCAAATTATTATTATTGATTCTTACAGGACAGATCCATTCCAGCAAGATATTTTATTTGATTATGTTATTAATAATAGTTATTTTGATAATGAAACAAAAAAAATATATAGTAAAAGACATGAAGATGGCAATAAATTAATTGATTTTGCTAAGATATCTAGTGAATATTACGAGAGTGCTTTAAATATATCTAGGCAAAATAAAATTAAAGACTATTGGAAAAATATATGGGGTGATCAAAAACTATACGATTCGAAAAACTATGGAATTGTGGATCATTTAGTATTATGAATGCATTTATAACTTTTGTTAGATATATAAATAACAATTTACATATCAAATACTAGATGAGGTAAAGGAGTTAAACACATGGGGATCAAAGAAAAATTACAAGAGCGATATACTCAATCATATTTAGAAAAGTACCTGTCTCTTATACACATCTGACGCT
>ENA-OSIY01001558-OSIY01001558.1-marine-metagenome-genome-assembly--contig:-NODE-1558-length-12177-cov-6.081653_pt1 | contig 12177 bp, 16 predicted proteins | sample MGYA00237884_ERZ534233 | MGnify/ENA primary metagenome ERZ534233 (study PRJEB26412, sample SAMN06343840) | marine metagenome | isolation source: estuarine water | place: USA: Columbia River Estuary... | reverse complement strand
ACGAGATTTCTGCCTGTCTCGTGGGCTCGGAGATGTGTATAAGAGACAGGACCAGCTCAACAACAGCTTGTCTAAGGCCAAGGCAATCTCTCGCAGTAGCAAGCGAGTGATTACTCCCGAGCCGGTTAAACCTCCAACCAAGAGAAAAGCCAGATAAGGCAATTCAACAAGTTGTACGAACGAAGCTGGGTAGTTCCAGCTTCGTTTTTTCACGCACATCTAAGCAAGGTGAATTAATGGCTAAAGTCAAAGATAAACCCAGGCTACGTGTATACTTGTGCAAAGAAGGCCGCGAAGAATTTACGCTGGAGGCGGTAGATTTAACGCAGGCAAAAGAGTACGCTGCACTGTACAATGCAGTCGTAATCTGTGAACTAAAGTAAGGAAGCCCGCATGACTGATGAGCAACTTGACGATACGACAAAAGAACTGGAAGAGCTGCTGAATTCTGCTCCAGAGCAGATTAAAGCACCTGTTCCGCCTAAGCCTAGTAAGCCAAAACCTCCGGCTAAGGCCAAGGGAAAAACTGAGACCAAACCTTCCGGCAAACCGGCAGCTAAGGTTCCTAAAAAACCCGTGGCAGTTAGCCCAAAAAAACCAGTTAACTCAGCTGAGCCGGTCAAGGCTTCGGCTGATTTCAAGCCTGGGGTGATGATTGATGACCGTAAGCTGACCAACAAAGGTAAGGAGTCACTGAGGTCTCGTTGGTCCGCAGAGGCCAGCGGAGAAAGCCGCGATGGGTTGATGACAGGACTGCGGGCTATTGCCCGGGATAAGTTTGGGGCTGAACGCGTGTTTGGTTCTCGGGCGGATCTTGAGCAGCTTGCTATCGGTATTCCTATGCCGTCGCTGGCCTTGGAATACTTACTGGCTAACAACATATTTCCAGTCAACAGTTTGGTGATGCTGGCTGGAAGTTGGGGTTGTTGCAAGTCGGCACTGTCTTATGAGATCTTCCGCTGGTTTTACGAGCAAAGCGGTATGATCACACATATCGACACCGAAGATAAATTCGACGCTGACTTTGCTTGCGACATCATGCAGGTGCCGAGAAACTCTAATCCTTTCATGTCCAACCGGGCAAAATCTATTGAGCTGATGCAGGACATGCTTACGTTCTATATCGGCGAAGCCAAGAAGGTGTTGAAAGGAACGAAAGAGGAGCCAGGTCCTGGCAACTCTGTGCCTTGCTGCTTCTGTATCGACAGTCTGGCCGGTGCTTCATCTGAAGAGGTACAAGAGAAGATCTTGAAAGAAGGGCACGCCGGTAGATCCCACCCCGTTGGTGTGTTGAAAAACACCACGTATTTGACGGGCATCAAGCCGATGTTTGAAAATTGGCCTTTTACTTTGTTGGTGGTAAACCACCTCAAAGAGAAGACCGACGACATGGGTAACACTCGTCAGTACACACTTGGCGGGCAGAGCTACAATTTCCACGAGAGTTTTGAGCTGCGGAACTCTGTGTTCAAGCAGAGTTTCAAAAATACCGAGTGGGAAGGTATCGGGATTAGGATACAGTGTGCCAAGAATTCGTTCGGGCCTACGGGTCGAGTGATCAAGACTCGATTCCTGTGGTGGTGTGAGGATGATCCGGAAACCGGAGAACCTAGAGATAGGTTTATGTGGGACTGGAATTGGTCTCTTATCACACTGCTACACGAGCTGGACGGTATGGCAAAGCAGCGATTGCTGGCAAGGGGTGTGAGGGTTGAGGTCAGATCGGCTAAAGCTGAGCTCGAGTGCTTGGCTAACGTGCGAGCGTTGGGCATGGGTAAAGATGAGTACCTACCTTTTCAGCAGGTAGGTCAGATGATTCAGGATGACGAAGAAGTCAGTAAGCTGATTCGTGACGCTCTGAACATCAAACAGCGTAGACAGCTGATCCGTCCGTATGACGAAATTGTCAACGATTACCTAAAATCTGCGGAGTGATGCATGGATCGCGTAAATCCGCTGAATCCGCTACTGGGTAAAATTGAAAAATTTGAACAGTCGGACTTTCAGCTCAAGCAGTGGGAGTCCAGTCGTGTTGAATGGACACTACGACGACTGAAACTGGAACGACAGCGTAAAGAAATACTGTCCGAGTCGGTCGGCGGCAAGTATACTTTTGCTGAGTTCAACAGAGTAGTAGACTTCCCGATGTACCTGGCAGCAGAGCCGATGATTGGAACACCTCCAATACATCGAGATCCGCACTCAATTCACCCCATGTGGTTCAAGTCGTTTTGTAGCTTGCCATTCGTCAAGCTCTACGAAGAGAAACTTGAAGCCTGGTTCAGCGGTAAGCGAGATCGTCCGCTGGGAATGGTCTTTCCAAGGAAAGGCTTTTTGCACGGGTTGATTCTACACAACGGTGATTTGGAGAGGTTTATAGCTCCACAATCCAGCTGTCATGTGTTTAAAGGCGGCAAGAAGCACATGATGAACTTGATCGTACAACCCTATACGGGGTTTATCGATAACTTGAAGGGTGACTTTTCGGAAAGTCACTGAGTCTAAAATACGGAATTGAAAGAAGGTAGTGATGTCCACAACAACTGAATTGGATATAAAGGCACGGGAAATCATCTTCAAAGAGATGGACCCAGTCACGCAGGTTGCAGCTGAACAGGGTATTGCAAAAGTTGGGCTGGGTCAAAAGGCAGCCATAATGGTGCTCTATGACCTGGGTCTGTTGGTAGACTCCGTGCTTAAGACAACACACTTGAGTGAAGCTCAGAAGGCTCAGGAGATCAAGAAACTTTCAGCGTATTGGGGTCAGTCCGAGTGGGACTCCAGCACACTGTACAATCTGCGGAATGTGTCTGTAGCATTTGACCGCGACTTCCTGAAAGATCAGATGGAAGAGCGGATGACCAACGGGCGGTACTTGAGTTGGTCTCACTTCAAGGAACTTCAAAAGTTACCTGTGAAGGCTCAGATGGCAAAACTTAAGCAGATTCGCCAGCACTGTTGGAGTGCTAAAGAATTGGCTCAAGATATTCAAGGACGGCAGGAGTCAGAGATTCGCAGGACAGGCGGACGAAAGCCCGCACTTCCAAAGACACCAACAGCGATGTTGCAGAAGATCTTCACTTCGGTGCAGATGACGGACAATTACCTCATGGCAATTTCTGAGCCCTTAGGTGGGCTGTTCCTGGAAATGTCTCCACAGGATTTGAATGAGCAGTTTGTCGAGCACATCGATAGCACGTTGGCTCGGATGGCAGAGACGCAAAAACACATCACAGAAACGACTGAGAGTCTTGAGAAGGTTAGAACGCGAGCTCAATCTGTGTTACAGCAGGGTGGCAAGGCGGTGGCGGCCAAGCGATCACCCGACGCGTTGATTGCGGAAGTGCTGGACGAGGTAGCCGAGGTAGACGAGGTAGAAGACGACGACGTGGACGAGGTGATTGAAGCGGCTCTAGCCAAGTCGACAGTCGAAGTCGGACGCAAGTTTACTAAAAGAACAACAAAAACAATTGCCTGATACCGGCTGGGTTTGCGGTACCGGGTAACTAGGCTGTAATCGGTTCTCACGAACTGATTACAGCTTTTTTTTACCTGTCACGTGAAAGGTGAAACCATGTTCTCAGTATGTGCGATGTTCTACGGCGACTACCCGGCATTGGCTAACCGACTGCTGCTCTCGTTGGAGCAGCATGATTACGTTCAAGACTTTCGTTTTGGGCTTAATCAGGTAAGTGATGACACACGAAAATGTGTTGAAGACTGGGCGGTACGAAATATGACGCGACAGCCCGTCTATCTATACGAAGACTCAAAAGGTACAAACCTGGGCAAGTACCCGCTCATGCGGGCAATGTTCAGGGATAGACCTTTGGGTCGAGACATCATGTGGTTTGATGACGATAGTTATCTTGACGCCTGTGTGACCGGCGACTGGTGGCTCAAGGTACGGGAATTGATGGAGTCATTTACGCAGGTTGGGGCTTTGCATCGGATAAACCAACAAGGCAAGCAGCACAACGCAATACGGCAACAAAGCTGGTTCAACGATAAACCAGTACATGAACGCCACACGTATTTGTTTGCCACTGGCGGTTGGTGGGCAGCCAACTCTGCCTTCCTGCTGGAATGGGACTATCCGTTTCCAGCGTTGTATCACAACGGTGGTGACTCCATTTTGGGAGAACTGCTACGACAACAGGACAAAAAAATCCACAACTTTGCAGAGGGTATTCAGTGCCACTGCGAAAGTTGTCAAAGGCGGGGCATTGCACAGGACAAGCCAGTGGTTCATATTAATGTCGGCGGTCGAGCAGGTCGCCGCGGCATTGGTGTGACAGGTGAAAACTATGTCTGGCGAGACGGTAATCCGCAACCGGCGTTACAGCATCAACGATTTGAATTGAAGGTGTGTCGCTATGCAGTTTAAGTACGAGCCGTTTGACGTAGAATTTTACCTGAAACAGAAGGTTCAACCGATCTTTCTGATTTCAGAACTAAAACCGGCTACCAACTACTACACGTTACAAAATCCGTATACCGGAGAGTTCGCAGTTACTACAAGTAACAGTGAAGCAGTTCGCGTGCCTGTTTTTGGTGTCACAGCAAGGTCTGACGACCTTACCATGACGCACGGTAGTTTACTGACAATTATGGGTGTAGAAGCTGCGGCCAAGTTCATAAGTCAACTACCGTTACGAACAACATCGATTACGTGTTTGCGTATGTTCGTATCTAAAACTTGCCACGAACTACCTGACGGTAGTTTTCGAGCCTACTTCGGGCTTGTGGTTGAAGCAGATTCTAGATAACTATTCAAGGAGAGCAGTATGAGTGCACCTAACTGGAGCGAGATGCAACCTGATGACGGATACTTCGCAAAACTTCATGTGATTGGCGAAGTCCGAGCTTGGTTGGTTTTGGGTGTATCCGAAGGCGGAAAAATACGCCAGATCAAAGACGTTGCCGTAGTACATTGGCCATCTCTTGAGCAGATTGGCGATCTACGTAGACAACTGATCGTGTTAAAGGCCGTGGCTGAATATCTAAACGCAGGCGGCAATCCGGACGAGCTGCAAAAAATGGTCATAGGTATCGACGAAACGCTGTGGTTACACGGTTGGAGCTACTTCAACGGTGGAATCACGTCAGACGGTTCTCAAGTGCACGAATACGTTGATGTGTCAGGGAAACGCTTTGTCCGCTGGGTTCGTAACGAATTTATCGACATCGATTTGACACTGGAGCAGATTGCAGATGACAACACCGCCTACACCAGAGCATCCGCCGATACCGTCGATAAACATCGAATCGGTATTGGCTCGGAGGGACAAGATGGTGACGGCCCTGGCGGAGTATCTGGGGCAGGATTTGCAGGGTGACACGTTTTTCTTGTTTGTTGACGCACTTCAAAGGGCGTTGCCAAATGGGATTTCCAGGATTACCGTGCACAACAGTGTTAAACATTTACTCAAAAAGGAACTGACTCATCAGTTGCTTTCTGATACTTGTTGGAGACTGGCTGGCAATATCAATAGTCTTGTTGCGGCTAAACCTGTAGCCAAGTGGACGCGACAAGACCACTTTGAATGGATTCCAGTGCAAGTCTCTGAGATCCAGACAATCAAAAAGCATGGTCAACTCATGCATGACATCACAGTCCGTGGCTTGGCGGGTTCAGTAGCTCCGGGTTATCTGACTCAGACCTGGTCTTTGAAAAAAACAAGCTATCTGGCTGTGTACCGCAACGAAAAAGGCTTGGGGTTTGGTTTTGGACGTTCCCGCATCAACGGTAGGGGCGAACAAACGGGCCGCAGTCTTTTTAACGACATCCGACAATTTTACGGTTTGAGGTTCTACCTCTTACTGGACCCGAAGCGATCGCAGACAGATCCCGTAGCGATAGAGGTAGGTCACACAACAGCCACAATGAACTATAATAAACGGCTCATTGTGGCTCGAGATCGTACTCGAACATCCTGCCTAAGGGGTTTACCTGATACGCAGGAATGTTATCATTGCCCCTACGGTACGGATAAATGTGTGCTAGCAACGCACCCTAAGACGTATACAATTGCTAAATGCTCTCGCTGCTGTAAGCCAGGATTCTTTGATCCAACAGAGCAAGAGTATTCCAAGATGTGCGTCAACTGTGTGTTCGCGGAAAGGAAAAAATGACTATACAAGCTCGCATGGCCGCGGAGGATCCACGGCTATACAACCCAAGTCGAGACGTAGCCCATAACTTTCAAAAAGTGATGGAGCTAGTTGCCGAGCGTCTGGAAGACAACGCCTGGCCGGAGCTTGACGAGATACTGAAGAGAGAAGGTGTCACCCTAGACGATTTAGGTGAGGCTTGCGGAGCCTACTGCAAGTACTTAACGGTTGCGGTCACAGCTCCAGAAATGTCCATGCATGCAGGTATGGAGCTATCCGGATTTTTCGACTGCAAACCGGCAGCACAGGTTGCTATTCTGGCTATGATTGGCACTTGCTATGCCGGGATACAGTTTGGTGGAATCCGAGAAGCGACCATAGGTGGAAAAGGGCCAATGGAAACTGTCGGGGACGTAATCAAACACGCGGAACAGTTTCAAGCCTACGTGGGAATACCCCGCTGGCGACGCAGACTTATTCGCACAAAAGCCCGGATAATAAAGGCCGTTCAGATTTTACGAAATTCGTCAAACTGAGGCTGGAGTGAATATGGAAAGCGAGCAATCAAGTCTGGACGTGGTGTTATCAGCTCTAAAGGAGTTTATACCCAACTACGTCGGACCGGGAGCTGTCTGTTTCTATAGAGATTCACCGTCTGGAAGTTGGAAGGAAGCCATCTTCCACAAGTGGATTGAACCCGGCTATTCGCCAAAGGCAATAGTGCACGATAAAATCACAGGAAAATGCTTCCTGCACATGATGCCCGACCTGAGATTTAGAAAGCCTTAACGTGATCATCAATGATTGGGATCCGGCGTTTACCTCAAAATACGGACATCAGTTTCCGGATTCCTATCTTTGCTTTGACACGGAATTCACAGGAAGTGACGAACGTAACGACTTGATTGTCGAGATCGGCCACACGATGGTCGAGAACGGCAAGGTTGTTGATAAACTTAACCTGGTGCTCAACTGGTATGCCCACCCGGACATCCAGGACACCTGGCTAACCTATAAGCTCAACAACATGCGGTCAATTGTTGGGCCTAACTGGCGACTGACTCCTGAGGTAGTTGCCAAGGAAGGTATGGACCCGCTGCAGGCCTTACGGTTTTACCAAAAACTGTTTGCCGTGTGGAAGAAACGGGATTTACCTTTTGTGGCTCAAAATGGTCAGACCGCAGACGAACGGCTCTTGCGGGGAAACTTTGACAGGTTTCTCCACAAGAGTTTTGAGCTACCGCCGAACGGGTATTTTGATACGGGTGGCATCTTTAAGGCAACACAGATATGGGAAGCCACAGATGGAAATCTGGCGAACTTTCGAGTTGTCATGATGCCTCACCGTACGGATACGCTAAAAAGCTACTTTCATAGGGTAATTCATACCAGGATTGCGGGGGTAAAGTGGTCTTTACCTGCGATCCTGGAACATTACAACTTGATTGAAAAGCACAACGCAGACATGTCTCAGCACCACAACGCGGGCTTCGATTCCATGTGCCTTCACTGGATTATGGAAGAGTATCGTAGCCACATACGCCCAAGGCCTGAGACAGATCTGGCTTCGACGGAAGACTACTTGTCTCCGGCGATGTTCCAACGAGTCTTTGAAAAAGAAATGGCAGATTACGAGCAGGAGAAAGAACAAGCCAAGCAACACAAATTGCAAGGTAATCCGACTGCTCCAATTCCTGCTACTCGAACTAAACCTGCTTTGTCGCAGTCCAACCGACCACGACGAAGACAACGCCCTATCTAAAGGAAGTACATGGAGAAGAAGCGTAAGAATTCTCGAAACAAGGGAGCCGTTGGCGAGCGTGAGCTTGCGGGTGAGCTCAACCGATTGTTTGGCACAGAAGCTCGACGAGGACAGCAATACAGCGGGCTTGAGGGGGAGGACGTGGTAGGCCTGGACGGTATCCACGTCGAGAGCAAACGTGTGGAGAGTTTGAATCTAGGCAACGCGATGGAGCAGTCAATTCGAGATGCTGCCGGTAAAAAGGTTCCTGCGGTGTTCCACCGTAAAAACCGTAAACCTTGGCTTGTGACTTTGAGGCTGGATGATGTCGAAGACTTCGTCAAAGCCATGAATGGGGTGCTGGAGCGTCGCGACTCTCCGGAAGAACAACCAGAAGTCCACAAGGCGGAGATAGAAGTCCACAAGGCGGAGATAGAAATTGCCACGGTAGAGCCTAAGGCACGACTGCGGGCTAAACCCAGGGCTCGAGCGATAACTGAGTGAGTATACCAGTCTTAAATCCGGAATTTAGAAGGAGTAGCTGATGTCTGAAGAAGAACGAGTTCGCATGGCAGAGCAGATGACAGAGATGGCCGAATTAGCGAACAAGCTAATGCCGGAGAGGTCTGAGTTTAAAAAACTGGTTGGTAGCATGCTGGCTTCTCGTCAGATGTATTCAGTGTGTCTGTACGAACTTGAAAGACTCACAGATGAATACGACTTCAGTGCCCACTTGCCGGAAGGCGTAGAGCAGCTCACTGACGAACAGAAGATGATGTTTCGTGAGGTGTTGATCAGTGCCGCTGCGGCTACAGCTCAACGACCTTTCGAGGAAGCTGTGCTTTTCCAGGGCATGGTTGAAACTGTGTTCCCTTGGTTGCGAGAAGTTGTGGTCAAGCATGCAGCCAAGCAGGAGGCAGACCGCCAACGCCTGACGGAAGAAAAAACGCAGGCAAGGCTTACGACTAAAATCGATCTGGGTATTCCAATTTTTCCTGAGAATATTGGAGAGAGTACCTACGAGCTGGATCGCACCAGTTCAGTCCTGTTTGTAGGTGAAGAGGCTCCGCTGAGGTGGTTGACGAATCACATTCTAAAACACCTTACAGGGGGAATTCAGCAACTGGAGCAGATACTCAACCTGACGGAACGTGAGTCGGATTTCACGGACTCTAAAGTGCAGAGTGTAAGCAAAGCAGCTTGGGCAGGTTGTGCAAACACAATCAATAACACAAACAAGCAAAACATCGTGCGGCTGAAGCTGGAAAGCGATGTCGTAGATGTGGTGCTTGTAAGTGATGTCTGTACAGCTTATCGTGAAATGTTGTCTGCACCTCGTACTTCGGTTGCCAACGAAGCACAGAGAAAGCTAAAACCTTGGACAGACAAAGCAGGGGCGTTGCTTGTATCAAGTCTGCCATTCACTCGGTCACTACGTCCAAATGAGTTGAACATGCCTGAGTATGAGCTACTGCGTACTCACAACATTTTGCGGGGTGTTTCTGCGGTACCTACAGACGATGGTTATCAGATCATGGTGGGTACCCAATTGGTGGCCAAGATTCCAAAACAAGATTTGGAGTCATATAAGGTTTCCAATATCATTGTGCCGTAGGAGATGCTATGTACGTTTTTGTCAGCTGGGCCTACACGGAAGTTGCGGAAGAGGCGGATGCCACTCGAAAGCTACAAGTCAACCAGGCCAAGAAGTCCAAATCTTCAGAAGATAAGGAATTAGTCGCAACCTTGTCGCAGGAGAACTGTCTTCCGGAATACGCGGAGTATGTAAAAATGCTCAAGCAGTCCGACAAGATGCCTTCTGAACTGGAAATGGACGTACTTAACCGCAACCTGCTTGCAGTACGATTCGTGATACCGGCTTTGGGTAAGACCGTAACTTACCAACTGTCTCGCAGGGCACCTGCTGACGGTAAACTACCAGTCAGTCTGGCAGCAAGAGCATTTTTGCTTACGACATTCTACGGCGAATGGACTGGAGACTTACAAGCTCCAGGTGTCAGTCGTGCAATTTTTGTCGGGCTGCCAGGAGTCAAAAGGTTTTTGCAGCAGCTAGCACTGTGCTGCGGGGCGTTGGGTCAACCCTTACCGGTGGATCTCTATGTCAATTCAAAGCAATACGAGTTACTGCCCGAAACGGATCTTTGTCAATTGCTGGAGGCTTGTGCCTTCTATCAAGAGTCAGAGGACGACGCACAGCAATACAGAAATTTGACAGCCAGCTGGTGTGGAACTGCGGCAAGTGCGGAGCGAGATAGCACGTTGCTACTGGCCGCAGCTTTCAAGCTGGGCTTCAAAGGAGTTTGACGATGAGCACAGGATTGCCTGAAAAGCAGGAAGATAAATCTTATGTATTCCGACCATTTCAGGTCCCTAAGCATCGTGTAGAGTTTCAGCGGGCAGGGAAGCTGGCTGACATTCCTGGGTATGTTTGGTACACACCTGCCCCACTTTACCTGTGGGGCAGGTATACCGAAACCAATCTGTCCGACATGGTACAGAATCGAAATGTACAAATTGCTTGGTATCAGTTTGACAAGCCAGTGTTTCAAGGATTTCAAATCAACGGTGATGCGAGCTGGAACCACATTTTGTGGGCAGCGAAGACGGAAGATTGGAAAAAGATTGTTGACGGGATTCTGGAGACAGTCCAGTTCGACATACCTAACTCAAGGCTGTATCAGTATGCGATGCAAAATCTTAAGATATATGATCCACTGGCTCTCGACATAAGCAGGGTACTAACACAGAATGTACCGACCACAACTATTCACGCGTTTGCGGTACTGACCAACGAACGACAATACGCTTTCGATGTAAGGAATCCTGATGTCAGAGTACAACCAAGCGTAATGAGCTTTAAGCCTAGCGATCTGCATGTAAATGCGGCTCGTAAGTTGTTTGCACGTAAAAACATGACACAGGATGGAGCGGTTGAGCGATACAAAGAAATCTTGCTTTCCCAGCAGGATTTGAATTACCAACAGTCCGTTAAAGACAGGAAGTGAGTCACGTATATGGCAAAGCCTGATCCAAAATGGGAAGCCTACAAGGCAAAAGTACCAGGGCTTGAAGATATGTTGCAGCAAGCTGCTCCCATTCTGGACGATTCCGATCTGGAATTTCAGGGGCTGCTTAAGCAGTTGCCAGCAGAAATTGGTAGCCAGTTGAAAGCGGAAAGGCGTGCGGTTGTCCCTAGTACTCAACTGAAGCCTGCGGAGCACCAATGGTGTCTATGCGAAATGGCGGAAGGTGAGTTTCCTCGTATGCAGGTATACGCCAACATACAAGGAGCGGCAGAAGCCATAGCACGTAAAGAAGGACAAGAAACCGCAGTGTGGTTGGTGTATGGTCTTCCGATTCGTCTTACCGAGACGATCAGTATCGACGATACAACTAAGATTCGTTATCTCATGTTGCCTAACCACAAAGCCGTTGTGGTCAGTCTTACGGAACCATTTCAGGTGGTAGAGCAGGACTCGTTGCCTGCAAACATTGAAATATCCGACGACGGTTGGTTAGGTGATCCGATTTATCGCCAGACTCAGCAGTTTTATACTCCAGGTTTTGCAGAGAATGAGGAATCATTCAACGCAAAACTTGAGGAGAGTGAAGACGAAGACACAGAAGAGGTTTAACCTTTTCTTTAGCTATCAGGAATTCAGACATGGCAGATACATCGATTCGCACGAACTCACCTGACCCAACCAAGTACCATCCAAATGTTGGAGGTATGCCGGGTACAATGCTGCCCCGATCCGGATCCGACGGACAGTCTTTGGGCTTTGATCACAATCGCCCGCAGATCGTGATTGTGGACCCTGGAGAGCTTGGCGGTGGATTTACCCTGGATATGTCTTCGCTCTCCAAGTTGAAACAAAACTTCAACTCCGCAGCTATCCGAAAAGAAGTTGCAAGTGACGTCAGTTCGTTTTATCGTGAGATCAGTCAACGTATGATAAACGAACCAAAAGTCCCCGCAGCTCCAACCATACCATCAATTCAGAAAGCCCAAGTCGTGCCAGAACCACTGAAGCCATTAAGTAGCTTGCCACCTGTGTCAGTAGTCCAGGAAATTGAGTCACCTGAATCAATTTCACTGCAGATTGATACGCTGTTGCAAGAAGAATTCAACAAGGCATCTGCGTTACGCCAGCAGTTCAATAATCCAACTGCTCCCGTACAACCGCAGCCTTCGTCTCCGTCATTAGAGGCACAACAGCTCAGATTACAGGTGGCCCAACAGACTGCCATGATCAACTCGATGGTTTCTCGACTCAACATGCTGACAGATAAAGCTGTAG
>ENA-OSIY01001557-OSIY01001557.1-marine-metagenome-genome-assembly--contig:-NODE-1557-length-12179-cov-7.831846_pt1 | contig 12179 bp, 11 predicted proteins | sample MGYA00237884_ERZ534233 | MGnify/ENA primary metagenome ERZ534233 (study PRJEB26412, sample SAMN06343840) | marine metagenome | isolation source: estuarine water | place: USA: Columbia River Estuary... | reverse complement strand
TTTTCAAGCAGAAGACGGCATACGAGATTTCTGCCTGTCTCGTGGGCTCGGAGATGTGTATAAGAGACAGATTTTAGGTAGGGATATTCCCAACAGAGTGGATGAGATGACTATTGAGCAGTTCGAGCTCATCACAGAAATCAGTAATAATCAGAACATTGACCCGATAGACAGGCATCTGCAGATCTTTGTAGCTCTAGGCATCCCTGAAAAGGAGTTCTTTGACTTTGATGTGGCTGACTTTATTGATATTGTTAAGGAGTTTAATGATGGTAATAAGCTAGCTGAGCTATCTGATCCTGTGACTACCCTAGAGCTAGATGGTTATGCTTACTCGGCAGAGTTTAAACTTACAGTTCGTGAGACAAAGCTCATAGAAAAGATTGCTATTACTAAACCTAAGGGATACATCTCAGATATACTAGCTGTTATGTTTAAAAGGGATGACCTTACCAATGCTGAGCACTATGCTGAGGCACATCTAAAACTTAAAGCTAAACTAATTAAAGGCCTTACTGCAGATATAGCCATCCCTTATCTTATGTTCATAGCAAATAAAATTAAAGCACAAGTACCTGAAGCTGATGAGTCTATTATTACCGAAGAGGTGGAGTGATATCTCTGTTCAAAAGTTTATAGAAATAAGTGAGATAGACAAAGAGCTAGGACCTTGGCATTACAATAGTGAGATACTATCTATTATCACAGATGAGCCTATTGATGATATTGAGGATCTAGAGATAGAGGTGCTTAATGATTATATTGAGCAGTGTAAGTGGGCCATGTCTCAACCATCTAAACAATACAAGCACAAACTTTTAGGGATGCAGCTAAAGCCACTATCTAAGCTCACTCTGTTTGAGTATATAGACCTTGATCACTTCTTTAACAATAACTACCTAACTAATATAGATAAGATCTGTGCTATCCTTTACAGGCAGGCTAAAACTAGCAGATGGGGTGAGGAGATACTGGAGCCTTATGATTATGATATCAATATAAGAGCTGATAAGTTTTTAGACCTTCCTATTACTGAGGTGTATGGTATTATTAATGAGTTCCTAAAGTTTAGGGAGAATTTTCTAAATGTGTATACTAATCTTTTCGGTGAGGTAGATGATATCACTGAGGAGGAAAAGCGTACCCTAGATGCTGAAGAAATAAAAGAAATAGAGCAGGAAAAAAAAGAGAGTAAGTGGAGCTGGGAGCGTATGATCTATGGCCTTACAAATGGTGATATAACTAAGACTGAAGCAGTAGGATCTTTGCCTCTTGTCTATGTATTTAATGTTATGGGGATGAAAAAAGAATTAAACATCTAAAGGATAGCCATCAGTCCAGGTAGCAGGAGCTTCAATCGGAAAGAATGAGTACACTATTGACTTATTACCTTGGAAAATTCTAGCTATATCCATGATAGGGTACTTTTTAGTAAGCCATTCAGTATACTGTGCGTAGATTTCAGTAGTAATACCTGCCGAGTCTAGCTCTTGAGTAAACTGTCTGACTAGATCATAGGGCTCTATTACCCCACCATTCCACAAAGTAGCACCATTATTGAGGTACATAAAGTAATACATGGCAATTATCTCTATTTCTATGTTACCTAAAGCAGGCACTTTGGCATTGATACGGATACTATCTACTAGTGTACCCTCTTGAAATAGCCCATTTGACATTATTATATTCTTCAATATCGTTGCCATCTTCCTACGAGTAGGATACTTGACCATGAAAGTAGCAGAAATAGGGTAATTAGCCATAACTATATTATATTAGAGTTCATATTTAGTTATATTGGCACTGCACAATCAGTCCAATCATTGACAGTAAGCGTGATGCTCATCTGATATCCTGCAGCGTAGTCTAGCAAATCATTGTTTAGGGGTGTGAAAATTGGCAGGCCTATTACATCGAAATCATAGTCAGTGCTATCATTAAAGTAGATATTCAAATCACTAAGGATCTGTTGCGTATCACTTAGAATTGTGATGATGTTAGCTCTATCTTTTTGTATGATATCATAGCAGTATATATCAAAGTTAAACTCTGTAGTATTTTCTGTAGGCACCACTCCACTAGGTACAATATACACCAGGGGATACTTCTCATTTTGAGTAGCAAAGTTATAGAGCTGTTCTTTGAAATCACTACCCACTTTAAAAACTTGTTTGTGAGATGTGTAAAAAGTTATTATTTTGTTTGTGATTGCTTGTAGTGAGTTCATTATAGTTCTGAGTTTTTATTGATACGATTTATTTTATCCTGTACTGAGGTAACCTGTGACTCACTTACTATTGCTGTCACTGTCATAGATGTACTACCATCTGTAGATGTACCTCCTGCATTCATTGTGCCACCTGTATTGGCTGAGCCAAATAGCTGAGCTGCTTGAGGTACTACCTGAGAAGTGGATGAGCTTCCACCACCACCTGTATCACCACCACCACCACCACCTGCTGAAGGAGTACTACTAGGTGATGATAGTATACTCTTAGCCTTGGCTACGTTGGTAGCTATCTGAATAATACCCGCTGCGAATTGTGCTATACCTGCACCACCTGCAGTAACAGCATTGGCAGGGTTAAGGTTGGAAGCTGCCACTAAAGCAGAGATAGCCTTAGCTGTATCAATACCTATTTGTATCAATGCACTGGCCTTGTTAAATTTCTCTAGTTTCTTCTGATCCTTGATAAGCATACCCCCTAAATTGGTAAGACCTTCTACTGTATCCTTAGCAAATGATATTTTTGCATCTCGTGCTTTTTGCCCTTTGTCAAACTCAGATTGCTTAGCTGCAGTATCCATCTCTCCTAGCTTTTTATCGTGTTGAGCTTTTAGTAGTGCCAATGTTTCAAAGTTCCCATTAGCCATCTCCTGGTCCTTAAGATACTTTGCCTCTAGGGCTGACCTTTCAATTACATCTGCTGACTGCAGAGTAGCTAACAGATCTACCTGTGCTTTTTGTTTGTCTAGTAATTTCTTGTCTGCCTCTGCTTTTTCTAGTGCATCATATTGGCCTGTTAGCGTTTTCTTCTGTTCAGCTGTCAGGGTTATATCAGCAAGGGCTGCAGCTCGTAGCTTATCATACTTATCCTTTTGTAGAAACAATTCCTTTTCTGTACCCTCAGCCATTAGCTGAATGTTTAGATTAGCAATCATTTCATTTCCTTTCTTTAGATTAGTCTCCTCTATAGTTCTCTTATCACTGGCAATTTTCTCTAGATCTATCTTCTGCTGATCTTCTGCCTGCTTTTTAAATTTCTTTTTTTCTTCAGAAGTCTTTTTATCATCATTTACTAAATCAGCTAATATCCTCTTATACTTCTCATTAGTGATAGCTACCTCCCTTTCTGTTTGGTCCTTAATCTGAGATAGTTCAAAATCTTTTAATGCTCTTGAAGCTGCCAATCTATTAGCTCTATATTCTTTTGCTTTGGCTGCTGCTTCTTTTGCTGCTGCTGCTGCATCGGTTGCAGCCTTAGCCTCATCTGCTGTAACTTCTTTAGCAAAATTAGCCCTGATGATTTCACGATCATTTACTCCTTTTGCTATTAAGTCATTTTCAGCTTTTATATCATCTTTTAATTTTTGCTTTTTCTTTTTTGCATCCTCATCAGTCTGATGTGCAATAGCTTTTAGTGTTGCATAGTTATTCTTTACTCTTTGCTGAGCTTCCTTCTGAGTATTGTATGACTTTTCAATCTCTAAGTTCACAGTAGTTTTACCTGCTATCTTAGCCATAGCTATCTCATGATCGTAAGACTTACCCATATCTTCTGCTCTATCCTTACTGGCAGCACTAGCTTTCTCCATAGCAGCTGTTACCTTCTCGGCATTCTCATCAGCAGCAAATGAGGTGATACCCATCCAATCTGTCAGCATCTTGAAGCCATCTATCAGAGCTCGTATAGGGATCATTAAAACATCTAGCACCTTTTGTAATACTCCGAATTTATTTAACACCAAAGCAACAGCAGCAACAATAGCTACTATTACTACTGTGAGTAGGAAAATTGGGTTCATCAATATCTGTAGTCCTAGCTTCATGAAGGCCATCCCTAAATTTTTAACTGTACCAGCTAGTCCTTTCAATGCCTTGCTTATATCCTCTTTCCCTAAGCTACCCATAGTAGTTGCTAATAACTTAGATTTATTATTAGCCTCCTCAAAATCTAGCGACATTAGTGATCTCTTAATACCACCTAAACCATTGCTGACTGCTTCGAATTTAGATCCTGTAGCAAACATCTTAACCTGCTCATTAGCATCCTTAATCTTATCAGATAATACACCTGCTGCCTTAGATAGCCTAGCAATTTCTGCAGGATCTGTAGCATTGATTAATTCACCTTTTAACATTTTTAGCTCGGCCTTTACAGCTGCTAGTCCTCCTATTTTGAGAGGTATCTCTACTTCATTCATTATGCTAATAGTATTTTTTGGGCTACCCCATTAATAATTACATCCCATGTTTGTGTGGAAGTTGTTACTGCTGCATTCACTGCACCTGCAGGGAAAGCCAAACTACCTGAGACAAACTCATTAGAAGCTGTGGCAGTTGCACTTCTACCTAGTATTATACTATTATCAAAGTTACTACTGTCAGTGTTAGCTCCTATAGCTGTGTTACCAATACCTGTAGTATTACTTGCTAGAGCACTAATTCCTATAACTGTATTATTACTTCCTGTAAGGTTACTTAGTAAAGCATCTACTCCACTAGCTGTGTTATTATTACCTATAAGGTTATCTTGTAAAGCACCTACTCCACTAGCTGTGTTATTTAACCCTGTAGTGTTACTACTCAAAGCACTCACACCACTAGCTGTGTTACCAAAGCCTGTAGTATTACTACTCAGAGCAAACTCACCATAAGTAGTGTTAGTAGGTATACCTCCCTGTCCATAGTTCCATAGAGTTACATCTGTAGCATCTGTTTGTACAAAGGATGGTAGTAGTATTGTAGATGCAGGTGAGCCATTTATAGAGCTAGTTCTTAGGAAGGGAGTAATCATCTCATCCTCACTAACTATGTTACCATCTCCTACTATTACTGATTTAGTTCCTCCCACTATTACGTTACCTCTACCCATTACAGTAGCAGTAGCTTGGTTGCTAAACACATTAGAGTTTAGAATTTTCTTAGTAATTATGTGCCCTGTTCCTAACACTTGAATAGGTCCAATGCCAGGGATGGGATCAGGAACATCAGGACCACTAGGCCCCATAAATGGTGTAAAGTTAATCTCATTATCCACGCTGATGAGCTCTACCTTGGTGAGCTTGTTGGCATTGGCATCATAGTCAATTACCTTGTTGATATTCCACCATGAGTTATCTATCCTAATCTTATCATTCAACTGCAGCCTCTGTATATCATTCTCCTTAAGATTAAACATAGCAGTCAACATTTTACCACTATTGATCTGCCCCATGGTCCTCCTCCAGTATCTGTTATACAGGTTGTTGCTAGTAAGGCTAGTAGGTTGGTAATAGTAAAAGTCACAGATAGCGAAATTGATATCAAAGGTAGGAGTAAGGGGATCATCAAAGTGGCCTACTAGTGGGTAGTTAGTTTGGTTAACCATACCGATACTACCATAGTCATAAATATAGAATTGTCCACAGGTAGCAAGTGGTTGCCCTACTTCTGTCTTATCGTATAGTATCCTTATGTTTGTCTCAGGAGCTGAGCCTGCTATCATAGGAACAAAAGCTCCGAATAAAGTTTTGATAACAGGTGTAGGCGAGAATAGTATTGCCTGAGTAGCTACCTCCTTGACATACTCATTATCAAAGATGACCTCAGCCTGACCATAGATATTGTTAGTGGCATTGCTATAGGTTGTATTAGGTGGATCCTTATCAGGGGCATAGGTAAGTATTATTTTCTTTGCTGTTATTTCAGGTAAAAAAGATAAATTCTGTTCATCATCCTTAGCTAGCTTATCAGTCCAATCTACCTCCACCCCACTATCATAGAAGTCATCTCTATTTTGCAGGAACAGTTTATTAGGCTGAGTGCTATCTACTGAAGCATAGATATTGTACATATTAAATATGCTCTTAATAAAGTCACTCTGCTTTATTTTCTTAGGCACATAGTCATTAACATCTATTGTACCTGGTATAGCTATCACATTACTGCTAGGCAATATGGTTATAGATATTGAAGTGATGACAGCCTGAATAAGTATATCACCTGTTGTGGGTGCTGGCCCTGATACAGATCCTGTCCTCCAAAATCTCGGAGAATATGTACCACCATTAGATGTCAAATATACCTGCTCTACATTTAGACCTAAAGTTGCTAATGATAAGTTATTAAGTAAGGGGTAAGATAGCCCTACGCTAGTCTGTATTGTTTGAGTTAAGATAGTTGTAGTACCTACAGGGATAGTTAAAGGGCACTGCACTGCATTGTTAGCACCTGTAAAACCTGCAGGAGGTGCAGCGTTAGTATAAATGTTGTTAAAAATAATAGCTTGTGTATTATCACTTACTGCTAATGCAGGCTTATAAAATACAGCTGCTGCAGCACTTAAATTATTAGAAGCAAATAATGTACCAACTGAAGTATTAACTAAATTTAGTTGATAGTTCATAGTGATGTTATAGTCGTAGCTCTGACCATTTTGACTACTGATAATAAAAGGAGTAGAGTATACTCCTGTGATTGGGTTAAATATATTCTGAAGATCCTCTAACTCAGTCCAGTTAGTAAAATCTATTTTAGTTGGGGGGACATTAATAGAAGATGGAGGTACACCTATATTACTATAGCCACCGAGATTATCATTTGCATTAATAGTAATTGGTGTAGTAATCTCTGCCTTAACTATGAAGTCCTGGTTATCCTGATTATCTACCCCTCCATTATAAGGGATAATTAGTTTATCAAATCTATCATAAGATAGACTAGGCCAATCATATTGGAAGCCTGCATCAGCGAAGATCCTATCAAAATATACCTTAGCAAATATAGCAGGTTTAAACTCCTGAGTATTGTAAACAGCATCACCTGATCCAGGCAAAAAATACTTAAAGCCATCCACCACAGTATTACTAAATCTAGCCACTACATTGGTAGCATCATAGGTGTGGTTGAAGTCGGAGAAGTCTATAGCAGTAAGCTCCTTGTTAGTGATGGCTGTAAAGAAATCTGCCTTACTATCCTTGATCAGTACCTCATAATCAACGTGCTCCTCGTAGCCATCTGTGAGCTGTACCTTCTTAATTGAAGTAAGCTGCATCGTAGCATTCTCCATGATAGGTATCCCATTCTCAATAACTGAGCAGATAGTAATAGCGTTGATGTTAAAGGTGCCCTCCACTATATTGATATCGTAGTAATGGTTGAGCAGGTTGTTGTTTACCTTGGTACCTGGTAGTGTAATAGTCTTAGAGAAGTTACCCTGTCTCTTACTAATATCCCTTATATCTCCCACCTGAAAGTTTAAAGGAAAGGCAGTGCCCTCCTTGACATCTAGGTAGCCAGTAGTGAGTTGTATCTTAACCATTTATAATATCGTTGTTAGCTAGCTTAATAGTTACGTTCTGCTTAATCAAATTCTTATTCCTTTGGTTGTATACCTGAAAGTCTGAGGTCATTATATTGCAGCTGATATAGTCAGTGCTTACAGGTGCATCACAATCTACTGCATAGCTTGCCTGCTTGACAAATGTAAAGGGTGAGCTGATGAGCTCAGTAAAGTAGGTAGACATATCCATAGTCATGAAGTCAGTAGCTAAATCTATTGTAGTGTCAGTACTTACATAAGTATTAGTCATCCCTCTATCTGTAAGGTCATAGCTCCATTGGTTCACACCATTGATATAACCTGCCACATCTCTATTGAATTGCTCACGTGTTACGGTACCTTTCTCATAGCTGTTAAGCGTAAAGGCAAAGCTACCCCATGAGCCGAGCTTATCCAGGAATAAGATGCTGTACTCAGTAGTGCGTATCCTCCTATCTATATAGATAGTGTAAGTTGCTGAGCTCACTACTCCGTTGCGTTCATAGTGAAAGTTATAAAACTCAGTAGTAGGTTCAATCAAGTTACCTGTACCAAAGACCAAAGTAAGTACTCCGAAGTTATTAGGGCCTACCGATATACCACTAACATGATCTACAGCTGTTACCACCTTCTCAAATATATTACCTGCATCATTACTAAATACCATAGTGTCAGGTGCAGTAGGTGAACCATTTGCCACACCATCTACCCACATATCCTGTGATAGGGTGCAGTACATATTTTGTTTATCTGATGGGAAAGTAGTAAGAAACTTATCGAAGATACTATTAAGCCTGTAGTCCTGGTAGTCATAGCTCGGCCAATCTACCCACTTGAATGCTCCGTTGAATACAAAGTTGTTTAGGTCTAGCAGTAGGTCCCTAGTCACAGTCTTTCTACCATCTGCATAGGTGATGTCACCATCTATATTGGGATTGGTTACATTGGCCCATGGTGAGTTAACCACTAGGAAACCTACCCCTACAGATAGCACAGTGAATAGCCCCTCTAGGTTTGGGTTGGCTACACCTAAGTCAGCTTGCGTGATATTGATCTGATCACCTGCCACAAATGTATTGACTACGTTTATCTGCACATTCAAACCACTCTGTGTAAGAGCATTGATATAGGTTGTAGTAGTCAGATACTCCTCACCTACATGAAGGTCATACTCGTAGTGGCTGTCCGTTGCATTGTACACCGAGGTGTTAGTTAGGTTCAGGTCATAGCTCACAAATGACTGCAGCAGCTTGGATAAATCTATCTCACCGAAACCAGTGCCATAGGTAGGCATCACCCTGTACTCAGCTATCTTGTTAAGCGTACCACTCTCGTATACATCAAAGATATATTTAAAGCCACCGAGTAATACATTCGTACTGCTGTAGATGTACTTGATAGGATTGTATGCAGGCATTAAGGGCTGAGCTGAGGCTTGGGCTATGATCATAATTCTATTTACCTATATTATCTATCCGTTATGTTTTAGTTCTAAAGTCACCCATGGCTACCTGATACGCTCTATCCAATAGCATAAGATGCTCAGCCATTCTATCAGGTCGGTTGAATACTATCCTCACCTGCTTACCTGTCTTGTGGTAAATGTAGGCTTGCACCACTTGTATCTTATGTAGTATATCAGAATGCATAGTACACATCATCAGAATAATACTGCTGCCTGATATGAGTAGTGGCATACCTGATGGCATCCATTGCATCATCAAACAGCTTCACTGGTTCATCCGTTATGAAGTCACCGATCTTCTTCCATTTATAATTCTCATACTCCCTCTTAAGTGCCTTGTGGTCCTGGCATATTACACCGAAGGTCTTAAGGTTGTCTATCCCTTTCTTTACCACCTTGTTAGCGTTGAGTACATCATACCCTGCTATGTTCATCTCTTGTATTATCTCAGGTCTTGAATGGTCAGCTAGTATGCTAACAGTCTGCTCTATGTTCAGAGTGGCTAGTCTTTCAATCAGCATTGTGGTGGTAAGGTAGCTCTCGTAGATGACAGGCTCAATGTAAATGTCATTGTCACAATAGTAGACCCTTATCAATGCCGTGGGATGGTTATAACCGAAATCAATTCCGTATACATACTTGACAAATCTGCTAGGCCTATGTGCTACAAAGGTCCATTGACTATAGATGTTACTCTTAGAGGTGGCCTTCTCACCCAATGCATAGATCTGATACAGGGCCTCATCTGTTCTAGCTAGGTCCTCAATCTGTGCCTTGATGCTTTCAGGTAGAAATGGGTTATCTCGGTAGGTAGACTTAATCTTGATTGACTCCTCAGCAGGTAGCTCATACAGCCATGAGGCAGAGTCTGATGGGTTGTAGTCAAAGATTAACTTGTCCTCCGTTCTCATGTTAAGCTGAGTGAAGTCATCAAAGTACAGCTCATTAGCTTCATTACACCAGGCTATGTCTCTCTTCCTACCCCTTATCTTTTGCTCATCATCCACAGAGAAAAACTCCACCATAGATCCATTGCCAAAAGTGTAGATGTGCTCACTCTTATTGTGGCTCTCTTGCTTGTACAGCCCTATGTCTTTTAGTATCTCTATGAAGTCCCTGAGCACTGTAGCACGTAGAGCAGGGAAGGTCTTGCGTATCACTGACACCACCTTGTTATTGTTCTGCAGGCAGTAGATGATCATGAGCTGGCACAGGCTGTAAGTCTTAGAGCTTCTACTACCACCCTCATTAATAATGAACCTCTTATCTCCTAAGATGGCTTCATAGTTCTTTTCAAAGATGGCTGTCGCTTTTAGTTCCATAGCAAAGCTAGTACCTAGTTAGATACTATATAGTTATTATTATTATTATACTATACTACTACTTAACTATAGTAACAGTTATAGCAGATATCTTCTCATCACCACTGGTAACATCTGTATGCTCTTTCAGTGCATTTAATCTCTGAGTTATGGATGGGTTAAATTGCCCTACCATTCCACCAGTGATCTGATCGTTACGGATCTCTTTCTTTATGTGCGTACAGACTGTCCTATATTCAGAATATCTGTTATCAGTATTATCAAAATAGTGGTGCACATCACTGTAGTTATTATAGCAGAATATCTCAAAGCCCTCATTAGTCAAAGGTACCCTTAATGGTTCTGCTACCATCTCAGCAGTCTTTTGAGACAGCACCCATTTAGTTCTAGGGTTAGCAGCACAATATGCTTTATACTCCTCAAATATCTCCATTAACTTCTCAGGAGTTTCTATAAGTTTCTTAGTCGGCATCTTTCTCTTTTTTCTCTTCGTTCTCTACCCCTTTATACTTTACCTTAGGAGTTGACTCTTCAAATAAGTAACCTAGACCTATAGAGGTGTAATACTTGTGCTCTTTAGCAGTCTCTTCAGTTATTGTAAAAGTTCTCTCGTAGTTACCATGATAAGTAGTAACTGTTGTACCTAAAAATTCATTCTTTGTTTTCATACTCGTCTAAAATTATAAAAGTGTAATAAAATAATACCCATAACCCTGCTGCCTTACTAGCCCAATCATACTCTAATCTAAATAAAGAGTAGCCAGTAAACATCCCACAGAATAATGCTAATGTACTAATAAATTGGCTCACTCTCATACCTATATTGTAATTCATTTAAATTTTGTTTGATCTCTTTGATCAGATAGTAAGCTGAGGTCGTAGTAATTCCAAAATATATAGCCATGCTTTTAGCTGTGATATATCCCCGATCAATGTATGCCTCATAGACTATGAGCTGCACCTTATCTGTTATCTCATTGCGATATATCTCTATTAGTGCCTTATTAAAAGAATATATCCTATCCTCTTTCAGCTTGTAGTATAGATCATCACTATATTCAGGCTCATTCAATGGGTGCTCAATGGCTGTGATCCTATCATCCTTGTTACTCTTCGAGCAGGACCATAGCACCTGATACTTAATTGTGTTTAGGAGATAGCTCTTCACTTTACCAGGATCCCCATCTATATTAATCACATGAAGGTAGGAGTTACTGATAACAGTATCAGCGTCTATATAGCTACCCATCTTCTTTAGAAAGTAGGTAGTATAGGCTCTCACCTCTTTGTAGTTACTACTAATGTAGTTGTCTAAGGCTCTTCTCATACCATGTCTCAAAATCCTTTGACCATATCCTCCTCCTGGTAGATGCACAGAAGCACTCTCTCGGTTGTCTACCCTCATACTTCTCTCTAATCTTATAGAGTTTTATGCAGCTATGCTTAGAGTACCTTTCATTATCAGGCATCTTAGCTATTGCATCAATCAGATCTATCTCAGTTTGTTCAAACATTCATCTAGTATATAAGCGAGCAGTGCAGCCTGACAAGCTAGGATAAAATCAAAGGTACAAATTAAAGTAAGCCAAAAAGCCACACATTTAATACAGCCTAAAGCAGAGTGTATATGTATGGCTAATGGTATTCTTGTGTTATACTTGAATAATTTATCAAAGGTTGCTTGAAGTGGCTCAAAATTAACAAACCACCAAGCTAAAGGTATAAGGGCTAGTAAAGTCATGGCCCAAATATAGTAATTTTAATTAGAATGGCAAATCATCATCCTGCTCATCAGTTACTACTCTAGCTTCAGGTTTAACATATGGCTCTTGAAATGTAGTACTAAAGTACTTTGTACCTGATTTACTT
>ENA-OSIY01001556-OSIY01001556.1-marine-metagenome-genome-assembly--contig:-NODE-1556-length-12180-cov-5.384946_pt1 | contig 12180 bp, 23 predicted proteins | sample MGYA00237884_ERZ534233 | MGnify/ENA primary metagenome ERZ534233 (study PRJEB26412, sample SAMN06343840) | marine metagenome | isolation source: estuarine water | place: USA: Columbia River Estuary... | reverse complement strand
TAATTGGCATGAAAGAGCTAAATCATTAGCTATATTTTCTGCTTTCACAGAAGGTGTTAATTTATTTTCTTCTTTTGCTGTTTTATTATCATTTAAATTAGATAATAAACTTAAAGGTGTAGGTCAAATAGTAGAGTGGAGTATTAGAGATGAATCATTACATTCAAAAGCTGGGTGTTGGTTATTTAGAACATTATTAGAAGAAAACCCAGATTTAAATAAATCAATCACACAAAAAGCAGTTAGATTTGCAAAAGAAAGAGAAGCTCTAGGGCTTCCATATTTTGCACAAGAAAACGAATCACCTAAACAAAAAACAAATACTATGGGCGGAGCAAACACACAATCAAAACCAACGGAGGCGCAAGCGTACGATCAACTTAACAAACAAGGCATGAGTGGTTCACCAGATGAATCTCTTGGCGGTTATATTCGCGGAGGTAAAAAACTTGTTAATGAAATATTTAAATGTAGAAATACTATAATGTCAAACTATATGATAAAATTAAATAAAGGCGAAGTAATCGACTTAGATAAAAGTGATCAGGAAGTATTTAAAAACTTTATTAAAGATTCAGAACATTTGACCATTCTAAGCAAAGCGCAGATTTTAGAAGTACTATGAGCCTACCAATTTCCTTTGAAGAATTTAAAAAGAACCCCATAGCTGCGGTGGCTTTTTGTATGCTTCTAATTGTGGGCTATTTGTACTATGATTCCGAGAATACCAAGAAAGCCATTATTTCAAAGTGTGAAAATGAGAATCTAAAATTAGGAAATCGAGTTGAAACAATGGAACGCCAACGCAAAATTAGTGATAGCCTTTTGGCAGTTTATTCCTATGAAATTAAATTTTACTTGAATGCCATTGAAGGGTATTCCGAATCAATAGAAATAAAAAAATGAAAAACTTTAACGATAACGCAGCCGATTCGAGCAGCATAATTTCAGTAGTGAGCGCTTTCGCATCCATTAGCACAACGGCTCAACCTATTATCTCGGCAATGGCTGGATTAGTGGCAATCATTTCGGGGTTATTTGCAATACGTTACTACATAAAAAAAACAAACGAACTATGAAAATATTTGAAATCTTTAAAGGTGATAAAGGCGAGTTTAGTTCAAAGCGATTCGTTGGAATTATTGGGGCTTTTGTTTTATTTGGGACGCTTGCTCATAATAGCACCACGCCCACAGATATAGCACCATCAAAGGAACTTGTTGAGGCTGTTGAATGGGTGGTAATTTTAACGCTTGGATTCACATCAATAGATAAGTTTAGCAATGGCAAAAATAACTCAGATCAAAACTCACAGGGCGAAGCCTAAGCGCAAGCGTCCAGGTGTTCACTCTAAAAATAACAGGCCATGCAAAAAGTACAGAGGACAGGGGCGATAATTATTCTATTGTTATTTTTGGCTTTTGTATGGCTACAGCCTAAGCCCAAAACTTCGATTGAATTCCTGCATGACACTGCATATATTAAAAAAACTGATTCATTTATTTCTAACAGAACTAAAATAATAAAAAAATATGACACGCTATTTATGTATTTTCTTGATTCTCCTTATAGCACCAAACTGCTCGATAGCACAATCGCTATCCATAGACAGCTCGACGCTGAGGGCATCGAATAATTATTTAATAAAAGGACTCAAAGCACGTGAGCTCAACGCAATTTATAAAAAACAGCGTCACACTGATAGTGTTTATATCGGTGAGCTTAGGGGTGTTATTAAGTCTGAGCTTTCAAAAAATGCTGAGTGTCTGGATGAGAATAATAAAATAAAAAAGTATTCATTTTATTTAACCATTTATTCAATAATTGTGACACTCTTTTTAATTACATGAAAAACAACGTACATATTTTTACCGTCCCTTTTGAGCAAAGAAAGGTATTATTATTGTCAGATCTGCATTGGGATAATCCTCATTGCGATAGGGCTCTATTAAAAAAACACTTAGACTTGGCGCTTAAAGGTGGTAACGATGTGCTATTGAACGGCGATACTTTTTGTCTCATGCAGGGAGCTTATGATCCAAGAAAATCCAAAGCAGACATAAGGCCAGAGCATAACGTCAATAGTTATTTAGATGCCGTTGTTAACGATGCAATTGATTGGTTTAAACCTTATGCCCATTTAATTAAAGTAGTTGGATATGGTAACCACGAAACTAATATAATCAAACGTCAAGAAACCGATGTTATTCAACGCTTTGTTTTTGGTTTAAATCGAGCTTGTGGCACATCTATTGAGGTGGGCGGATATGGTGGTTGGATTGTTTATCAATTTAAGGAATGTGAAACGATGAGAAAGTCATTTAAAATTAAATATTTCCATGGTGCGGGTGGTGGTGGACCAGTTACAAAGGGCGTTATTCAATTTAACAGGATGTCGAGTTTTATTGATGGAGCGGATTTAATATGGATGGGACACGTGCACGAATGCAACGAGCTAATTTATACATCTGAATATTTAGATAACAAATCAAACGTCAAATTAAGAAATATTTTAATGGTAAGAACTGCAACTTATAAAGAGGAATATAACAAGGGATTAGGTGGTTGGCACGTAGAACGTGGTGCAACACCAAAACCTTTGGGCGGTCGTTGGTTAGAAATGAATCCTGAAAGAATTACAAAAAATAAAGTTGAAAGGGTTACACTTAACGCAATGACTTATAGAGCATGAGCAACATAAACCCACTACATTACAAAGGTGAAATCGAATGTATCGATGCAATTAAAAGTACAATGAGTCAAGAATCTTTTAAAGGATATTTAAAAGGCAATGTAATAAAATACATTTGGAGATATGAACGAAAAAACGGACACGAAGATTTATTAAAGGCACAATGGTATTTAAACAAATTAATCAATGAAACTAAAACAAATAATCTTTAACGACTACTACAAAGAAGTAGCACCCAAAAAACAAGTGTACTTGCATCACACTGCTGGTACTGGCAAAGGCGATAATGATTTAGCTAATTGGGAAAATGACAAAATCGGCAAAATTGCCACGTGTGTAGTGATCGGACGTGATGGAACTATCTTTCAGGGATTCAAATCTGAACATTGGGCTTATCACTTAGGGCTAACAAGGGCACATTTTAAAGCAAATGGGCTACCTTTTTTGAACTTAGATAAAATTTCAATAGGTATTGAGATAGTTAACTGGGGTTACTTGGTTAAAAAAGGCGATAAATTTTATAGCTATAAAAATTCAGAAGTCCCAAGTGACCAGGTGTGCGAACTTGCAACACCTTATAAAGGTCAGAAATACTGGCAAAACTACACAGATGAACAAATAGAATCGGTTGTGGACTTGTTAAAACTTTGGAAGGATAAGTACGGAATTGATTTAACTTATAACGCAGATATTTGGGACGTAACTAAACGTGCGTTAAGTGGTTCAAATGGTCTTTTTACGCATAATAGCGTACGCAAAGACAAAGCCGATGTTTACCCACATCCTAAATTGATTGAGGCCCTTAAATTACTTTGATATGAAATGGTTTGATACAAGAAAATACTTGCCTGCACATGGGCTCAGAGTATTAAGTGGTGAACTGGAAGTCGTTTATTATGATGGTGAATCATGGTATAATTATCATACAGAAATGATTCAGGATGAGCCCGAGTATTGGATGAACATCCCTACATTACCATACGAATAAAAAAAGGCGGGTATTTATCCCGCCTGTGTCCTAATTTATTCTTTAATTAACTGCGCAATATTATTTGTTTTCGCAGGTTGAATGTCATGAATCTCAAATTCTGTATGCATTCCCATCATGATCTCGGGGGCGTAAAGCCTACCAAAAAATGAAGCCGCTCGATATTTTAACATCAGCTCGGGCATTGTTTGCCATTTAGATCCTGTTTTTTGAAACCAACCTTCTTTTTTTGCCATGTCAATCGTAACCGTTGGGCCGTTGAGAACAGCTCCTGTTTCTTTCTCAATAGCTACAGCTCTGCAGCTGCCTTCACCATCCTCGAATCGAATCGCGGAGAATCGACCGCATGAATTAAGTGCAGCGATTACAAACGTACTGCTCCATGAAGGGCGGCCGTGGATAATATGTAAATTCTGCATAACCATCAAAGGACTGGCTCCGATTCTGTGGGCCATCTCAAGAGCGACGAGTGTATTCGGGATGTTGTTTTGATAATCCTTAGGGATAACTGTTGATGCTGAGAGGGCCTTGGCCTTGCGTTGGATGAGGTCAAATTGTTCCTCTGGGTTCTGTGTTGTTATATTATTTTCCATATTTCGGTAGTTCTAATTTATTAATTCCTGTAAATCCTTGCCATTTATTATTTGCCTTCGCTTCTCTCCAGCGTTCCAAGTCTGCCAGATATTTCGTGCGCCCGGTAGATATATCCTCATCCTCAATAACGTAAACGGCAACGCCATAAGGTGGCGCTTTCTCAACTGCAATAAAAATAAAGCCTTCGCAAATACGTCCATAATGCGCCTCATATAAATCAATATAAAACGCCGCCTGCACATCGTAGCGATATTTCAAAGCCGATCTCCCGAATGCTCTAGGCGATGCGTCCTCAGTAGTTTTTAAATCGATTATTAAATTTAAAGCCTCAGCTATTCCGTCGGGCCTGCATTTCATGTCATCGACTTCGATGATTCTCTCAATCGCCGTTATTTTAGACAATAACAATGAAGCCTCTTGATGCTTATTAATTGCTTCCATGATCCGCTCGCAAACAATAGAGTCAGCTTTTGAAATTACTTCCAGGCCCTGAATGGACGCATCGAGATTCGCAATTGACGCCTCAAAATTAGCATAAATTTCCTTTCCTTCCTTTGTGCGTCTGTCAACCTCGGGAGCAATGGCATAACGTTTGCCGAATTCTCCAGGCTCCAAAACTGCGCAATGAACTGCACTGCCTAGAATTAAAGCGGGTGTTTTTCTTTCTTGAGATGCGGGGTTTAAATAACGATCCCAATAATGTAGAGGCGATTTGTGAACTAAGTCCAGCCCACTCTTCGAAATTTTTTCTGTGTTTTTATGATATTCCATATTGCAAATTTGCAATAAATTATTTATGTTTGCAAACATGTACAAAATAATTTTTACAGGAAACGTCGGCAAGGATGCTGAGGTTCGCGAAATAAAGGGCTACAAGGTCATAAATTTCACAGTTGCTATCAAAGTATCGAAAGAGTTAACTCAGTGGACTGAGTGCGCTATATGGCGCAAATTAGATCAATCTGTCGGAATTGCCGATTACTTAAAAAAAGGAACAAAGGTTTTAATCGAAGGCGAGCCATCTGTTGAGATCTATAATGAGAAAGCATATCTAAAGACTAAAGTTGGAAATGTGGAATTATTGGGCACGGCTCCTGCACAAAATCAAACTGAAGATGTGCCTTTCTGAACTGAAAAAGATGTGCTCTGAGCGTGGCATTTCTATAGGTCAAGTGTTTGACGATATAGGAATAAATCGCTCAGTGCTATCGAGATGGGAAAAAAAAGAGCCGAAATCTATTTTAACATATCAAAAAATATATGAGCGTATTGCGACCATACCAAAGCGAAGCGATAATTAATATAAGAAACGCATTCCGAAATCATCGGAAAGTTTTATTTGTTTGCCCTACAGGGGGCGGAAAAACTATGATATTCTGTGAGATTGCCAAAGCTTCAACAAAAAAAGTTTTAATCCTGGCACATCGTAAGGAATTAATTGAGCAGGCATCGGAGCGAATTGGTGTGCCTCATGGAATTATTATGTCGGGCGTGGTGCCAGACTATGAGCAGCGAATTCAAATAGCTTCCGTGATGACGATGGCAAATCGTTTGGACAAATTTTGTCCACAATTTATTATTGTGGATGAGTGTCACCATGCCGTCGCAGGATCATGGGAGAAAATAACCTCAGCTTATCCCAATGCATTTATTTTGGGCGTAACTGCAACGCCTTGCAGATTGGACGGGAAAGGATTGAAACAGGCTTTCGATGTATTGATTGAAGGCCCTAATATTAAAAGTCTTATAGATTTGAATTTCTTAGTGAATCCCAAAACTTACGCTTCTCAAAATGATTTCTCAAAAATCAAAACGACTGCAGGCGATTACGATAAAAAGGATATTTATGAGGCATTTAATAAGCCATCCATTACAGGCTCCGCAATTGAATCATGGCGCAAATATGCTGAGGACCTGCCAACGGTTGTATTCTGCATAAATATAAAACACGCCGAGGACATTGCAGGTTTGTTTTCAATGGTCGGCCATACTGCAGAGGTCGTTCATGGTGGCTTAGATAAAACGGAACGAGCTGAGCGATTAAATCGATTGAAAACAGGAGAGACTAAAATAATAACATCCGTTGACATTATCTCAGAGGGCACCGATATTCCTGCAGTGGGATGCATTATAATGATGAGGCCCACAAAATCACTTGCGCTTTATTTACAACAGGCAGGCAGAGGGCTAAGGACCATTGAAGGCAAAAATAATTGCATTATATTAGATCATGCAGGCAATTGCTTTCGTCATGGCTTGGTGACAGATTTGAGAGATTGGGAGCTCACAGATACAAAAATAAAAGAGGCTAAAAAAACGTTTACAATTAGACAGTGTAAAAAATGTTATGCAGTTTTCGGAGTTCTCGCAGATAAATGTCCAGAGTGCGGAGCTGAAGTTGAGAAACAACCTAAGGAAATGAAAAAAATTGCAGGCGAATTGGTCCCTATAGATGAGATTCCACAGAAAAAAATTCAAGCTAAGCAGGAAGAGTGGAGCTGCAAAACATTGGCACAATGGGAAAATATAGCTTATCAAAGAGGGTATAAAAAAGGATGGGCATTTATAAGATATGAAGAGCAGCAACGGAGGCAAAATGGCGGTTTCAGAAACTGAGATCATGCGACAGATTCAAACCCTTTCAAAAGGGCCTGTTCGATTATTTCGCAATAATGTGGGTTTTGACGCACATAATAAGGTAAAATATGGGTTAATGCCTGGAAGCTCCGACTTAATAGGATGGACTCAAATTGAAATTAAATCTGATCATGTCGGCAAAAACTTTGCAATTTTTACAGCGATTGAGGTGAAATCCCAGTTTGGAAGGATTAGACCAGAACAACAAAATTTTGTCGATTATGTCAATCAAAGTGGCGGAATTGCAGGCATCTGCAGAAATATTCAAGAGGCAAAGGCTTTGCTATGTTTGTCATAGATTTGTAAAAATTGTGCATTATTTGTTAATTGTTGTTGCATTTTTGCAAATCATTTTGTAGTATTGTTGAATGAAAAACGGAACAAAAAACAAAACAAGACGCAATTTGATGCTTGACCTTATGGAGGTTGGCGAAACTTTAACCCCTTACACTTATGCTTTAAAAATGATGGAAGCATTAAAGTCAAACCAAATTGACAATCATGATTTTGACTGGCTTACATACAATTTTGAGATGTATTGCCGAACAGAAAAAATCAGTACAAATATAAATTTCTCAACTCTTGCGGGGCTTTAATTAGCCCCTTTAAAACAAACGAAATATGAAAAACACAATTATACAAAATTTCCAATCTCGAAACGATGCTTTCGATTGGGTTATTGAATGCATTCAAAATGCAACGATCGGAGACATTCAAACAGTTGAGAAATTCAGAGACAATAACGCCATAATAGGCGAGACTGAAGACATCATTTATGTAGGGCTTTACAATACTCAAAAAAATGTTTAATTTGATTTTATTATTTGTGTACATCTGTTGTGTCGGCTTTTTATTTATGATATATTTTACACTTAAAAAAGAGCCAATCGAAGCGAAACGCCAAGAATTTATCGACATTAACGATATGCCTGACTGGCAACCATTGAACCCCGTTGCAAAGCGCAGCAATCAAGCATTGAAAAAAATGTACAAAGGCAATTTAAAAAACAATTTAGTATGAATAAAATAGATAGAAATACTTACACGCTTTTATTAAGTCAAAACCCTTGTGATTTATTTACTTATTACAACGTTAAAGAAATGCATGGTTTATCTATTACAAAATGTCAAAGTTATAATAATAATTTTGACAGTGCTTATATAGCAGGATTGTCCAATTTTGTACCAAAAGAATCTGGAGAATATGATGAAAATGATCAAAGATTTGTTTTTATCAATCTTAGTAGATGTGGTAATGATGTTGAAACAATGGGTTTAATAATGCATGAAATGATGCATCATTCTTTTTTTATTCATAATTATGACATCGAATTAGAGGAAGAAATTATTACTTGGGCTGAAGAAGAAGCCTATGAAGTTTATAAAATAATCACACAAACATACGGAGATAAGAAATGAGCAACGAAACAAAACAAACTGAAAAAATCTGCACTGGCTGTGGGCGTTCAAATTTAAACCCAATAGAAGAGCAGTACGCAGCGTGTTGCCCTGATAATAATTATGTAAATATGAGCAACGAAACAAGTGAAACACTAACCAAATTTTTAAACGATAAAAGAATGACAAACAATAAACAACAGACGGCAGTAGATTCTATCATTGAATTTATGAAAAATAATCAATACTTTATTGGAAATGATTTGTATGAGTTTATGAAACAAGCCAAAGAAATGGAGAAGGAGCAGATGATTGAATTTGGTAAAGAAGTGTTTATATGCCGTTACAATGGGATTCAAGAAAGATTATCCAATATAGCAAATGACATTTACAACGAAACATACGGAGGTAACAAATGAAAGCAACTATAGAATTTAATTTGCCAGAGGAACAGGATGATTTTGATTGCGCTGTTAATGGTAAAAAAAGGAGTTTGGCTTTGTGGGAATTAAACCAATGGTTAAGAGCTAAAACCAAGTATCCAGATGAAACAATGTCAGACGATAGACACAAAGCCTTTGAGGATACAAGGGCAAAACTTTTAAATATTTTACATGATAATAATTTAAATTTATGACACCTATTCAATTAATCTACTCATTTATGGATAAATTAGATCCAGAGGATTTCGTTGCATTGCTTAACAATGCCAAAAATCAATTTTTAGAAATTGAAAAAAACACAATTTTAACAGCTTACATACAAGACGCTACTATCCCACCATTGGAATACTATGAAAACATTCAAAATCATCATTGAAATCGAGCACACTGATCGGACGTTTGAAAGCCCAGAAGTTCAACAATTCATCCAGTTTATATCTCAGCCATCATCTGAATTTAAAAAAACGATGCTGAAAACATTCAAAAAAACAGCTCTTGGAGCGAAGGCTTTTAATATACGGATAACTTATGGACTTTTACAATAAATATTTAGACACGGCCCGCAAGCTTAAAAACGTGCAATTAATTAACCAATCCAAAATCCGTGAGCTTGAGAAAGAAATCCAACGTCTAAAAATACAAATAATTAATCCGAAACAAATTCCGCAGTATGATCGAGAATTAATAAAAATTTTAAGCGCTGTTTCTGAATCATCAATGATCACTCAGTCAGATATTATCGGATTGAGTCGACAGCGGAGCGTCGCAGTTGTTAGATTCTGTTTTATGTACATTGCTCACGAATCTGGGTTCACATTATCTGAAATCGGACGTTTTTTAAATCGGCATCATTCGACAGTAATTCACGGAGTGAGGGCATTTGAGAAATTTATTGAGATCGGTTACAAATATGAATGCAGGGTATATCAAGAGGCTAAAAAATACATATAACTAAAAATCAATAATTTAACAAAAAATTCACCGTGTACAATGTAGCAAAAGTTATCTACTTTATTCTTTTTCTTTTATTTAATAATACTTTGAATTTTTTTAAAGGGAAAATAATACGCTCCTACACGATCAATAATATATCAATAACTTAGAAAAAAATTTGCTACACAGATGCTACACACATGTACATTATTTAAATCACTATTCGACACAAAAGAAGGCTCTATTCCATTCGACATGAGCTTGTTAGAGGTGATTGAACGCATAAAAAATGGAGACTCAAAGGAACACGTTGAGAAATTACGTCAATTAACAGGGGATGAATATGACCAGGAAAAAAAGAAATCAATTGTCATCATGTTCAATGGGACGTTTGCCTATCGAAATATAAAAGGGTTAAATGAACACTCTGGTCTCATGATTTGCGATTATGATAAAATTCCCGAAAATGAATTTACAGAGGTATTCGATTCTGTTAAAAATATCCCGAATATTATCACAGCTTTTATTTCGCCATCTGGCAAAGGATTCAAAGCAGTCGTTTCAATACCAAAATCGACAGCCGAGGAACATTCGAGGCGTTTTAAGGCATTTTCGGAGCGTTTCCCTTGTCAGTACTTTGATTCAAAGAATAAGGACGTCTCGAGGGCTTGTTTTGAGTCATACGATCCAAACATATACCACAATCCCAATGCAACGGTATTTGCAGAGATTTCCAGCGACTATCAAAATTCAATTTCTGAGCGCCCTGCAGTTTTACCGATTACCAATGAGACAGAAATCATTAAAAGGCTCATAACTTGGTGGGATCGAAAATTCGGTTTTGAGGAAGGAAGCAGAAATAACAATTTACTAGTTTTAGCACAGGCATTTTGTGAGCATGGCGTTTCTCTGGATTATGGCCTTAATTATGTTTTAAATAACGTAATTTATGGAAATTTCACAGATGATGAGGCGAGCAATGTTTTTAAAAATGCTTATAATCGGATGAGATCCAATGCAGGGACAAAATACTTTGAAGATATTGACAAAATTAATGAGATTAAATTTGCCCTAAAAACCAAAACAAAAGAGGAAGTAATTCAACAGCATTCAGTCACTCCAGATGTTATATCTGAAATTGAAGGGACGCACGATGAAAATCAATTCTGGTCAATTAATTCAAAAGGGACCGTTATAATCATTCCGATATTTTTTAAGACATTTTTAGAGCGCAGAGGCTATTTTAAATATTATCCAGAAAATGCAGTCAAACCGACATTTGTCAAAGTCAAATCAAATATCGTCACAATAACATCTGTTGAAATTATAAAGGATGACGTTTTAAATTATCTAATCGAAGAGCCTAACGTTTGGAATCATGTGAGTAAATCAAAACAGCTATTTTCTGAGCAGTTTTTAACCATGCTCAAATCTATTGACATGGAAATGATAAAAGACACGAAATCGACTGCTTATGTTCCATTTTTAAATGGGGTTGTAAAAATAACATCAAAATTAATTGAGCTACAAAAATATATCTCATGTGATGGATTTATATGGGATAATCAAATAATCAAACGAAACTATATTTCTGCTCCAATTGAGAACAATTTCAGAGATTTAGTTCACAAAGTAAGCAATGACGAGTCATCAAGAATTAAAGCCCTCGAGTCAACGCTTGGATATTTAATCCATTCATATAAGGATAAGCAGCATCAAAAGGCTGTAATCGTAAACGATGAGCTAATCTCAGATAATCCAAACGGCGGCTCTGGTAAGTCAATAATGATCAATGCGCTTAAGCATTTTCGAAAGGTAGTGATAATAGACGGCAAATCATTCGATCCAAACAAAGGGGATTTCATATACCAGCGTGTCGACTTAGATACTCAGATACTGGCATTCGATGACGTTAAGAAATCATTCAACTTTGAGGCTATATTCTCATTGATAACGGAAGGGATAACAGTGAACCGAAAGAATAAGGATGAAATATTTATCCCCTTTGAGAGGGCGCCTAAGGTAATCATAACGACTAACTATGTAATCAATGGCTCAGGATCATCGCATGCTCGCAGACGTCATGAGATTGAGTTTCACCAATACTTTAATGAGAGCCGCAGTCCTATAGATGTTTATGGGCGTCTATTGTTCGACTCATGGAACTCAGATGACTGGGCCTCATTTGATTGCTATATGCTGAGCAATCTTCAGAACTATTTAACAGATGGACTGCAATCAGTTAAGTCAATCAATTCAGAGGCTAAGCGTGTCATTCAGGCCACATCTAAGGACTTCTATGACTGGGCTACTGATTACGAATGGACTGACACACGCCATTACATTGCATCAATGAACAACTCATTTACAGAAATGACAGGCAATAACAACGTAAGCCCCAAGCGATTTGCTCAATGGGTGAGAACCTGTCTCTTATACACATCTCCGAGCCCACGAGACAGGCAGAAATCTCGTATGCCGTCTTCTGCTTGAAA
>ENA-OSIY01001554-OSIY01001554.1-marine-metagenome-genome-assembly--contig:-NODE-1554-length-12190-cov-5.646743_pt1 | contig 12190 bp, 9 predicted proteins | sample MGYA00237884_ERZ534233 | MGnify/ENA primary metagenome ERZ534233 (study PRJEB26412, sample SAMN06343840) | marine metagenome | isolation source: estuarine water | place: USA: Columbia River Estuary... | reverse complement strand
TCAATTGCAAATGTGTCTCTTGCAAACCCCTTATCCATTCCGCCTCTGCCTGTACGTACGTTTCCAGAGAACTCTTCAAGAAGTCTTGCGGCTTGTCTTCTTTGTCCAGAAGGTAGGGATCTTATGTAGTCATCAAGAACAGATCTTGTAGATGCCCCTCTTGCTAGCCAAGCTCTGTTTGCAAACTTTCCAACAAATTGAGAATCTCTTTCTCTTACTGCAGCTCTCTCAAGGTTTCTTCTTTCTGCTAGAGTTGCTATTTGTTTTCTGTATGACGGTCTATTGGATGTAAATAAAGATCTTATTGCTTGTGCGGTTGCTTGTAAACCACCGCCTTTTGATCGAAGTTGAATTCTAGAACCAGCGTTAGCCTTTTCAAGAGTTGGCATAATTTGCTCAGCTACGGCTGGAGGGAAATAAGTTTCTCCTGGTGTAAGCAATGCTGGAACAACTTTGCCTCCTGTATTATGTGTATTTTTTGCAAGATGTACTAGATCTGGGTTATTTTTTGATGCATCTTGATTTAATACAAATCCACCCTCTTGCAATACTGCTGGGGTATTGTCATATTTAATTGATGTGCTACCAGGAACTACGTTACCATCTTTTCCTGGATCGTATACCTTTCCACCCTCATTTAATCCCGTTGGCTTAGTTGTCTGTATTGAATATCCTGCGCCTGAAGTTCTAACTCCGCCTAGTGCTCTTGCAATTCTATCTACTAGGGTTTTTGTTGATCCCTTGTGGAACATTTCTTTCATATTTGATTTACCAGTTACTGGATCAACTACTGGTTGAGATGTAAATGGAACTGTAGTTAGGTTTGCTGTTCTTCCCATTGCTGTTGCAGTTTGAGCAGTTGTTTCTGCAAGCATTGCTTCAATTGTTGCATTCAACTGAATTACTTTTGCTCTTGCCTGATCTACTGTTATTTTACTTGCTTGAAGTTGTTTAACAATTGCTTGGGTTTCTGCGGCTGCAAGTTGAGTAATTTCAGAAAATTGTGGTAGCAGTGCTTTATATGAATCTGACAGTCCAGACGTAACTGTGCCTGTTGCCATAACCTCTGTCTTTAATACTTTAATTTCTGCTTCTGATTGCATAGCAATTGCCGCTGTCATTGCATGCCATTTTGCTGCTTCCTGTGCAACAACACCTGTTGATATTCCGCCTACCGAAGTAACTCCTGGAATCTTTGGAAGATCTTGATTCATGTATGCCTGTGGATTTGATCCAAGTCTAATGTTTACTGGCTTGGCACCTGGCACTGTTCCAAATATAGTTCCTGGCTGTTCTGTCTGAGAAGGAATCATATGAGACATATCTCTTGTATATGGCTTTCCTATTAATGGATTGTTCTTGTCTACCATTCTTCCGCCTGGTGTTCCTGCAGCTATTACACTGCCAGCAACCGTGCTTATGGCTGGATTCATTGAAACTTTAGCGGCGTTAGCCTTCATCTCTAAGTTAGCAAATGATTGAGTAAGTGTGTCTACTGCTGATCTTAAAACATTTGTTGCTTCTGCATCGCTGTAAAATGTAGACTGCAATCCTTTTCCTGCTGCAGTTGCTGCAACAATTTCAGGAGTAAGAAGTTTGAATCCTTGTCCGCCTTTAATTAATGACTTAAGATGGAATACGCCCTTAATTACATAACCAACAAAGTTTCCAAGCACACCAGTTAACATGATAAGTGGTCCAGCAACGGCTGTTAGGCCAGCTAAGAAGTTAAGTGCTGTTTTAATTGGCTCTGGAAGTTTGCTGAAGAACTTGATGATTCCATCTACTACCTTTAAAACCTGTGTGCTTATTGTTAAAAATTGTGCTCCAACCTGTGCGAGATCAGCTTGCACTGAGGCCCAGGCTCTCTTAAACTTTCCAGATGCTGACTCTGTCATCATTGTCATTTCTCGCTCTGAAATTGCTGCGAGATCTGAAACGCTTGCTTTCATTAAGTCCATAACCTGAAGTGTTTGCGATCCAGATTTTCCTAGGTTTTCAAATAAGGCAGACATTCTAGCAAATTGAAACTTACCAAATAGCTGTTCAATTGCTCTTGATTTATCTAGAGGATTTAAATTATCTAGTGCTGCTTGTAAGGATAAAATTGTTTCAGTTAAGTTTCCTGCGTTCTTATCTACTATGCCCTTTAAATCAATTCCCATTCCCATAAATTGCTCGGTTGCAACTTTTGTTGGGTTAATAAGTGATGCCATTGCAGACTTGATTGCATTTGCACCCTCTGAAGCATTTACTCCGCCTTCTTTCATTGCTGTGAGGTAAAGAGCTAAGTCTTTTACGTCTCCGCCCAATGATTTAATAACTGGACCTGCTTTTGGAATTGCTTCTGTTAAATCTGCAAGGCTTGTTGATGTCTGGTTTTCAACTGCGTTGAGGAAGTCAATTGATTGAGTTAGCTCTTCTGTGTTTTGCTTAAATGCATTTTGAATAGCAAGAGTTGCTTTCATTGCATCTTGTCTTTCAACTTCACCAAGGACTGCAAGTCTTGTTGTTTGTTGTGTTGCTTCTATTAAATCGTTGCCTTGTTTTCCAGTTGCTGCTAGGTCCGCCGCTAAAGATATAGTATCTTTAAATGCAACGCCGTATGAACTTGCAATGTCTTTTGCGGTTGCGGAAATATCTTTTCTAACCTTAGCAAGCTCTGATGCTGAAACTGCTGATAGTCCACCGTAAACCTTTGTAAGTCTTACAAGTTCTTGGTCAGCTTCTCTAAATGCTTTTTGTGCAGCCATTCCAAATGCTGCAAGAGGTACGGTTAATCCAACTGTAAGCTGACGACCTGCCCACTGAGTATTCTTACCCCAGTTAATTAATTGGTTTGATCCATCCATCATTACCTTGTTCATGATAGAGGCTTCTTGTCTTGCTAATGCTGTTTTGTTCTTAATTAAATCTAGGCCCTTAGCAACCTGCACATTGTATTGCATCATGCCTTGTGCATTTTTACCTAGCGGCTGTACTATTGCTTGCTCAAGCATTACCTGCTGTTTTGCAAGGTCTCTAATTAAGTTACCTGTGTTCTTTGTATGGCCTTGCCATACTTTAAAATATTGATTAAGCTTTAGCTGTCCTGAGTCTAAGTTTTTTCCAAACTTTTGTACATCAGAACTCATTGTTACAAAGTGTGTTGAGAACTGACCAGTGGAACGCAAAGTCTCAGAAAACGCCTTATTCATTACGGCAATTTGATTACCGAGCTTTGCGTTAGTTCCTACTGTTGTTTCTTGTAATTTTATGAGTTGGGCAGTAACTGCAGCTAGCTGAGTTCTTAAACTCGTAAAGTCTGCATTGGCGGTAATGTAGGTCGTTAAATTGTTTTCGGCCATATACTTATGTTACTCTATAGAGTATCCTAAACCAGCTCCGATACCAAAACCAGCTTCGCTGGCAAATGCTCCTTGTAGTGAAACAACATCATCTGCTGATGCATTTATACCAAGTGCTTTTCTTCTGATATCTTCGAAGGATGATACCTCCTCATTATTACTGCTTTCATCTAAATCAACACCCTGAATTGAAGCTAAGAATTTTCTTTTCTCCGACTCAGTCTTTTGCATTGCTTTAAAAGTCTGGACTAGTTCTGGCATTGAAAGGTTGTCTTCTAATTCTTCGTAATTTTTCCAATTACCTAGAAGAAAAACTTCCCCCTCTAAAGCGGCTAGATCTAGTTCTGCCCAGCCAGAACCGCTGCCGCTAGAAGGTTTGGGTCGTCCATCTTAATTCCGCCGCATACTTCAAGAATGCGATTGATTGTTGGAACGTCAAGTGTGTCTTCAAATGCGTCTATATCTTTAACTAAATCTGGTAGCTGCTTTTCTAGAGCCACTGCACATGCTTCAATTAAAATTGAAAGTGTTTCATCTTCTGTTGTTGCTTCTGCTGTCTTGCCAATAGCCACCATAAACTTGCGAAGCTCTTTAATTGTTAAAGGCTTAAGCTTTACGATAGCGCCATTTTGTAGCTGAATTTCTTCAACATCATATACTGTACTTGCCATTTAATCCTCCTAGGATTCTGTCTTAATTATTGTATCATATGCAAAATATAATGGCAATAAAAAACCCCCCAATTGCTTGGGGGGCTTTTATTAATTAATTATATTAATTATGCGTGTGTTGAAAGAATGCGGTCAATAACTAGGCCGTATTCTGCACCTGACTTAGCGCCGTCTGGAAGCAGACGGAATGTTACTGGGAATGTTGTTGCTGCGTTACGAGCCAAAGAGAACTGTGACTGTTGTACAGAAAGAACACGACGTGCATAATATACACGCTCAGTAATTAAACCAAGTGTACCGTCAGCTGTTGCGTTACCACCTTGTGGTGCTGCACCGACTGCAACTAATTGACGCTCATTTGGAGCCTGTCCAAGAGCACCTGCTTCAAGACCAAGTGTACGCTTTGCAGATGCACCAGTTCCTGATTCTGTAAGAGTTGATGTTCCCTGACCAAATACAGCAAGAACGTTCTCAAGAGTACCTTCTGCCATTTCTGTAGCGATCATAACTTCCATTGACTCCTTGAAAAGCTTTGCTGTATCAAGAAGCTGATCTACTGTTACTGAACCGTATGATGGGTTGTATGTAACCTGAAGACCGTTATTTGTATAACCTACGTTGCGGTAGGCTCTACGATCTTCTTGTACCCCAATGATGGCGACTTTGATGCCGTCGAGATCGGGGAGACCTTCCATTTCAGTGTGGCGACGAATACTTCGTCCCAATTGATTGGCGTCTAATACGGGAAGTGCATCGATAACACTTTCAGGGACAGGGCTGAGATGTTCCACGGGCAAATCATTTACCCGGCCAATTTAGAACCTTATTTGCGCTTTGCCCGACGCTTTGTGGGGCCTGCTTTGATAAGTTCTTCACAAGCGGCACGGTCCAATGTTTCAGGATCGGTGTCTTTTGGAATTTTAAAATTCTTGCCGCCAGATTTTATGTAAGGCCCGTAACGTCCTTTGAGGACTTGGATTAAGGGCTCTTCAGTAAATTCAGCAATGGTGTTGTTTGCAGCGCCGGCTTCTTTTTCCTCAATCACCGCGATGGCTTTCTCAAGACTCACCGTTTCAGGCGCATCATCGGTTAGGCTGTAAAATTTCTTATTCCACATGACGTAAGGGCCGTAGCGTCCCACGTTTGCTTTTACTTCGAGCTCTTTGTAGTCGCCCACAGTGCGTGGCAGTACTTCCTTGCGCAAAGCCATTTCCAAAGTGGCATCATAAAAACCAACCCCGGGAGGGAGTTTTTTGAAACGCGGTTTGGTTTCTTCATCGCCATCGCCGAATTGGAAAACGAATCCATAGCGGGCGAGCTTTACGTAAACCGGTTCACCGGTACCCGGCTCTTCCCCTAGAACACGACTTGCGCGGGCATTCTCAGGTGCATTTTCGATGAGTGGGTGGAATTCACCATAGAACTCTTTGATGCTGTCTTGCCAGCCAATTTCCCCTGCGGCTACCGTATCAAAGTTGGCTTCTGCCTTTGCCGTGAACTGGTAGTCCATGATCAAGCTGTAGTGCTCCAACAGGAAGTCGGTGACTACTCTACCAATGTCTGTTGGGAACAATTTATTCTTGTCTGCACCATACGTTTCCGTATCTACACGAGCAGATACGCCAGCAGCCGTTGCGCTTAACACATGGTAATCGCGCTGGTTGCCTTCGAGACTGTCCTTGAGGACATAATTGCGTTTTTGAATGGTAGAAATGGTTGGGGCATAGGTCGACGGTCGGCCAATCCCTAATTCCTCCAATTTTTTCACCAGCGAAGCTTCAGTGTAACGCGGGGTGTGCTTGGTAAAGCGTTCCGTAGCAGTAATTTCCTGAGAAGTTAAAGTGCTTCCTTCATTTACTGCTGGTAATTGACCGTCCAACTCATCAGTACTTTCATCATCCGTTCCTTCTTGGTAAACCCGGATGAAACCGTCAAACTTTATCACCTGTCCACGCGCCGTAAAACGCTGGGCATCTGGATGTCCTTGATTAAACAACTTGATGGTGGTGTTTTCTAGTTTCGCATCGGCCATTTGAGAGGCAATAGTACGCTTGTAGATGAGGTCGTACAGCTTCTTTTGGCGGTCGTCACCTCCAGCAATGTTTTTCGCAAAATTGGTTGGACGAATGGCTTCGTGCGCTTCCTGCGCGCCTTTATTCTTTGTAGTGAATTTACGCACTTGGTGGTATTCACTGCCATAGCTGTGCTCTACTTGAGCGGCAATGCCTGCGATGGCGTCGTTGCTCAAATTGAAGCTGTCAGTTCTCATGTAAGTGATGTGCCCTGCCTCATATAAACGCTGTGCAAGGGTCATGGTTTGACTCACGCTGTAGCCCAATTTTCTGCTGGCCTCTTGTTGCAATGTAGACGTAGTAAAAGGTGCCGCTGGACTGCGCTTTCCTGGGCGCATTTCAACACTTTCTACCTCATACGTAGCGCCAACACATCCCTCGAGGAAAGATTTTGCTTCTTCTTGCGTCTTAAAATTGGTACTTACATCTGCCTTGAAGCTGATTTTTCCATCACTGAAAATACCGCTGACTTTATAGCTTGAGGTCACCTCGTGGCCTTCTATTTCTCTTTCTTTTTCAACGATTAAACGTACGGCCACACTCTGAACGCGCCCGGCGCTTAAGCCGCGCTGGATGCTTTTCCAAAGCACGGGACTTAGTTCATAACCCACGAGTCGGTCAAGAACACGACGCGCTTGTTGTGCATCAACCAATTCCTTATTGATTTTGCGTGGGTTTTCTACCGCACGTAGGATGGCGGTTTTCGTAATCTCGTTAAAAACAATACGTTCGGTATTCTCGTCTTTTAGTCCTAAGCTCTCGTAAAGGTGCCAAGCAATGGCTTCTCCCTCACGATCCTCATCCGAAGCCAGCCAAACCTTGTCGACTTTTTTCGCTGCAGCTTTTAGTTCTTTAACCAAAGAAGTCTTGTCTTTCGAAACGCAGTATTCCGGTTGGAAGTTGTTTTCGATGTCAATAGCCATTCCTTTGTCGCACAAATCGCGAATGTGCCCATAAGAGGACAGGACTTGGAAATCGGCGCCTAGGTACTTCTGGATGGTCTTTGCCTTTGCAGGTGACTCAACGATTACGAGATTCTTTGCCATAGGATGCGGGGTGCATTTTAATTATTGCCGCAAAGTAAAGGCTAAAAATCGGCAACTTTCAAGCCCACTTATAAAGGAGTTGTTTTCTGGCCTTCGGTATTACTACGTAATAGATTTTTTAAAATCGGACAAATTGTCAGCATTGCTTGTATCTTTGTACCGACGCAAAAGAAAGTAAAGTTTTGAGCGGTTATAATTATGGAAGCAAAAACAAAGCGCGCAAGCGGAAGGGGTCTCTATGCCGAGGGCGATAAGAACCCACACGAACACGACGGTACGGTCTTAGAGACTAAAAACCCGACGGGCACAAAGAAGCTCTATATCGAGTCGTACGGTTGCCAAATGAATTTTTCAGACAGTGAGATTGTTGCCTCAGTCCTAGGAAAGGAAGGCTACACCACCACGCAAAATTCCGAAGAAGCGGATTTGGTGTTACTGAATACATGTTCCATCCGGGATAAAGCGGAGCAGACCGTTCGCAACCGACTCAACCATTTTAACAACCACAAGAAAAAGAACCCTGATATGAAAATCGGGGTGCTTGGTTGTATGGCAGAGCGGGTAAAAGGCAAACTGCTGGAAGAGGAAAAATTGGTTGATCTTGTGGTAGGTCCTGATGCGTATCGCGATTTACCTAACCTTTTGCAAGAATTGGACGGAGGAAGAAAAGCCGTGAATGTTATTCTGAGCAAGGAAGAGACTTACGACGACATCGAACCGGTTCGTTTGGGTGGCAATGGTGTGAGTGCCTTTGTTTCTATAACACGCGGTTGTGATAATATGTGTACGTTTTGTGTGGTTCCTTTTACTAGAGGCCGCGAGCGATCACGTAACCCACAGACTATTGTAGACGAAGTATTGGATTTATCAAAACGCGGGTACAAGGAAATCACCCTGCTGGGCCAAAACGTCGACAGTTATCTATGGTACGGTGGCGGTTTGAAAAAAGATTACGAGAAGGCATCTGACCTGGCTAAGGCAAGCGCCGTTCATTTCGCTAATCTGATGTCCATGGTTGCAGAAGCCGTTCCACACATGCGAATTCGCTTCTCCACGTCAAACCCGCAGGATATGCGTGATGACGTGCTAGAGACCATTGCGAAATACAAGAACATTTGTAATTACATTCATTTACCAGTACAGTCTGGGTCGTCGCGCATCCTAGAATTAATGAACCGCGGACACAACCGTGAAGAATATATGGCCCTCATCGACCGTATACATCGTATCATCCCGGGCTGCGCGATCAGTCATGATATGATTTCAGGATTCCCAACCGAAACGGAGGAGGACCATCAGGAGACTTTGAGCTTGATGGACTATGTGAAGTATGATTTTGGTTACATGTTCTTCTACAGCGAGCGTCCCAACACCTATGCGGCGAGAAAATTGGAAGACGATATCCCTGAAGTAGAAAAGAAGCGTCGCTTGACAGAAATTATCCAATTACAAAGCAAGCACAGTTTGTACCGTCACGAGCAAATGATCGGTAAGACTTATGAAGTTTTGGTGGAAGGAACCTCGAAGAAGAGTGAAGAACAATTGTTCGGCCGCACCGATACCAACAGCGTGGTTGTTTTTGATCGACATGATTTTAAACCAGGCGACTTTGTACACGTTAAGATTGAAAGCTGTACTACTGCCACCTTATTGGGAACAGTGGTAGAGGGCCCAAAGGCATAAATTAATTGGACCAATGTCAGATATCAAGAGCATAAAACAACGTTTCGGAATTATTGGGGTGAGTCCATTGCTGGATCGCGCTTTAGAGAAGGCCGTCCAAGTTGCGCCGACTGATATCAGTGTTCTTGTCACTGGTGAGAGTGGTGTTGGTAAAGAAAGCATTCCGAAGATTATTCATGCACTGAGTCATAGAAAACATAACCCGTACATCGCCGTTAACTGCGGTGCGATACCTGAAGGAACGATCGATTCAGAACTGTTTGGTCACGAGAAAGGTGCCTTCACAGGGGCTACAGGTGCACGAAAAGGATATTTTGAAGAGGCCGATGCGGGTACTATCTTTTTGGATGAGGTGGGTGAGTTGCCTATGCCATCCCAGGTGCGTCTTTTGCGCGTTTTGGAAACGGGTGAATTTATTCGCGTAGGTGCGTCCCGTGCCAACAAGATTGACGTACGCGTCGTGGGCGCCACCAATGTGGGTATGCTCAATGCCATCAAGAACCATAAATTCCGTGAGGATTTATTTTACCGATTAAACACCGTAGAAATTCATCTGCCGCCATTGCGCGAGCGTCCTTCGGATATTCATTTATTGTTCCGAAAATTCGCGGCAGATTTTGCCAATAAATACCACCTGCCTCCATTGCGTTTAGATGATGAGGCGGTGCGTTTGCTCGAGCATTACCGCTGGCCTGGAAACATTCGTCAATTGCGCAATCTTGCCGAGCAGATGAGCGTGATTGAAACGACGCGTATGGTGGGCAAAGACGTGCTTAAAGCGTATTTACCGGAGGTAGATGCGCCGAATCTCCCTGCACTGGCCAATTCACGTATTAGCGACGGGGTAAGTAATGCGGACTTTGCAAAGGAACGAGAAGCGCTTTACAAACTCTTGTTTGAGATGCGCACGGAACTAAATGCCTTAAAGAAGGCTGTTCAAAGCGGTGAAGGGTTTTATGAAGGTGTGCAACGCGAGTTCCCTCAAATTGGTACTGAATTTGCCGAACGCTCTTCAGTCAAGCCTTATACCGGAACGGAGTCTAACGACGTTTCCTTTGTAAACCCGGATGAATACGATTCGTTTGAGGACGATGAGCACACCATCGAAATTGAGAACCTGAGTTTGGTGGATAAAGAAATTGAACTGATTAAAAAGGCATTGGACAAGACCCAAGGAAAACGCAAAGCTGCGGCAAAAGAATTGGGTATTTCCGAACGTACCTTGTACCGTAAGATCAAACAATACAACCTCGAATAATGCGCACACTTCGTTTCCCCATCGTAATGCTGCTTTTTATCATCCTTTCCGGGTGCAAGGGCGGCTATAGCTTTACCGGAGGGAATGTGGGGGAGGCGAAGACGCTAAACATCGATTTTTTCGATAATACAGCAGCGATTGTGAATCCCGAGATGTCTCAGATTTTTACCGAATCGTTGAAAGATATTTTTGTTCAGCAAACTTCGTTGCGTTTAGTTGACGGGCCAGCAGATTTGGAATTTTCAGGCGCCATTACAGATTACAGTCTTCGTCCGCAAGCCGCGCGCGGCCCTAGTGAGGTTGCTCAGATGCGTTTTACCATCGCCGTTAAGGTTTCCTTTGAGAATAGTATCGCGGAAGAAAATAGTTTTGAGCAACGTTTTAGCCGGTCTAGAGACTACGATGCGGATTTGAATTTTTCCGATATTGAAAGAGAATTGGCGGCTGAAATCATGAAAGAATTGACCGAAGACATATTAAACCGGGCTATCGCCAATTGGTAAATGAACGCAAAGAAAATCGAAGAATTGTACGCCCACCCGGAGCGCTTAAATGCGACGGAGCTTGCTATGCTCAAACAAGCGGTGTCCGATTTTCCTTACGCAGCGCCATTGCATGCACTTTACATGAAAGCGTTGCAGCAACAAGAGAGTTATTTACTACCGGCGCAAGTCAAACGTACTGCGATCGCAACACCCAATAGGGAGGCATTAAAAGCCTATTACGAAAGTCATCTGGAGGCGGTTGCGGTATCAGAAACCAAAGAGAAAATTTCGACTGACGCTTCCGCTGAGGTTGCGGTTAAAAAATCGGCTCAGCCTAAGTCATCTCAGCCTAAGCCAGCTGATCCGGCTCCTACAAAGCCAAAGAAATCAGCAACGCCTGATGCACCTGAAACAGCAGATAAGAAGGCGGCAGCATCGGGCAAAGTAGCGGCCACAGCACCAGCCAAGCCTAAGAAGGCTACTGCTGTTTCTGAAGATCTTTCGCACTTATCAGAGGCAGTGCGAAATGCTATCTTACGCTCGCGCGCTTTGCGCGGGGGGAAGGAGTCACCTTCAGCTACAAGCGTTGAACTGGACAAGCCAGTGAAGGAAAAGCCGGTTGCGCCAGAAGTTGTTCCTGCAAAGAAAGCTGAAGCTAAGAAAGAGCCCATTGAAACGCGTGCCGTGACGGAAAACGCTGCGACGCCAAAAAAAGGGAAAAGCCAGGAAAAGAAGGCAGCAGTTGCTGAGGCACCTGATGTACCTTCGTTTGAATTGGAGACTAATTTGGATGCAGTTCCAGAGGCGGTCATAGAAAAAACGAAAGACGGATCAAAGCAAGAACCGGCATGGGAAGCACCTGAAGTGCGTGAGATGCCGTTCAGTGAAAAAGCCTCTTTCTTACAGTGGTTGAATGCGGAGACTCGTGTAGCGCCTGCGCCCGCTGTGGATAAGCAAAAGGCTGATGCTGCTGGGTCAGACATAAAAAAAATTATTCGGGAGTTGCCCAAATTTGAAGGCAACAAACGCGATGGAAAAATCAATGTTTTTAGTCTAGAGGCAGATGGTCAAGGTCGCTTCGTAACCGAAACATTGGCAGAGATTTACCTGAAGCAAGGACTTTTTGAGAAAGCAATTAAATCCTACGAGGTACTAAGTTTGAAATACCCGGAAAAAAGTAGTTTCTTTGCCGACCGAATTAGAGCAATTAAGAAAGAAAAAAACTCATGATAGCATTATTCTCCATTTTGATCGTAGTAGTATCGATCCTACTCGTTTTGGTGATTCTCGTTCAAAATCCTAAAGGCGGCGGTTTGAGCTCTGCTTTTGGTGGTGATAGCCCACAGATGTTGGGCGGCGTTAAAAAGACAACAGACTTTTTAGACAAAGCAACTTGGGCTTTAGTTATTGGTTTGTTCGTGTTAGTGATCGGAATGAACCTCGTTTCAACGGATAGTGATGTCGTACTAGAAGATACATTGATCAATGAGCAAGTGCAAGACGCTATGCCGTTCCAACAGCAGATCCCTGCTAGTGAAGTTGCACCTACTGGCGATGCTCCTGTAGAAGGAATGCCAGAGAGTGTTGAGTAATCCGTCAATTTGACTATTTAGTATAGCCCGCGCAGC
>ENA-OSIY01001552-OSIY01001552.1-marine-metagenome-genome-assembly--contig:-NODE-1552-length-12197-cov-8.878135_pt1 | contig 12197 bp, 5 predicted proteins | sample MGYA00237884_ERZ534233 | MGnify/ENA primary metagenome ERZ534233 (study PRJEB26412, sample SAMN06343840) | marine metagenome | isolation source: estuarine water | place: USA: Columbia River Estuary... | reverse complement strand
GCTTTTACTTATATCATGGGCATTTTTGCCTTCAGGAATATAACCGGGGTCATTTTGTCCGTCCATAGAAATTACCCAATCGAAATCGTATTTCTTTAGAAGTTGTTGCACTTTCAAAAAAGCTTGCCATGAGGTGTGGCCCGATACAGCAGAGTTGAATACTTTAAATTTTCCCTTTCCACTTTTATTGAGTTCTTCTTCCAAATAGCCATCTATTGCTGTTGATTTAGAGTGATCGGTAATTTGTGTAATCGTTAGATAATCTCCTTCATGAATAGAGCCTGTGCCAAGCATGGCAGAGCCTCCCGACAAAAGAATCCATGTTTCACCTTTTTGTTTTTGGGGCATTTCTACATCGCCCAATTCAACTCTGCAGCCAATTTCATTGATAGAACCACTCTCATCATGAAAGGTATAATTGGGCTGGTTGTCCCAAATCAACAAAGAATCACTTCGCCAAATGCCCATAACTTGATTAGAAAATGATGAACCGTTGGGCGAGTAGTAAATATAGGTGCCTATGCGGCAAATGAGCTCTAAGAAAAGAAGTAGAATAATAGTTAAAAAAATCGTGCGAAAAAACGACAATGAATATTTTTTAATTTTTTCGGATTTCATGTGTGGTAAAGATATATCAAAGTTCTCACAACAAAATATCACCCGTTTTTTTTACATTTACTTATCAATACATTATTATGGCTGCAATCAATATTCAATCGGTACTTAAAAAACTTTCTTTAACATCGGTTAATAAAGGCGTTTCTACAGGTAATCATTGGCTACCCGATAGCAAAAAATATATTATTTCTCACTCACCAGTTGATGGTAAAATGATTGGAAAAGTGTCGGTTGCTTCGGCTAAAGATTACAACACTGTCATTGATACTGCCGAAAAGGCTTTTGCCGAATGGCGCACTGTGCCTGCTCCTAAGCGTGGTGAAGTGGTAAGACAAATTGGTGAAGAATTAAGAAAATATAAAGAGCCGCTCGGACAATTGGTATCATACGAAATGGGGAAATCTTTGGAAGAAGGTTTGGGCGAAGTGCAGGAAATGATTGATATTGCCGACTTTGCGGTGGGCTTGTCGCGACAGTTGCACGGACTCACCATGCATTCTGAAAGATTCAAACACAGAATGTACGAGCAGTATCATCCACTGGGCGTTGTAGGAATTATTTCTGCTTTTAATTTCCCTGTGGCGGTATGGTCGTGGAATGCCTTTTTGGCCTGGATTTGTGGTGATGCTTGCGTTTGGAAACCTAGTGAAAAAACGCCTTTGTGTTCTATCGCTTGTCAGCATATCATTGCCAGAGTTTTCAAAAAAAATAATGTGCCCGAAGGTTTGTCGGGAATCATAAATGGAGATTTCACTGTGGGTGAACGCCTATCGAATGATACGCGTGTTCCTCTTGTTTCTGCTACAGGTTCAACGCGCATGGGTAAAAAAGTGGGAGAAGCTGTAGGCAAAAGATTGGGACGATCGTTGTTGGAATTAGGCGGAAACAATGCCATTATTATTGCGCCTTCTGCTGATTTAAATATCGTTACTGTTGGGGCTGTTTTTGGCGCTGTGGGTACAGCCGGACAGCGTTGTACTTCTACCCGAAGATTGATTATTCATGAATCGGTTTACGATGAAGTGAAAAAGAAATTAGTGAAAGCCTATTCCCAATTGAAAATTGGAAATCCGTTAGACAAAAAAAATCATGTTGGTCCGCTAATCGACCAAGTTGCAGTGAAAATGTATCTTGCTGCAATTGAAGCCGTGCAGAAAGAAGGTGCTAAAGTGATTTTAGAAGGTGGCGTGTTAAAAGGCAAAGGATATGAATCGGGTTGTTATGTTAAACCTTGTATCATTGAAGCAAAAAATTCTTTCGAAATGGTGCAACACGAAACATTTGCACCTATTCTATATTTGATGAAATACAAAAACATTGAAGAAGCTATTGCTTTGCAAAATGGCGTTCCGCAAGGTTTATCGTCATCAATTATGACCAATAATTTACGCGAAGCAGAATTGTTTTTATCGCAAGTAGGTAGCGATTGCGGAATTGCAAATGTCAACATCGGTACATCGGGAGCAGAGATAGGTGGCGCTTTTGGTGGCGAAAAAGAAACTGGTGGCGGAAGAGAATCGGGATCAGATGCATGGAAAATTTATATGCGCCGACAAACGAATACTATTAATTATAGCACTACGTTACCTCTGGCGCAGGGGATAAAATTTGATTTATGAAAAGAATATTTTTAGTAGCTTTTATTGTCACATTGTCTGTCTCTTGCACACAAAAACAAGAAGAACAAAAGGATTCTTTGTTGAGTGATTTCTGGAAAAAGGAAATCGCTCGCTTGAACAAAGAAAAACCAACGGTCACTAAAATTTCAACGGTGAATGGGAAGACAGATACGATTAGAACTGATAGCATTAATTGGGAAAATGAATTGCAGATATTTACAAAAAATGATATTGGGGCATTTGATGGTAATAACTATAAAATCAAAGAAGAATATCGTTCTCACTCATCATTAGGTGGTGGAGTTTTTTTATTGCATAATATTCATCACTATATTGCATTAGACACTAATACCAGAATTCAAAAAGTTAGTATTGATGTGTTCCAAAAAGTTGATGAACCGCAAAAAATGAAAACAGCGATAGATTCAACTATTGAATTGATAATAAAGCAAAAACAGCAGCTTTATTCGACTTATAAAAGATTAAAATATAGTACTACACAAGGTTATACTATCGAAGGCTCCCAAGACGTTAAATTTTTGAATGGAATAAATTATAAAGTACAAGTAAAATTTGAAAGGTAGGACAATAGTTCCTTCGGGGTACCTCAGGATGACAACCACACTTAACTAGCAGCACTTACCCAGTTTGTCATCCTGAGGTACCCCGAAGGAACTAATGCCCTCCACATAAAAACATGAAACCCCGCTTCATCCAAATATTAATCCTTCTAGGCGCACTATCTGTGATAGTACTCTTCGCCACGCAGTATTTCTGGGCGAAGGAGTTGCAGCGTTTAGAGAACAATCAGTTCAACCAAAAGGTTCAAATTGCGCTTACCAACATTGGCAATCGATTGATCATTATGAACAAATCGAAAAGTGCTAAAATCAATTCTATGGAGAAGCCCGATTACAACAAATTTGTGGTGAAGATTAACGACCATGTTCAGCCTGCATTGCTGAAAATATTGGTGCAGCGAGAATTCAATCGTTACGATATAAAAGAGAAATACCAACTGGCAGTTTACGATTGCTTTACCGATTCTGTAGTATACACAACCGCTGCCGACAGTATCGTGAAAATTGCCTCTAAAGATTCTGATGTAAAATGGGATATCAATACACACAATTTCGGAGTGATTTTTCCAGATAGGGCAGAGGTGATGAACGACATGAACATTTGGTTAATCGCATCGGTAGTGCCTTTGGTGGTGATGATATTTTTCAGCTTTGCTATTTACATTATCATCCGTCAGAAAAAATTAGATGAAATAAAAACCGATTTCATCAACAATATGACACACGAATTGAAAACGCCCATTTCTACCATTTCGCTGTCCAGCGAGGTTTTGATGAACCCTGTTATTGCCAATTCACCCGAAAAGCAACATCGTTATGCTAAAATTATTTACGATGAAAATCAGCGCCTAAAAGGCTTAGTAGAACGCGTTTTGCAAATGGCTTTTTTCGAGAAAAAAGATTTTGAATTGAAAAAAGAAACTGCCGATATGCACGATATCATTCAGCAAGCTGCCAATCGTTTTGAATTGCCTATCAAACAAAAATCGGGTAATTTGATCCTGGATTTGCATGCGCAAATTTCATCAAGTAAAATTGACACCGCACACATGACCAATGTGATATCGAATTTGATTGACAACGCTATAAAATACTGCAATCAATCGCCAGAACTATTGATTTCCACTTCATCTGATGAACATAATCTTTACATTACCGTGAAAGACAATGGCATTGGCATGAGTAGAGAAGAATTAAAGAACATTTTCACCAAATTTTACCGTATTCCAACCGGAAATATTCACACCACCAAAGGTTTTGGAATAGGGTTGAATTATGTGAAGTTTATTGTGGAGGAACACAAAGGAAATATTTCGGTGGAAAGTAAGTTGAACGAAGGAAGTACATTTTTAATTAAATTGCCCATAGTATGATAGATGTAAAAGGCAATATTTTATTGGTAGAAGATGACGAGAATTTAGGTTTTGTCATCAAAGATAATTTAGAGATGGATGGCTATCTGGTTGATTTGGCTAAAGATGGAGAAGAAGGGTATAGACTGTTTCATGCCTCTGTTTATGATATTTGTTTGCTTGATGTGATGCTGCCGGAAAAAGACGGCTTTACCTTAGCGCAAGACATTAGAAAGGTGAATCAAGAAGTGCCCATTATTTTTCTTACTGCGCGATCTCTTGATGAAGATAAAATTCGCGGATTTCAATCGGGCGCCGATGATTATATCACCAAACCTTTTAGCGTAAGTGAGTTGAGTTATCGCATTAAAGCGGTATTGAAAAGAACCAAATCTCACGAAGGATTGGATACCGCTAAAGATGAATTTAAACTGGGTGCTTTCCTTTTCAATTTTCCTAATCAAACGCTTACTTTAAATGATGTGCAGCAAACGCTTACCAAGAAGGAAGCAGATATTTTAAAATTGCTTTGCCTCAACAAAAATCAATTGGTGTCGCGTGATATGGCCTTGAAAGTAATTTGGGGAGATACCGATTATTTTAAAGGAAGAAGTATGGACGTATTTATCACCAAATTGAGAAAGTATTTAAAGGAAGATCCCTCGGTAGAAATTATCAATATTCATGGAACAGGATTTAAACTAACAGAGCAATGAACTAATTTTCGCTTTGTAATTTCTCCATCTCTAAATAATTACTTTTAATAGCATTGATAGCAGCAGAATAATTTTGTTGCTTGCTAAATCTTGCATCGTTGGGTTGTAAGCCCGATGCTTCAGCCTCTGCTCTTAATCTTCTAACTTCATTTCTAAGCGCTTTATCTTTTTGTTGTTTTACCAATAAGGCAGCAGCCCTTTTTTCTTGTTCTGTAAGTTTTTTGTTATCGATGTTTTCTTGCGATTCATTTTGAGCTAACTCTTGTTTTTCGCTATTGATCATTGATTCTAATTCATCTCCCGATTTAATATTGGCAAATTTGGCCGCTATCATTATTTCGTGCGTGCCATAGCTGTATTTTCTAATTCTGGTGATAGGTTGATCGTAGGCGTAAGCAAACAACAATTTGTCGTTTTTGGTTCTGTATCCCAACATCGTACTAAATGCATCTTGTGTTCGTAGTGCAATACCTGCCCAAAGGTATTCTTGATAAGTTACTTTTGCTCCTAAATCTAATTGCGGAATAGATGGTGGCCCCCATTTCAATAAAATTGATGGTTCAATTTCCCAGTCGTGCGCTACTTTGAATTTATTACCAGCGTTAATGTAATAATGACCCGTTAATCTGCTTAATGATTGCGCGGATGTTTCAAAAAAATTCAATCGATTTTGAATGAATTGAGGAACCGATAACCCTACATAAAATTTCTCTGTGTAATAGTAAGCGCCAAATCCGAAATCGGGAACAATAGCCGATTGCACAGAGTTCATTAAAGAGAAGTCTCCTGCGTCTTTTAAAGTGATTTGTGTTCCATCTACTTTATATTGCATAATACCGCCCGATAAACCTAAAGATAGTTTTGCGTTTTCTTTGATTTTGAAATGATAGGCGTAAGCGAAAAAAGCTCCTGTGCGGCTTGTTGGACCAGTTACATCTGAGAATACTGCTCCGCCAAAACCAATGCTTTTGGTGCGGTGCGGACCGTTAACGCTTAATATGTGTGTTCTTGGTGCATCTGTTACTCCCACCCATTGGTAGCGATTGTTAGTGGCCACCATGAAATAATCTTGTGTACCTGCAACAGCTGGATTAATGATGAATTTGTTCATCATATAATTAGAATACAATGGCAATTGTTGCGCAAAGGAAATTGCGCTAAACAACATTGTAATAATTGATATTTTAATTCCTCTTTTCATTCCCTATCGCATTAATGTGATTGGTCCTGTGAATTTTTTTAACCCTGGTCCTAAATCGATGATGTAGTAATAAGTTCCCACCGGTAAAGGTTTTCCATCAAATATACCATCCCATTGCTGAACGTATCCGGTTGACTGGAACAACAGCTGACCCCAACGGTTGTATATTTCTACTTGACATTGCGGAAATTGTTCGATTAAATCAATTGCCCAAGTATCGTTTCTTCCATCGGCATTAGGTGTAATACCGTTAGGGAAGGTTATATCTATAGCTGTTTTTAAAGTAGTCGATGCAGTATCCCAGCAGCCCGAAGCATTGGTTACCGTTAACAAATAGGTGGTTGTGCTGGTTGGTGTAGCAATAGGATCTTGCACCGTTGGGTCGTTTAAACTTGTTGGTGGCGTCCAATCGTAAGTTCCTCCTATACCTGCACCTGTGCCATGTAAAGTGGTAGATTTTCCTGCTAGCACAAGATAGGCATCCATAGTAACAGAAGCAACTGGTTGGTCGTTAACATTTACTACAACTGTTGCAGTATCTTTGCATGCTGCGCTTGTTACATAAAGTGTGTAGGTGGTTGCAGCACTCGGATTCACCACAATGTTTGCCGCTGTTTCTCCCGTACTCCATGAATAGGTTGTACCTCCACTTCCATATAATGTAAGTGCTTTGCCTGCACAAATTGCTGTGTCATTTCCAGCGAAAGCATTTATAAAAGTTGAGGCAGCTATATCTGCTGTATCAATCAATGTACAGTTATTTCCGTCGGTTAAAGTTAAAATGTACCTACCTGGTAAAACATTTGTTGGATCTTCAATTGCAGATGAATAGCCCGCAGGACCGCTCCATGAGTAACTCAATGGGCTTGTGCCGCCTGATGCCGTTTCTAAAATTGCACCATCGAATGTGTTGCTACATTGTGTCGGTGTAGTGGTGTTGTTTGATATTAATTTGTTTGGTTCAGAAAGAACAGTACTGTCGGCTTTAGCGCAACCATTAGCGTCTACTACAATTACTTTCCATTCTCCATCGCAAAGATTTATAGCTTGCGCTGTAGTTTGAGCATTAGGGTCATTCCAATCGTAGGTATATGGCGCAGTTCCACCATTTGGAGTTGTGGCAGCAGTTCCATTACATACACCGAAACATGAAGGGTTTGTGCTGTTGGTTGTTAGGGTTAATAAAGGCGGAGTAGTAAGCTGCTGAGCATCTGAAGTCTGACAATTGTTGGCGTCGGTCGCTGTTACAAAATAATTGCCCTGACAAAGATCTTTAACTGTTAAGGTTGTTTTTCCGGCTGCATTTCCTGGTCCGCCCCAAACAACACTTAAATACGGTTTTACACCACCCGAAAGAGTAGCTTTTACTTCACCATTGCAATCTCCAAAACATTTAGGATTGGTGTAGGTAATATTTACCGAGAATGCACCCAAAGAATTGATGTTATAAGATAGAGAATCTTTACATCCTTTGGCATCTTGCACCAAAACTTGGTATTTTCCTGCGCATAAACCTACTGCTTTGTTGTTACTTTGAGCAGAAGGGTCATTCCATAAGTAGGTGTAAGAGCCATTTCCTCCTGTTACATCGGCACGAACCTCACCATCGCAAACGGTGCTGCACAGCAATTGAACAGTATCACTAAATGATATTTGTATTGCTGAAGGTTCTAAGATGGAAACTACCAATTGTGCACTACAGCTATTGCTATCTGTAGCAGTTAAGGTGTCGTTTCCAGCACATAAATTATTGATAGCCGCGCCCGTTTGTCCGCCACTCCAATTGTAGGTAAATGGCCCTGTTCCTCCAGTCGCAAGCACAGCGGCTTGTCCGTCACATTGTGCAAAACAAGTGGTATTGGTTTTAGAATTCAGTGCAATAGAAATTGCTGCTGGTTTAACAATAGTAGCTGCAGCACTATCGATACATCCTAACGAGTCGGTAACTTCTACTTCATATAATCCTGCACATAAATTATTTATAGTTTGTTGAGCAATGTTACCTGTAATCCATCGGTAGCTGTATGGCGCTGTTCCTCCATTAGCCTGACCTGTCATTATTCCATCACACAAAGTATTACAAGTCATATTTGTGCTATCAATAGTTGCATTCAATTGATTTGGAGCGCTTATAACGATATCAATTACTGAAACGCAGCCAGAGCCATCTCTTAAAGTATCTTGGTAATTGCCTGCGCAAATGTTGCTTAAAGTTGAATCGGTGCTTCCAGTTGTCCACGAATGAGTGTAAGGAGCTAATCCGCCAGTATGAGAAATGGTTACAGCTCCATTGCATAAGCCGAAACAAGTAACATTAGTTTGTGCAATAGTAGCCGCCAAGACCGTATTTGAAATAGTAACCGAGTCGGTAAATACACAATTGTTGGTGTCGGTTATTTGGTAAGTATAGCTTTGTGCACACAAATTAATAGCAGTACTATCTGTTTGATTACCTGCGTTAGGCCATAGAATAGCATATGGAGAAGTGCCGCCTGATACTCGTATAGTAGCATTACCATCGCAGTAGCTCTGACAGAATACGTTTGTTTGATTGGATACTACTGCGCTTAATGCATTTGGCTCTGTGATAATGAATTCAATTGAATCGGTGCAGCCATTGGCATCTTTAACTATTGCTTTATAGGTGCCCGGACATAAATTAACTAAGAAAGTATCTGTTGAGTTGCTTGGGTCATTCCATTGAATGGTATAAGGAGAGACGCCGCCACTCACACTAACATCTATAGCTCCATCGCAAGAGTTGAAACAGCTAACGTTTTTATAATTTTCAGTTGTAATGACAATAGAAGGCGGTGCAAACAAATTTACTTCGGCAGTATCTTTACATCCTTTAGAATCTGTGATTTCAACATAATTTAATCCAACACATAAATTAATTCCTGTGGTGTCGTTTAGGTTTCCTGCTGTATACCAATTGTAGTTATAGCCAGCAGTTCCTCCATTGGCGCGCACTGTTGCAATACCGTCGCACACAGTTCTACACAGTAAATTCGTGCTGTCTACAATAGAAGAACTCAATGCTAAAAGAGGCTCAACAATTATTTGCGAAGCGCTATCTGCACAGTTATTTGCATCGGTCACAGTAACATAGAAGGTATCTGCGCATAGTGCATTTACATTTTGGGCATTCACTAAATTGTTCCATGTATAATTATATGGTGCTGTGCCTCCAACAGCTAAAGAGTTAATTGATCCATTGCACAGTCCATTGCATTGAACATCATTGTATGATGAAATAAAGGCAATGAGTTGTGCTGGCTCTGTGATGTTTCTTGTAGTAGTATTTGTGCATCCTACCGAATCGGTAACTATAACTGTGTAGCTTCCTGGACACAAACTATCGGCCATTGCGGTAGTTTGTTGATAAGGGTCATTCCATTGGTAGTTGTATGTGCTTCCTGTGCCTCCTGTAGTGAAAGAAATGATCTCGCCATCGCATAAGCCTGAGCAACTCACGTTTTGTCTGCTTATATTAAGATGAATTGAATCGGGTTGGTAGATAGTTATTGGCAATACAAATGGGCAACCTAAGGCATCTGTAACAGTTCCAATATAATTACCTTCGCAAAGATTTATGGCAGTTGAATCTGCTTGTGCGCCTGGGTCATTCCAAGAGTAGGAATATGGTGTTAGTCCGCCTGACGCGCTTATTGTAGCGCTACCTATACACACTCCATAGCACACCAAATGATTGGTATCACTAATACTTGCTGTGAAGCCAGATGTATCGACAATGCTGACTATAGAGGTAGTAATACAGCCATTAGCATCGGTAATCGTTCCTGTATAAAAACCAGCACAAAGGTTTACTGCTGTTGAATCCGTTTGTAAACTTGGATCATTCCACAAGAAGCTGTAAGGTAATGTTCCGCCGTTAGCACTAATATTGGCGAATCCAACACAACTACAATGCACATTGTTAGAGTCACTGATGCTTGAAGTAAGTAAGGTTGGTTCTACAATAGTTGCCGAATCGGTGTATGAGCAGCCATTAGAATCGGTAACGACAACAGTGTAAGTTCCTGCGCTCAATCCTGATATTGTTGAGCTAGTGCTTCCTGCAATGTCATTCCATAAATAGGTATAGGGGGTGGTTCCTCCAGAAGCATTGGCATTGATAGATCCGTTAGTTTGCCCGAAACACGATATGTCTGTTTTGAGCGTATTAGCCGTAAGTTGTGTTGGTTCTCCTACTGTAACAGTAATTACGGCTACACAACCAGATCCATCAGTAATGGTGTCGTAGTATGTTCCAGCGCACACATTAAATATGGAATCATTGCTTGAAAGAGTGCTCCATGAATGTGTATATGGTCCGCCATCTCCCCCTGAAGGCACCACTGCTGCAATGCCATTACAATCTCCATTACATAATAGTTGTACGATTGAAATGGCTCCATCAACAATTGCAGGAGTATTAATGGTTGCATGCGTAATTCTAACACAACCATTGCTATCGGTTACTTGTGCGATGTAATTTCCTGCACATAAATTAAGGGCAACGCTGTCGGTTTGTGCCAAAGGATCGTTCCATAAATAAGTATAAGGATTCGTTCCATTCACTCCTCTCACTGTTGCCGAACCATCGCAATTTGAGAAGCAGCTAACTGCGTTAGAATCTGCGGTAATCGCGACAAAACTGCTGGAAGTATCCAGAATTGCAATATTGATAGAATCTAAACAAAGGGAGGAATCACTTGCGATAACACGATAATTACCCACACATAAATTGGTTGCTTGGGCAGTGGTTTGAGAAGATAAATCATTCCATAAATAAGAGTAGGGGGCAGTTCCTCCGCTTACGCTAGCTGTAGCTGAGCCATTGCATACACACACAGTGTACACTGTATCGATGATAGAAACATTGAGCTGCGTTGGTGTATTTATCGTTACTGCTGCTGTGTCTGAACAGCCCAAACTATCACTCACAATAATTTGATAAACACCTGCGCTTAAACCTGAAATAGTATTTGTAGTGCTGTTTCCTGCATCATTCCATTGATAGCTGTATGGTGCTGTTCCACCAGAAGGAACTGAATTTACAGAGCCATTGTTGTCACCAAAGCAGGCAACTCTGGTTGAAGTAGGATTCGCTTGTAAAACTATAGGATCCGTTATGATTACAATCGAAGTGTCTTTACAACCGTTGGCATCTGTGATGGTGTCAGCATAGGTTCCTGCACACAAGTTGATGATAGACGATAAAGCGCTTCCAGTGTTCCATTGATGTGTGTATCCGCCAGCACCTCCAGCGGCTACCATAGTAGCTGTTCCATTGCATTCACCGTTGCAATTTGGATTAGTGGATGTGCTCGCACCAGATACTCTCGTTGGTTGATTGATGAAAACTTGAGCCGTATCAATACATCCATTTGAATCGGTAACTTTCACCTTATTTATTCCTGGGCATAAGTTGATGGCTAAAGTATCTGTTTGGTTGCCTGCCATGAACCAGTCAAATATATATGGCGCATTTCCTCCTGAAACACTTGTTTTTGCTGCTCCATCGCAAGAGTTGAAACAGCTAACGTTTTTATAATTTTCAGTTGTAATGACAATAGAAGGCGGTGCAAACAAATTTACTTCGGCAGTATCTTTACATCCTTTAGAATCTGTGATTTCAACATAATTTAATCCAACACATAAATTAATTCCTGTGGTGTCGTTTAGGTTTCCTGCTGTATACCAATTGTAGTTATAGCCAGCAGTTCCTCCATTGGCGCGCACTGTTGCAATACCGTCGCACACAGTTCTACACAGTAAATTCGTGCTGTCTACAATAGAAGAACTCAATGCTAAAAGAGGCTCAACAATTATTTGCGAAGCGCTATCTGCACAGTTATTTGCATCGGTCACAGTAACATAGAAGGTATCTGCGCATAGTGCATTTACATTTTGGGCATTCACTAAATTGTTCCATGTATAATTATATGGTGCTGTGCCTCCAACAGCTAAAGAGTTAATTGATCCATTGCACAGTCCATTGCATTGAACATCACTGTAAGATGAAATTGATATTTGTATTGCTGAAGGTTCTAAGATGGAAACTACCAATTGTGCACTACAGCTATTGCTATCTGTAGCAGTTA
>ENA-OSIY01001551-OSIY01001551.1-marine-metagenome-genome-assembly--contig:-NODE-1551-length-12199-cov-5.019634_pt1 | contig 12199 bp, 2 predicted proteins | sample MGYA00237884_ERZ534233 | MGnify/ENA primary metagenome ERZ534233 (study PRJEB26412, sample SAMN06343840) | marine metagenome | isolation source: estuarine water | place: USA: Columbia River Estuary... | reverse complement strand
GAAATAATGTCTTGATATACACAGACATAAAAGGAGCATACCCTCTAAGTGCACCTTCTGGAGTTCCCTACAGCGTTCTAATTGGAGGATTTACACAAAACATTTTCAATTCTTCTGATAACAAACCTATATTCGATATAGTTTGTGTGGATGAAAAGAATTTAGTTTTTGAAATAGATCAAATAAGATAAAATGGCAGGTACTAAAAATTCAATAAGTTCATTACTAGCACAGTTTCTTAGACTGCAGAAAAATTCTCTGGAGATAATAAACAAACTAAGTAATGCTACAACATCTAAGCAAGACACAGTCAATGTGGAATTCTTGGATGACAATAACGTCACGAGTATTGTCTCAATACCTTCCTGGGGTTACATAATCAACGAGATTAAGAGATTAGATTCTAACATTAAAACCCTAACAGGTTTAGATGACGGAAATGCTAACGTTAGAAATGCTGATGGTACAGTTTCTAGAATCTATCAAGCAAAACCTCTCATTGATCCAATCGCACCAACGACTTTACAAGTTCCCTCCAATTTTAAATTTAGAAGTAATCATTTTTTTGAAAGCTTTTTAAATCCTTTATTGTTTGTTACATTCGATCTTGATGGACAGGTAGATGCTGGAACTAAAAGAGTTTTTGTTAAAAGAATTATAGCAAACACTTCTACGGACGCTCAGAAGAATTATTTTGATACTAACTTAAAGGGTAAGAACGATATTTCAGATTCTGATTATATGAATGCTCTTTACGGTCAAGGAATAACATACACAATTGACGAGAGTCCAGAGGATCTTCCCTTACAAGTTATTAGGTATCAAGGAGCATTTTCTGTATTAAGAGTTTTTGATCAAACTGTTCCTGTTACCGTAGGCGGTCAAGTTATAAATCAGAATGTAAGAAAATACAAACTTGACATGGTAGCTTATAAAGATACCATATCTAATTCTGCAAATTCAGATAGACAATTAAAAGTTGGGGATCTTTTAATGACCTCAACTGGAAGTAAATTTGAAATAACCAATGTTGACATTTCAGAATCAACTGTAGTATTAAAAAGAATCAACGGATACGATCCAGTTCCTATTGGATTGAATGCTTTAATTCTTGCTTCCGAAATGCTTTCCCCTTTACAAGTTAATGTTAATGTTGGTCATGACGAAAGACAAGCAGTATTTATAAAATCCATTAATGATGAGAAGCACGTAACAGGTTCTTCTTATAGCAAGGGTGTAGTATTTCATTCAAACGAAATGCTTATAAACACTACAGATGGTACAATGAATCTTAATGATTTTTATAAGAGCCAAGTTGCAGATTTTGGAGCTCAATTTTTAGGAAACACCAAAGAGAAAGTAATTCCTTCCGTTTATGGATTAACCCCTAATACTCCTTCTTTAAGTTCTTCGAACTTTAAAGTTGTTCAGATTAATAAGCAAATAACACAGACTAATACCTCTGATAAATTTGCAAACACTGTACAAACAAAAGTTAAGCTACAGAATGAGATTGATTCTATAAATAAATCTATCGACCAAGCAAGAAGTGAAATTTCGCAACTTGTTACAACCTCTGTTACAAATTCTTCCGGATCTACTAGAGAAAGTTTACTTTCTAAGATTGATTCTTTAACAAAAGAAAAATCTACAAAGACATCTTTACTTCAAACAGTGATTCAGGATCTAAATAATCTAACATCAACTGCTCCGGAAATAACAGAATCACCTAAATATAGAATTAGAGGATTCTGGCCAATTCCATCACCAATGACTGATGGTAAAACAGGGAATCAAGACGTGGTTCAATTTAGAGTTAGATATAGATATTTAACAAAGCAAGGAAATTCACCATCAACAGAAGAGATTAAGTTCGTTGATAATGATGGTACAGAAAGAAGAGCAACATACAGTAACTGGGTAGAGTATAAAACTGATATTAGAAAGAAAGGATATAATTCCACAACTAAAAAATATTATTGGTTAGATGAAGATGTTCAGAACGGAGATACCCCTAATATTAACCAAATAGATATCCCAATCACTGCAGGAGAAAAAGTAGAAATTAAAGTTTCTTCTATCTCAGAAGCTGGTTGGCCTTTAAATCCACTTGAATCAGATTTCTCTTCTTCTGTTACAATAGATTTTCCAGAAGAGTTCACAACAGCTAATGGCAACTCTCAATATGTAAATCAAAACAAGAACGATCAGGTTTTAGTTTCTCTACAGCAGGATCTTTCCTCTAGAGGATTAGATTCACATCTTTCTACTGCATTCAACAGTGGTGATAAGTATTATGCTCACGTATCCGATACAATATCTTCTGGATTTTTTGATACCTCTGGTAAATCCTTGGATCTATATCAAAAGATACTTGCTATGGATAAAGAAATAGCAACCCTTAAATCTCTTATATCTGTTGCTAAAGGAGTTCTTTCGGTATATGTTAAGGATAACTCAGGAAACACAATAGGCGTTAAAAGAGGGTCAGTTGTTGAGCTATTTGCTGGATACTATAATGAACTTTTAGATCTTACAACATCTTCTAATTACGGAAAAATAGTTTCAACCCTTTATACAATAGAATTAAGAAACGATACAGCTTCTCCTCTTGAATTATCTTCGGTAATTCCAGGAGGACAAAATATAATAGCACTACCTTATACCGATGCAACTGCTTCTTCTGATTATAGAGATTTTAGAAAATATGATTTAACTCCAGTTTCTTTAACTGGTATTAAATCTACAGATGTAACAATCGGTTTAGTCGGTGCTAGTTCTTTTATTCATCCAGCTCCTTTTCAATCATCAAATTCAAATTCTCAATTTGTTTATTGTAGATATAAGAGTGTAGGATTTGATGAAGATCTTTATTTTAGACCTCCTGCATCTAGTGCATGGAACGAAGACACTGGGGTTAGTGGGGTTCCTTTAGACCTCGGAACTTTACTTCCATTTAGTCCAATAGGTGTAACAACACCAGGTGTTTCCAACTCTTTTGTTTGGAGGGGAACATACGATGTATCAAATCAAGTTCCTTTTGGAAATGGTAAATTAAATGAATTCTGTATTCATATTAATCACCCATCAGTAGTTTATGAAGCAAAGCAACCTTCTCCTAAAACGTTTAAAGAATTAGTTAAGCCCGCACAAGGTCCAGTTGGAACAAAAGGTGTTGCATATCCAGCATTTAGACATTCTGCAGGATTTGAGGCATCAGTTACTGATGTGTTTAGTACTGCAATAACAAATCAAACTAAAGGATATCAACAACTTGCATATAACAGAATTGCTAACAATAGCTATGGTGTTGGTGGGGATAACCATTCGTATGCAGAAAAGCTAGGATTTAGTCCTGATGATGAATATCTAATTGGTAAATATTCATGCGGATCTTATCTTTATATGGCACCTTCAAGCCATTATCCTATTCAGGTTGAAGGATCAACTTCATTAGCAACCAAAACTCTTTCCCCTGGAACAGAAAATGCAATAGTTATACCCGTTTTATTTCAAATGAGATGTCAGGATAAACTAGGATACGTTGGAGGATTTAGAAATAGCGGTACAATTAGAAATGTAACCTATACTAAGAAAATAGGAATAGATATAAAGGTAAGTAACGAAGAAGTATTTTCTTTTGACCTGTCAATCACTGGAAGTTATACTAAATCAGCTTTAGCATCTCCGACATATTCAAACTTCAAAGATACTCTTGGATATAGAAGATTTGAGCAAACCCAACTATAACTATTAAAGAATGGCTGAGAAAAAAGACAAATACAAATCATCGTTTGGTGTAATAAGAGCTAATCCTAGAATTTCTGGTAATTTAAAAATAACTGTTGATTCTGGATCTAATATATGGCTTAATTCAATAGATTCCAATGATGAAATGTCTAAGAATCAATATAAAGGATATAGGGTATCTCCTGATGGAGATTTTTCCCAAGATGTCTATAATTTCTTTAATAAAGGCAAAACCCCTACTAATTTTATATTCGGGATAAAGAACGAGGATAAACCGAGAGAAACTTATACAAGTTCTCTGGATCTTCAGTATGATGGTTTTTATCACATGGGGGTAACCCCATTAATCTCTGATGTTTATTCTGAGGATTTTTCGTATCTTGCTCCAATGTGGGTAGGGAATGATATACCTAAATACTTTGTTATATTTAGAGTTGATGATCCGATCGATTTTTCATATCTTGTAAAAGTTACATCTTTAGAAGTTGGTAAAAATTACAAGGCTATAGAAGACTACGGGGTAGATACAACTTCTACTTCATATCAACAATATCAGGTTAAATCTGATGGTGTAACATATTCCTCAGGAACTATTTTTACTGCAACTTCAGCATCATTCTCTACTATTTCTGGAAATGGTAGTGTTATACTTTTAGATGGAAATTACAATAAACAGTTTGTTGGAGATATACAGGATCATTTTGTTGATAATATACTTCCAAAATCTTCTGTAGTTGCTACATACTCCTTACAGGAAGATACTAAGATTGGAAAATATATCAGAAAAATTCAATCAAACAGTAACTATACACAATCACTAATAGATGTAAGATTTGAACAAAATTCCCTTAGTACATATAATGGTGTTTCTGTTAAAGATGGGGTATACACTAAAAAAGGAGAGTATTTAAATTCTAGTTTTACCGGTGATTCTACTGTAATAGAATTAGATCAAATAATCACCGACGGATTTAAAAGGAATGATATTATATCATATAATCTTTTAAATCTTGAATTTTTATTTACAGACGAAGATGCAGATCTTTATACCATAAACAGATATTATGGGTTTTATGTAGATGATATTCCAACAGGAAATTTTAAATTATCCGGAGAATCATTTTATCAGGATTCTTTATCTAAAGGAAATTTTCCAGAGCCAAAATCTGCTACACAAATTTCGGAAAAGATGACATCATCTTTCTATCAAAGTAATGATAATGGAATTAGATTGTTTATAGATCCTACTTCTAAATGGGGATATATCCCAACTTCTGATGATATTCATACGAACGATAGATTGAAAGTTTTTTATCTTAAAGATAAAAATTCGAATTTCTATTCATATAAACAGATCAAGGATTATCAAAACCTATCAACACCTAATGATAAATGGGGAGCGGGGACAAGTCAAGAAGATATAGTAATTCTTAAAAATAAAATACTCGATCTTTCAATTTTTTCGGGTGTCGATAAAAATAAAACAAAAGAGTATAAAGGCATCTCAACTAAAACTGGAGGTAGATCATATTGTACTATAAAAATAACAGGTGAACTTACCCCTAATGATGCAATAGTTTTTTATCATCCTTTTGGAGAAAAATCCATTAATAATAGAAGATATGATTATTTTGTTGCATCGGATTTAACATACGTAAAAGGGGGATGGGGTCCAGGAAGTTTTAGCGATGAAGGTGGAGCATATTATTTTCATCCATTTGGAACTAATGAACAAATAGCATCTGCAATCGCTGGTGTTTTAAATAGCGTTAATTATAAATCATACAAAGCATTTCATTCAGGAAATGAGATCATTATAAGATCCGAAGGGAGTGATTCAAGAAACGATGAGATATTTTCTCTTTTTGTGTATAAAGACTTTTATAGTAAATCTACATTTGTAAATAGCGAAAAAATTTACTTCAATGATATTGATGGAAAAGATTTAACTGAAGTTTTAGATTTTGTCGGAGGATCAGAGCATACTAATACTAGGGTTAAAATAACAAATCTGGATGCTAGCAAAATGTCTATTGATAAAAGCTACATAAGAACTAATTTTGGTCTTTCTAAAATTAAATTCATTGGTAAATGCATAGACTACGATCCTTCAGAGATACAGTTTAATACAATAAAAGATTACAATACTCATTCTATTGTAGAGATAGAAAACAATACGCATACAATATTAATTGGATCTAATAATACCATTGTAGTAGAGGAATTAATTAATATAGAGTCTGGAGTATTTTCTATGTATGGACTTAAAGATCTTGATATAGATTTTTGGTCTAGCAATTATGGTAAGACGCCAACCGAAGAATACTATAGATATATTGACATTCAACCTGATGGTATAACCCCAATTATAGAAGGAATTGATTATGCCGTAGCATCTGGTGCCACTGTTAATTATATGGGTAATACATATGGACCATCTTCTAATTTCATTTTCAGAGGAGGAACTTCAGTATCTTATACCTTGATCGAATCTTCACCTACAGCAAGAGCTAATGTAGTTCCTACCCTGTTTGTTAATTCGATAACAAATGCTCAATTAGGAATAAATGATCCTTTGGTTGATATTGACAAATTTCCAGGATTTCTTGGACTTCAAGATATTAAATTTTTAAACGACACATCTTCAATCTTAACTAAAAAAGATCAGATGTATTTTGGTAAAGTTGACAGCGAATATGATGTATTAAAAGAGAATTATATCAGAAATCTTTCTAACCTTTCTAGGGTTACCCCGTACATCACTAAATGGGTATATCAAGGAGGAATAGATGTTAGAGGAAATGATTATAGATTAAATGCAAGTCCAGCATTTACCCCTCTTAATTTTTCCCCTAGTTTCTTTAGTCCAGGTAGAGATCCTTTATACTTTACCAATGAATGGTATCTATTAGAAAATCCTCCAATCTTAGCAACCAAAAAATTACTCTCTGATACAAATAGCTATTGCACAGGAAGCATTTCTTTAGCATCTTTACAAAATGCTGATCCCTCTGAGGAAGATTATTTTGTAAATTATTTTACTGTTGACGGTGACGATTATTATAACTTAGACACTGTTAAATTTAGCGGAATAGAGAGTAAGCATCCAGATCAAAGATATACTTATTTTACATACGATTCTTCTTCCGGATTTTCTGAAACTATATTTAGAGGAGTAAAGGTTAGAATTAAAGAAAGAACTGACACGTCTTTAAAAACCAAAGAAAGAAATCTTTTTAAATCTGGTGATCAAAAATTTAAAGGATATAAATTTTCTTGCATCCTTAAATCTATAGATGATCCAAATCCTTATTCTATAACACCTCCTGTTACTTTTTCCGTTCATCAAAACGACACGTTTAAGAATGTTACTTTTATAATCACTGTTACTAATAATGATTTAAGATTCGTAGATTTTGAAACCCTTTCTGATGCTTTGTATAATACAAATCCTGATGCAAATCTTTTGTTTACTACTGCAACAGGATCTTGGTATTATAATCCTACTGGAATTTACGGGGGATCTGATTATTTTGGGCTATATTCTATTAGCAATAAATACAGACACACCGTCACTGGCAGTTCTTCTCTTTCGGAAAGAGCTAAATTAATAGCTTCTGAGAAACTTTCTTCCATTATAGGAAATGTTAAATTAAGTGCTGGATTAAATATTACAAACAGGGCAACTATAGGAATATCTCCTTATGTTGGATATGATAGTTTTGACGGATCTGGCATAATTCCTATTATATCTAATAGCGAATATGACACGGATCTAAGGGAAGAGGTTAAGTTCTATTCCCCGTCTACCCCAGTTTTTGGGGGTTCTACCAGACCATCTTTTTACAGAAGCCCTTATACATTATTTTCTCCTAAGCCTAATGATCCGGGAAGTTATTGGGAAAAACTTCCTTGGCCTACCGGGGTTGGTAAAAATTATTTAAATTTTAACGAGGTTAACCCAACATCGTCATACACTTTTGATTTTACAAATCTTGGATATAGCCCTCCTTTGTTCACAAGGGTTCCTGTCCCAGTTTCCTATAATTCCGTTAATAATAAAGCGGTTTATCAATTTGCATCGGGTGAGAATTATTGGGAATCAGTTTTTAATAAAATATCTTTTCCTGAGATCTATAAGCTTTTTTTAGAAGACAACACGAACATTAATTACACAAGATCATATTGGAATTCAACAACATCTTCCACTGTAATAGAACAAGACACATATGTTCTTGAATTTATTAAACCATCTTCGTTTGTACAAAATTCTAGAAAAATTCCTTTAGAAGATAATTACAAACCGGAGAAATATTCTAATACCTTTGTTGGATATCAACTCATCGAGGAAAGAACTGTTACTGAATTCTTTAGATATGGAGGTGGGTATTCACCTAAATTTATAGATGTTCTTCCATTTTCTAATATAAAAAATGATTACTTAAGTTCTGATAGAAATAATCCAACATCGTTGGATATTACAATCTCTCTAAGACAAAAAATAAAAGGCGATTCTAAATTTTTTGGAATTGGATCTGATTACGAAATTTTAATAGACGGATCACCAAGAAAGAAATTAAGGCTTGTCAAAGGAAACACGTATAACTTTATTTTTGATAACTTTCGTTCAACATCATTTGTTGGATCTTATCCTATCAAGAAAAACCTTATTATATCTCTGGTTGAAAACTCAGGGGAAACACAAAATTTATATACAACAAAATATACATTAGGAACAACGTCTTCTATCTTTACCGTTCCACAAGACGTACAAAGTGAAATTTATTATGAATTGGAAGGTGAAAATTTTTCGGGCGGATCTGCTACTGTAGTAGAAAGCTTAGAATACAAGAATGTAACATTTGGCATAAATAAAGATTCATTTGGAACAATTAAGAATCTTAATTTCTACAAATATGCTAAATCTAGTCCATTTGGGATAGACCCAAATTCTGGATATAAATTACAATATCCATTAATAGGAGAAACCCCGATAGACAGAAGAGATTTATTTATTTTTGAAAGTACATGGGATGCTGGAAGATATCAGGAGTATCTTGCTCCTACTACCTACCAATATTTACCTGGAACTAAAAATATGGTAGAACAAAAATCTTTTTTAGGGAGTAAGGTAATGAAAACCCCAAATATCATAAAAGAGCCATTCCAGTTAAAATATCCTTCATCTATCAGTGACGTTTTTAACGCTAATTCAGACCTTTATCCTAAATATGAAATTATTTGGGAGGAAACAGATACTGAGATAAAGGCTCTTCTATTAATTGACCGAACAGCAATAAAGCATTTTCAGAAGGGAGGAATAGATAAAAAATTCTCTGAACTTCTAGTTTCTGAATTTGGAATAGGAAACGAGACTATATTGACAGACGATGTTGATGAATATGTTAAAAATAACGTGCTTCCCCAATACGAAGCTAAAGAAATTAGCATATACATTAAGAAGATACAAATAACCCCAGGTATAGATTTACAACCAATAATTACGGATCTTTCTGATTATCAGAAGATTTCTAATGGATTTATGAAGTCTACTAATAATAATATAACAAAAAGAACTCCTCTTGAGTATGAATTTAGACTTAAAAAGGACCCTTCTTTTGATTATTCGGTATCTTTCTCTTTTCTGATTGGAAAAATATAAGGGAGATATATATAAAAACTAATAGAGCTAGATGCCGCAGATAAACATACTAAATATTCTTCCTGGTGATCAACAATCAATACTTGTCGACAAAGTCAATTATAACTTTGACCAGATATTAACAGCTGGTGGAGGACCACAGGGACCGCAAGGTATTAGGGGTGCTACCGGGGCTATAGGCCCTCAGGGTATTCAAGGACCTACCGGACCGCAAGGTTTAAGAGGTGCTAGATGGTATGTTCAACCAGTTGCACCAGATGCTTTAACTGTTTTAACCTATCCAACACCTTGGGGAGAGCCGGAGCTTGGAGATTATTGGCTTTCCGGTACAACTGATGCACATCCCCTTGGAATATATGTTTATGATGAGGTTACCCCCGGTACTCTTGATTGGGTATATTCTACTGTTTCTTTTAATACTACATCGGTATTTACTGCTGTTGATAATTTAAATAATACCAACGATAGAGCTTTAATCCATGATACTGAATTTAGCAACAAATATGGTTTAGTTCTTAGTGACTATGGCGTGACCGGGGGAGATCCTGGATTTAAGTATGCTGCTGGTAATATCACAAAGTATACAATAAACGGGGAAAGAGCCAAATTAAAAATAGCTACTGATCCTCTTTCTTCAATATCATCCCTTTTGTCTTTTGCTAGAGCAAATCAGGATGAAGCAAATGGAGTAATTGATAGTTCGTTCAGTCAAGGGCATAATCCAAGATTTCAATGGAAAACCCCGACTGCTGCAAATGCTGATTATAACATACAGTTCTTTAGTCCTGCTGGAGATTTTGAGATTCTTGCAGCAGGTCATACTTTCGGGGCAACTGGGACCAATGTTAGGATGTATGCATCTTCCCAAATTACATTAATTGGAAATACTTTTATAGAAGCTAGAACAGGAACGGGAAACACATATTCTTCAACCGGATCTGGAACTTATTATGTTGATGGATCTGAAATAAGATTTCTTCCTAATTACTCAGTTTCTGTCGGTAATTTTATTGTAGGAGATTCAGTTTCAACTAGCGGATCTAAAGGAATAGTAATATCAACCTCTGCAAATACAGCAGGAAGATTCTTAACGTTTAAAAGCCATCAATCATTAGCAACTGATGTTGCTTATGGTAAAATAGCTGCAGAAAAACAAACAGGGGTATCCCCAATTTCTTCTATAGGTTTTATAGCAGACGGAACAGGCACAAGAATAGATTTTTCTATAAGTAACGGAACAACCAATGATTGGAACAGATTAAGATTTGATAAAAATGGTAATCTTCAATTTAGAGAAACTGATTCTTCAATTTATATGCAGGATCTTGGTACATCAGCAGGATTAAATCTTACTATATCTGCAGGTTCAGGAGCTGCTGGAGGAAATTTAATACTTAATGGTGGATCTGCTCCCGGGGGATATACCAGTGGTAAGGTTATTATAAATCCAGGATCTGTTGATTCCGGTGGTGGATCAAGTATTGGAAGCGTTTATCTTCATACTACACAGTCAAATAAAACTAATGTTACTGGTGTTGCTATAGGTATAGATTCTAGTACACCTGTTGATGCTGCATTAGTTGTTGCTGATACTAACTATAGTATTGCAGCTGGCGATGTCTTAGAGCTTAAAACCTATGCTCAAAGAGCTATTGCTAGAAACGTCGATCTTTCTGTAGACACGTCACATTTCTTTGGATTTGATGGGGATGGATATGCAACTAAAGGATTGCCTTTTAATCCAACACTTGGATCAGGAGGATATTCTCTATCTTCTAATAATTATAATTTAGATTATTATGCTGAAGGTGATTGGAATACTAGTCTTTCATTAACAACAATAGGGACAGTTTCTGGTTGGGATGCAAGCAAATACAAAATAGTTAAATCAAGATTTACAAGAGTAGGAGATACTGTCCAAGTTGATTTTGTTATAAAAATAGATTCTTTAACATCTGGGGTGGCAACACCGTCACCAGCTTCTGATGGATATATGTATATCTCTGGATTTCCTTATAACCCAGATTTTAATAGGGTTAGATTGGGAACTGCAACGAATTCATATTCAGCACCTGCTATGCCCTTAGTTTCTCTTAAAGGAACAGGATTTGGAAATGCAGTAAGTTCTGGGGGAGCAAACCCAGTCGGAACTATACAAATCTATCCAGGCGCTTCTGCTCCTGCAGGATGGTTAATATGCGACGGATCAGCAGTATCAAGAACTTCTTATGCGGATCTATTTGCAACAATAGGAACAACATACGGACCTGGTGATTATACCTCAACATTTAATATTCCAGATTTGACCGGTAAATTCGTAAGGGGTCTAGGAGGAGATTCAGCATCGCTTGGAACTGTTCAGCAGGATGCTCTTAAAGAACACAGACATGGAATACATTGGTGGCAATACGGTCAAAGAGGATCTACAAGTTCATCATTTGGTCACGTATCAGCAATTAAAAATACTGGGGGATTTGGCGATCCTCCGAATAAATTCACAGGTATTACTGAATATACAGGGCAAGATGTAAATTCAGAAGCATTAATTTCACAGGAAACGCGTCCAATTAACATGGCAATGAACTACATTATTTATGTAGGAACCTCCACAGGATCGTCTACACAGGCAGAATTCTCTGGTGCTTTTGTCAACGAAGGAAGTGGAAGATTTTATATCTATAACGGTAGCGGAAACTTAAATGTCTCTAACATGCCAGAAGGAAGCGGGGTTACCTCATATCTGTATGGGAGTTTTAGTTATTTCACTCTAAGCTCTGATAGTTATAC
>ENA-OSIY01001550-OSIY01001550.1-marine-metagenome-genome-assembly--contig:-NODE-1550-length-12202-cov-5.516124_pt1 | contig 12202 bp, 20 predicted proteins | sample MGYA00237884_ERZ534233 | MGnify/ENA primary metagenome ERZ534233 (study PRJEB26412, sample SAMN06343840) | marine metagenome | isolation source: estuarine water | place: USA: Columbia River Estuary... | reverse complement strand
GTTATGAGTAATTTAGCCCAGAAATACAATGTTCATATCATCACTGGCACTTACTATGAAAAAAGATATGATGGCATATATAACAGTTTATCCATCATAGATAACAAGGGTGAAATTTTAGGAACAGCATCAAAGAAAGATCTTGTAGGATTTGAGAAAGCATTAAAATTACAAACACAACACGATCCGGTGGTGATAGAAACAAGATTTGGAGAAATTGGTCTTTGCGTTTGTTATGATTTAGATAATTCTTATTATATCAGTAAGTTTAAAAAAGAAGGAGCAAACATATTGTTCGCTCCTTCAAATGGATTCCGCCCTTTTCCTGGATATCCTTTTGATAGTAAAAAAGAAACTCCACAAATACAAAGAGCAAAAGAAAATGGTTTTAGCATTGTAAGACCATATTGCTGTGGTTGGATGTTCCCCTTATATTTTCAAGGTCATACACAAATTGTAGATGCTCTTGGAAATGTTGTTGCTAAATCTTTAACTAGAAATAAAACTGAAATAGTAACAGCAGAGTTAGTAAGGTAGACGGACAACTCCACCAAACAATCCCAAAGAACTAATGCTTCTTTGCTTCATATAAACACCTTGCCCATCTCTATCAACAACATCTCTCAATCCACTAGAAGTATTTCCTTCTACAGTCTTGAAATCTTTGTTAGAAGTAGCATCAACAACAATTCCAGTGTGAGCAATTCTTCCTTTAGCAGCGAAGAAATAAAATACAATATCGCCTTCTTGAATTCTTGCTCTACCTAATTCAAGATCAGCTCTTTTAATCCACCAACTTTTCTTCTTACCAAAATTAGAAAATAATAATGTACTACCTGTTCTTGGCATTTCATTTGGAATAGTAAGATCTAATGAATGAGCTGCTTTTATTAATCTTAAAACTACAAAAGCCATACACCAAGGATTTCCAGGACCAAGTCCAACTGCAGAAAGATATCGTTCTACAAAAGTTCCAGCATTAGCGCCATCTTCTCTAACACTCAACACTTCTTTAGCACAAGCATCAACAGCAGCTTTCTTACTAATTGGACCTGGAGTTTTAACTGCTAAACTTGAAAAATCATTAAATTTGTCAGTTGATAATAATTTCCAGAAAAATTGTTTGATAGGATTCATTTTGTTTTACTCTCCTGATTTAAAACTTCTTTATGTTCATCTTGCATATCTTTATTAGGCTTTATTTCCTTGACTTCAAAACCTGGAATTTTATCTAAAAATTTCATCAAATCAAGGCATTCTTTTCCAGATGTACCTTTTGGTTCGACAGTCACTTTGCCAGTTTTATCTATCCTAATATTTAGTTCTACTTCTTTTGCCATTAGATTAACTTTCTCGCAACTATTTCCATTTCAGACATAGTTTGTTTTAAGAAATCCTCATCATTAACGTTAACTTTAATCTTAAATCCATTTTTAGCCAAAGCTTTTTCAATAGCAACTTTTACATAAGCTTGGATTATTCTTTGATCCATTTTTTTAGCTTTATCATATTCAGAACAAATAAAATCATATTTTTCTTCAATGCTGTTCCACAAGAACCCAATATCATTTGAAGCTCCAGTAAACTTATTTATTTGTAATTTAGAAATTATAATATTAGCTGTTTCTTTTCTTTCGTCGCCTCTAAATCCAGTAAGGTTTTTAGGTTCAACAAAAACTTCAGGCTCAAATCCTAATAATTTCAGCGCTTCTAATAAACAATCTTTATCTACTATTTCGCATTCAATCTTTTTATATGCAGACATTACAGTTCTTCTTCTGTTGGCTCTTCTTCAACTAAATTATTTGTTATCCACTCAATACTATCCATAAGAGCTTCTCTTAACCTAATAATTCCAGCTATAGCGATTCCGTGTCCTTCATTGATATTTGTTACTAACTCATATCCTTCAAGAATAACGTCCGTAGAATCATAAGATTTTACTAATCTTCTCAGCAATTCATCTGGCTCTAAATTAAGTAATTCTTGTCTGTGTTGTTCAAAATGTTTTTGAAGTTCATTTTGTGTTTGTAAGTCTAAATTTTCAAGTTCCATAAGTGAATTGTACAAGACATATAGAATAAGGAAATTGATATGAGAAACATTTCAGTACTAGTTAATCTTTTAGGTTTTTTCTCTGGCATATTTTTCGGTGTTCAAACTGAAGAAAAAAAGAAAGAACCTGTTTACACTGTGATAAGCACTAAGTATGTGTTAACTTCAACAATCGTTGATGATTTTTTCAGAGCTGCAAAAATCACAACATACTCATATAACAAAGAGGAAATAAATAAGATTAAAATTCCAAAGTTTCAAATCTGGGAGAAGAATTTTGATGACACTAAATTTTTGTTAGAAAAATTCTTAAGCGTCCAATTTGAAACTGATGAAAAGAAATCTTATTATATGGTGAAGAAGAAGTGAAAAAGTTTTTTACATTACTTTTAGTATTATTAATTTGTTCTTGTTCTTTTGCGCAATCAAATATAACGATGGAGTTAAAAGATGCGCCAGTAAGAACAAGCTTGGAAATGATCTTTAAACAAGCTGGAATCAAGAGTTATGTCATAGAAAATAGTGTCTATGGTGTAATATCAATGAATCTCTCAGAACAACCTTTCGAAAATGCGTTAAAACTTGTTATGAGAGCAAATACAGTTCCTCTCACATATACTAAAGAAAATGATGTTTATATTGTTAAAGCAAGAGTAAATACAGAGTACAAACAATCAGCTCCTGAAATCATAGCGGAACAACCAAGAGGCGTTATGTTTGAAAAGATTTATCTCAATCACATAGATCCATTTGATTTACAAGCTGTATTAGGTAATATATTATTTGTTAATCAATTTAGTAGATTTACAGGTGGAATGAATGGAAGTGGTATGGGCAACTTTGGCGGTGGTACTAACAATAGCTCTTTCGGAGGCAATGGAGGCTTTGGAATGGGCTCTGGTAATGGAATGGGCGGAGGAGCAATGGGAGGCTTTGGCGGTATGATGGGAAGCCAAGGCGGGTTTGGTGGAAATGGTGGATTTGGTGGTGGAAGGAACTTTTGATGTCTCATTTTTATTTAAGAAAATCATATACTTTTGCTGAATCTGATGAAAAAATGCTTGATTTAAGAAAAGAAATGTCAAATTTTATCACCAAAGAAGAAGCTGAAGATTTGCTCAATAGAAGAAAAATGATTGTAGATCCTAACCCTAATTTTTATCATAGTAGGTTTGAGGAAATGTCGCAAGAAATATTTAATTTGAAACAAGAAATATATTTTCTTAGGACAACTATAAATAAAATTCATAGCAAAATAGAGTTAGACGAACCTACACTATAATGGCAAAATATATAGTATTTAAGCCCTGTGATTTGAATGATGATGAAGAACCATCCTCTTCAATTCTTTGGAAAGCTAAATTTTCTATTGGTGAAAAATTTCAAGAGCTTATTCCTGAATCAATTTTTACACTGATAGATCAAAAAGACAAACAAATATCATATCCTATAGCTTATTGGGAATCAGAATTCAATAAGCTAAAGTTCAAAAAAATTTATGATTTTCCATTTGCAAAAGAGTTTATATGGGAATTTGAAAACGAATTAGCATTGACAATCACAATAAATGCACAAGATATCAATGCTAATCAAACTAAAATAATTGTTAGTAAATCACTTGCTAAAGTTGTATTGGGGCAAATGGGTATGGATTCTTTTGGTAAAATGCACCCAGAAAAGTTCTATAATAAAATGACATCTATTTTAGATCTATCTGAAGAAATTGAGAATGAAGCATTTGTATTGCAAACTCTTTTAGAATTAGAAACATTATGTGAAGAGTGTGTTAAGTATGAGAGTTTTATTGAATGGAAAGTTTACTAATGGAAGGACAAGACCTTAAAATATAAGTAAATAAATATTATGTGGTATAGAATATCTCAACAACAATCTTTTGATAACTTATCGTCATCCTCCTCTCCTTCTATGGTGTATCAAGGAGCTTCACAGGGAATTAAGACAGATGCTGCTGGGAAAGCTGCTGTTCAAAAATTTATTAGTGATGGTATTCCTTCGTCTATAAGAGATGTAACTACTGGAAAAATGATTACTCTTGCTCACGGTAATCTTACAAATGGCCAGTTCAGTATTGTGGATGGTTCTGGACAAGGTATCAATCAAGATCAATATGTTCAATGGGCCAATCAAAACGGTCTCAATCCTAACAATCTTCTTCTATCCTGTTATCAAGGTGCAGCAAATCCTGGAGGCTTTAAATCATTAACTTCATACAAAGGTAAGTTAATGGTAAGCGCAAGCGTAAATCCAGATGAAAACGGAAACTTTACTGTTTTTGTTAGTGGTGGATAAATGTTCATAACAAATAATTCCATAGTTCTTTCAAGCAAAAAAGAAAGTGTAGTAGTTACAGGTTTTGAATTTCAAAAACTGCCTTATTCCTATAGTTTTCTTGAGCCTGTGATTGATGCAGAAACTATGAAGATTCATCATACAAAACATCAAAAGAAATATTTTGATAAGATGATGGAAGTATTAGATGAAAAACCAAGTTTGATAAAAAAATCCATTGTCGAATTAATGTCAGACTTAGATAAAATTCCAACTAAAGATAGAGAAAAGTTTAAAAATAATGCTGGTGGATATTATAATCATAGTTTTTTTTGGAATGTTATGACTACTGATTCACCAGTTTATTCTGGAGCTATAAAAAAACTTATTGATAAAGAATTTGGATCATTAGATAAATTCAAAATTGAATTTGTAAAAACTGGTATGGATCATTTTGGTTCTGGCTGGGTGTGGCTTTGTATTAATGATGGAAAAATAAAACTTTCCTCAATGCTTAATCAAAATAACCCATACATAGAAGGCTGTGGAGAACCCCTAATTGCTTGCGATATTTGGGAACACGCTTATTATCTAAAGTATCAAAATGATAGAGAAAAATACCTTAAAAAATGGGTTAATTTGATAAACTGGGATTTTGTCAATGAAACTTTGGAGACATACAAATGAATATAATAACAAACTTACTTACAATACAAAATCAGTTAAGAGTATTTCATTGGCAAACACAAAAGAAGCCTGGAAGCTTTGCTCAACACGAAGCGTTTGGTAAGGCTTATGAAGCATTAGATCCTCTTGTTGATGACTTTATTGAAGTTTATCAAGGCACAAGAGGAGCTGTGATGGGAAAGAATGGTTTTTCAATCAATCTTGATAATTTGTCAGATGATTATGAAGTTTTTATTGATGAAGCTGTTCAGTATTTGAGAGAATACTTGCCGCAATCATTAGATCCAAATAAAGATACTGATTTGTTGAATATTAGAGATGAAATGACAGCTCTTTTAAATCAAACTAAGTATCGTTTACATATGATGTAATGAAGTTCAATAACGTAAATACATTGATTGTAAAGGTGGTGGCATTTGCTACTGCCTTTACTGTCTTATATGACCTAATAAAAGATCTTGGTGAAATAGCCACACACGTATTTCACTTCTTCAGTATGATATTAGGTTCTTTTATATTTTACAAGCATAAAAAATAAATGGATGACTGGACATACAACAATAAAATAAAAAGTGATTTAGCTGAAAAGTTGTCTCACCTCAACATAAGTAGAAATCTTATGGTTCAATGCTTAGAAATATACTATTTTTTACCATTAGATAAACTTGAGCTTATATATGAAGGTTTAACAAAAAAACAAAAAAAAGCTCGTCAAGGAAGAGCTATTTTTGGAATCATCGAATATAAGAAAAGTTACTTATAACCACATCCACCACAAGTGTCATGTGTTTCTCCCTCAACTGAAAAAGAGCTTCCACATCCACAACTTTTTCCAGCATTAGGATTTTCAATCTTAAACCCAGATTGCATACCTTCAGCAGTATACCCAATTATAGCTCCATCTAAATATTTAGCAGAGTTATGATCAATCACAATCTTGATGTCCTTGTCATAAACTACAACATCATCAATTTCTGGCTCTCCTTCAGAAATTGCTAATCCATATTGAAGACCAGAGCATCCTCCCCCAGATACATAAAAATATAAATGAGGGTCTACAGTTTCAGAGTCAGACATTGCTGCTTTAATAAACTCTGCAGCAACATCTGTAATAATAACAGTTAATTTATCCATCTATTCTCATTCCTATACAATGCATTACTGGCCTTACAAGAGCTAAGTTTAAAGCTTCATCATATAAAACTTCTCCACTTATATCAGGTTCAGGATGATTACTGTCTGTCAAAACAGTAAGTTTTAATCCAAGTTCCTTTACGATTTTTTGTGCTAAGTAAAGCCTACAAGCATAATGATTTTCTAATTTTTGAAATTCAGACAATCTTTCACGAAATTCTTTATCTTCTTGTTTAGTAGTTCCAAATCCGTCAAAAAACTCAATGTGCCAATTTTCTGGATGTTGAAGAGCAAGGTCATATCTATTTGGAATCTCATCAATGTATTGCTTATCTTCACTATTAGTGCTTTGTATGTACATTTTTCCTGGGAAGTTAGCAATGTATTCTTTAATTGATATAAGTTCGTGTTTTACTGTTTCATGGTATTCGACAAGCATCTTTTCAAGTAATTTTTCAGCTTCACGAATTTCTTGTTTCTCAAGTAAATCCTCAAGAGTGTAGAAATCATCAAGAGATTCAGCAAGACGTTTAATGAAATCTAAAGTTTCTTGTTGTGATAATAAAATTTCATTCTTGAAAATAGTAAGTCTTGGAGCAATAATCTCAAAATGAGAGATTGACTTAATGATGATTCTGAAATATCCCCAAGCTTGATGATTGATATTTAAAAAACATTCATGAATCAAATTACCATCGTGACCAAAAACTTCAGTAGGAACAATTCCCATATAAGAGTTTTGGTTTAAGTCTACTAGGCCTAAAGAAGTTGTTTCAGAAGATAATTGTAAAGCGCATTTTACAATGTCTTTATTGTCTTCAGTCCAAACAGCAATTCCAGCTTCTAATGCGTATTCTGGTGTTTTTTCCATAATACTTTCATTGTACCGGATTAGAACTTAATAGTCATATCCAAATTTGCGACAGTTCCGTTTTGCCCAGTATTTGTTTTAAATTGATTTGTTTGAAAAACATTAAAACTTACATTTGTTAAGGATGATGATTTTGTAAATGAAAGCCCAGTTGAAGTATAGTCTTGAACAGAACCATAAACTTTTTGATTTGACACAGATGCACTCAATGTTCCAGATAAGAATTTAGCTCCAACATTAAAATTCAAATCGTGATCAACGGCATTCTTCAAATCACTTCCAACCACAGTACTCTTATATCGAACCTTCATTGCTTCATATTTTTTGGGTTGAAGAGTAGTATTGATATTAGTAATTGTATCTGTGTTGTATAGATTGAATTTAGGTTGCCAAGTAGGAACAAAGTTGGGACTAGCAATTTGTTGGGCATTGCATAAACCAGACAAACTCAAAAAACTTAACAATAATAAAATTTTCATATCAATTCTCCTATATTAGTATACTACATAGAAACATAAAGTTCCTTAAAAAGAAATAGGCTAGAGTGAGATTACCTCTAGCCTTGCAGTTTCGTTTCACAGGATTACAATACTCGCAACGCATATCTTCCCTGCTTTATCCACTTATAGTCAACTGCACAACCGCCTTTTTATACTAGTGGCATTTCTAGTCTAATGTTAGTCTTCATCGCTTACACATATGGAGGAAAATAAGATGTTTCACTATCTTGTCCATCTCCAGTGTTCAGCTAAGTGTCTGTTGCATCTACACTTATTTTTATTTTTACTGGTTGTTTACAACTAACACGAGATACGTCTATTTCATGGGTAGATAAAGCCGTCAAATCTTCATCTTAGAACGCCAGTTGCGCTTGCTTTCGATATAAGCTATACCCGCTCTCTACAGAAGTGTGCGTATCTTGTTGCTCCTGGATAAGGAATACAACTCACTTCAATGTCTAATACTCCACGAAGTTATTAGACCTGATTTTGAGACAATAACGGAAGGAAAAATATTTGTATCTTCCGCAAAACCTCTCATCATGCTACAAAGCTTTTGATCGTGACTTCTCAAACCTTGTAACTACTCTTATCCTCTTAGGTTTCGATGATGCTGTGCTTGGCTTATATTCAGCGTATATAAGTCTGCTTTCATCTTATTCCATATTTCCAAGTTTTGTGCTTGAAACTCACAGAGATTGAGCTTGCTTGACTGACCATTGACTGGCGGGAGCAGTAGAGAATTGCTTTATCCCTTTTTATTTATCCAACTATCTTACGATGTCAAGCCACCGTGTTTCTTATTAATTTGTTAAAGTACACTAATATTATACAGCAATGCCAGAAGGCTAGTTTGACTTCCAATCTTTTCTCAAGTAAATCTTGATTATATTTTCTGCCCACCATTTACCTTCATCTCCACCGTAACATAAATATTCCCAATAAGTTGGACTTTTATCCTTTTTAGATCTACTAAAAAACTTTTTTGCAGTAATCTTGTGAACTTTTAAAACTGTTTCTAATTCTAAATAACTTCTTTGAGAAAGTTGTCTAGCAATTTCAATATCTTCAATAGAGCCAAACTTAATATCTTTATTTCTTTGGTGATAAGCCTTTAGAGCCATTTCACGCACTTTGCCAGGTATTAAGATTTGCTTTCTTAACAATTCATTTTGATTAGATGCAAACTTGAGAAAATTATTATCAGCTTCTTGATAATAACCTAACTCATCCAGGTCTTGACAAAATTTTAAAAACTTATCCATAGGATTTTTATTCTACATTTGGGAAAATAAAACTTGTATAGGAGTAAATAATGGCAACAGGTATTACAGTCTCGGTCAACTATTCTATAAACACAATCATCAAGTCAGGACAAATGGTAGAGGTTATGTATACACTTACTAACTCTCTTGCTCCTCTCACTAAAAAATATATTGATGTTTACAATGAATTGCAACTTTATTCAGGATTAGCTGACACTACTACATATACTGCTGTTATAAATGATAATTTTTATAATTTAGCTTATGACACAATGTCTGCTTTTGCTGATGAGGCAAGATTGATCATTTTAAACTCTATTGGTTCAACAGCTGGAACTGCTGTGACTGGAGTAGTGTCATTTGGATTAATAACAAATAAAACAATCACTAAAGGAATATCGCCATTTACATTTGATATTACTTATAGTGATAAGGCTGGAATATAATGGAACAATATAATATATTATTAGATTTAGCACTTGAATTAGACAAAAATCAAGCACATAGATTAGCTGACACAATCACAAATCAAATCAAAATAGCTTCCGATGATTATGATCACGAATACGATATGGTTCGCAATGAAATGGAAACAGCAAAAAGAGCTATTGATGGTATTGAAGATGTAGTTGGTGATGAAGGTGAAGGAAATCTTATGGCTTGGGTGCAGTCAAAGATTTCTAATGCTGTTCAAATGCTCAGGGGTGTTTCTGATTATCTTGTTAGCGATGAAGAAAATCATAAAACAGCATCTAAAAATGAAGGCAAGAAACTTAATAAACCTTTCCGTACTCCAGATGGTCCAAAGAAATTTTCTGTTTATGTTAAGAATGACAAGGGAAATATCATCAAGGTTAACTTTGGTGACCCAAATATGCGCATAAAAGACAATATTCCTGGTAGAAGAAAGAACTTTAGAGCAAGGCATAATTGTGATAATCCAGGCAGCAAAACTAAAGCTCGTTACTGGAGTTGTCGTCAATGGTCTAATAGCAAATCAGATATTTAATGAACGATTTTTATAATTATATTGCTTATATTAATGATTTGCCGATTTATGTTGGTAAAGGTAAAGGCAAAAGATATGTTCATTGCTATAAAAAATTTCCAAATTGTGAAGTAATTTTATATAACGAAAATGTGAGCGAACAAGAAGCTTTTGATTGGGAAATTCAGAAAATAGAAGAAATAGGTTTGGAAAATCTTGCAAATAAAGTGCCTGGTGGTTTCGGTGTAGATACAATTTCAAAAAATCCAAATAAAGAAGATATCTGTAATAGAATTGCAGAAACTGTTAGAAATCTACATAAACAAGGTGTTTATCCTATAGACTACTGGAAAAGTGGTGTTTTAGCTATGCAATCAGAAGAATCAAAAAGAAAAAGAAGTGAAGCGCAAAGTGGTTCAAAGAAAAATTTTAAAAACAAAGATGAGTGGCGGAAAAATATTTCAGAGTCTCTAAAAGGCGAAAAGCACCCAATGTATGGCAAAGAATCTTGGAACAGAGGAATGACTTTTAAAAGAAGTGATGCAACTGTAGCCTTGTTGACTCAAAACGCTTTGAATAGACCAAGATATACTTGCCCTATTTGTGAAAAAGATAATTTGGATGGTGGCAATTTGAGTAAACATATGAATAAAAAACACGATTGGACTAAAGAACAAGTTGCTAAGTATAAAGAGAACAAATAATGAATATCAGGAATTTTCTCGTACTTGCCAATAAACTAGACAATAAAGGCAATTACAAAACGTCAGACAAAATCTTTAAATTTGTAAAAGCTCAAATTGATAATCTTGATGATGATCCATTAGGAATTAGTAATATTCAACCATCAAGCAAACAAAAAGATCCAATTGTTGATAAATTGAGAAAAATGGTAGCAAACGGAGAAATTTCTGAAGCTCAATTTTGGAAAGCATTAGAAAAACACAAACCTGGCACTTTTCAAAATATGTTGAGCAATGTAGGCAGAGCTGGAGAAGGTGATGTTGACAAGATTCAAAGTAATATTTCTGCTCAAGGTGTAAGAGTCAACCCAAAAGAGAGAGATATTCTTGCTCAATTTTATGAACTTTCCAATGATGTATTTGTAGATTTTATAGATTCATTACAATCTAATTTTGCATCTGTTTTAAGAACAATGTCAAGAGAAGATGAATTGCCAGAAATGTTCCAAGAAATAAAAGACCACAGAGCTGGAAATCTTATAATGGAACTTCAAGAACCATCAACCAAAGAAGAATTCCTTACTAGAGAATATCTTGAATTAAGAGCAAAGGGAATTGGTCTTCAAGATGCAATTGAAATGGGCACAAATGGTGAATATTCCAATGTTGATGAATATTTGAAAGCATTTGTTATGAGTCAAGTTCCTACAATTACTTCCAAAGCATCAAGAATCACAGGCTTAAGATATCAAGAAGATGATGTTGCTAGAAAATTATCTGATGTCACTATGAATACTTTGAATGAAACTATAGATAATTCTCTCACTGAATTGTACTACATCTACAAGGGATAAAAATAATGTGGTATAGATTAGTTTTATCAGACAGAATAGTCACTGATAAAGATGGTGAAAAAACAATTCATCAGACTAAACACACGTATGACAAACCTATATTCATTTTTGATGATCCAACATCTGCAGGGTCATCACGTCAATTAGGAGTTGGAAATCAAGATTTTGGTCCAGGTCATTATACTTCACAAAATCCATCTGCAAGTAAAGGTTACAAAGATTTTGGCTACGATAAGAGAAGAGAAGAAAAACTTCCAAAAGGCACAAGAATATTACACTACGATAATCTAACAAATCAAGAAAAAATTTCAATTATTGAAGCTGCAAATAAAAAGTTTGGTAAAAATGTAGACGTTAATTCTAAAATTGAAAATCTTGGAAGTATTGGAATTCTTTTTGACGATTCTTCACTTATAAAAATACATCCTTTATTAGTTGAAATGGGATACGATGCTGTTGAACACAATGTTGGTGACAGAGATTTAGGATCAGAAGCAAGTAATTTAAGATTATTGAAATTTGATCCTGAATATTTTACTGATGACGGACATTTTAAAAAACGTAAATTTAACAGAGCTAAAGATAAGTTAGATGCTACAAATATTGTAATTATTAATCGTGCAATTTTAACTATGCCTGATCTATTTCAAAGAGTTAGATTTAGACCTGATACTTTAACTCCTGAAGAAATGGAAATATACAAAAAAGAACAATCGACCAATGAAATTGAATATTATGAAAATCTTATAAAAAACGATTCAATAAAGTCGATTGATATATCAGTAGCAATTAGTTTACTTGAAAAAGGTATGGACTGTCTCTTATACACATCTCCGAGCCCACGAGACAGGCAGAAATCTCGTATGCCGTCTTCTG
>ENA-OSIY01001548-OSIY01001548.1-marine-metagenome-genome-assembly--contig:-NODE-1548-length-12206-cov-4.267046_pt1 | contig 12206 bp, 9 predicted proteins | sample MGYA00237884_ERZ534233 | MGnify/ENA primary metagenome ERZ534233 (study PRJEB26412, sample SAMN06343840) | marine metagenome | isolation source: estuarine water | place: USA: Columbia River Estuary... | reverse complement strand
CACCGAGATCTACACCTCTCTATTCGTCGGCAGCGTCAGATGTGTATAAGAGACAGGTGTTTAATTTTCCATACTCCTTTTACTTTTTCAACTACGCCCGAACCACGACAAATTTTCATTTGCGTATTTAATAATTCATCAAACCAAGCTGTTTTTCCGTCTTTGGAAAAATAAATATGGCGTTCTAAAGGAGAGAAACTCCATGCTTTTCCTTTATCAAAATATGGTTTTGAATACGCTTGAAATGCTTTTTTATTCCAGTTTTCAGTAGCATCAGTTCCTATGAATATTGCATCATCATTCATAGCATTAAAATAATCTTCAAAATTTGCTTGCGCAGCAGCTCTGTGCCAATTGTCTAATAAAAGGCGAATCTGCTCAGTAGATTTATCCTGAGCATTTGCTGCTATACTGGTCATTAAAAGCATTATAAAAAGTTGTATTTTTTTCATGGTAAAAGTTTTGATAAAAATACAAAAAAGTAATTACACATATGGTTATCAATACAATTTAGTATCGTTATTTTTTTACCATATAAGTTTTCGCGAAAATCAAATAAATGAGCCTCAATTGTTTGCTTTTTCCCTCTAACAGTTGGGTTAAACCCAATATTCATCATTCCATTATATGCAGAACCGTCAATAATTGCAGTAATTATATAAACCCCTGTTTTTGGTATTAGTTTGTAAGATTCTTCTATGTTAATATTTGCTGTTGGGAAGCCAATTTTAGTGCCAAGTTTTTCTCCATCAACTACAATACCATTTAATAAATAACGGTATCCAAGGTACTTGTTTGCGGTTTTTAATTCACCGTTTTGTAATGCTGTTCTAATCTTGGTAGAACTTACAGAAACATCGTCAATGTCTTGGGCAGGAATTTCTTCAACATCAAAATCATACAATAAACTATACTCTTTTAACTGGTGAATATTGCCTTCTCTATTTTTACCGAAATGGTGGTCATAACCAATAATTAGTCTTGAGGTATTTAATTTATTAACCAATACATCTCTCACAAAATCAAGAGCCGTTAATCTAGAAAACTCCTTACTAAATGGATGAATGATTAAAAAATCTAACCCCATTTTTTTCAATAAAAAAGATTTCTCGTTAATCGTATTTAATAAGAGAATGCCTTTGTCTTTTTGTAAAACCATTCTTGGATGTGGAAAAAAAGTAAGAAGAACAGATTTTTTACCTTCTTTTTTGGCGGTATCAATTAAATTTTTCAATATTTTTTGATGACCAACATGTATGCCGTCAAATGTGCCAATAGTAACAATAGTCTTACTAGATGAACTAAAATTAGAAATAGAGTGAATAATTTTCAAAAGAAGAATAATTAAAAGACAAAGTTACAATAGATTGTTATAAAAAATCAATTCAATTTAAAATAAGATTTTGATAAAAAGTTACATTATCACTCATGAATAACTCAAAAATATTACAAAAATATTACAAAAATCAAAAAATATCGTACATTCGTCTTAGTTAATAAACAATTTATATCATGATAAAAAAGACAATATTCTTTGCATTTGTTATGCTTGCTAGTGCAACAATGCTAGCACAAACCACCGTTACTGGATTGGTTAAGGATGCACAAACAGGTGAAACGCTTTTAGGAGCTAATGTTAAGGTTTCTGGTAAAGCAATTGGAACAACAACAGACTTTGATGGTAAGTTTTTACTAAAAGTTAATGCTGCTCCTCCTTTCACTATTGAGATTTCAATGCTTGGTTTTAAAGCAGTAAGTGTAGAAATAACTAAAAATAATCAAGAAGTAATGGTAAGTCTTGAAGAAGACGCAACTTCTCTTGAAGAAATAGTTTTTTCAGCTTCCAGAAGAAGACAAAAAGTACAGGAAGCGCCAGCTTCTGTAAGTATCATTACACCTAAAGATATATTAAATTCAGCAGCAGCGGTTGACCCTGTGATGAATTTAGCGAATATTGCTGGTGTTCAGATGCAACAACAATCTGCAAATACAGTTAATATTGAAATGCGTGCCGGTTCTGGTGTATTTGGAACTTCTACATTTCCAATATTAGACTACCGTTATTTAGTAACACCATCTGCAGGAACTTTTTACAGTTATCAATCAGGAATGTCTAACATCGACATACAAAGAGTAGAGGTTGTTAGAGGTGCGGCTTCGGCCCTATATGGTCCTGGGGTTACTTCAGGGGTTGTTCATTTCATGTCTAAAAGTCCAATTGATTATCCAGGAACTACGGTAGAAATGCTTGGAGGTACACTTAGTACATCAGGAATGACTGTTCGACATGCTTTTAAAAATGACAATGATAAATTTGGATTTAAAGTTAATGTAAGATATATGAAAGGGAAAGACTTTGAGTTAGACCCTGTTGAAGATGCTGATTTTATCTCAGGCCTTCAATCCACTATTTCTCAACCAGCTATTGTAAATGGTAGAGTAGATCCTACGCAACCAGGAGAACAGTTGCTAACTCTGACAGATTTAGATGACAACGGAGACGGTAATCCTTTAGCAACAGAGTATAAAAACTATTCAGCAAACGTACATTTAGAATTTAGACCTTCAGATGAAACTACCGCTTTTCTTTCAGCAGGATTTGCAAATGGTGGTGGGATATTTTTTAATTCACAAGGAGCTGGATATCAGCAAGGAACTGACTACTGGGTTCAAGGTAGAGTTCAATCAGGAGGATTATTTGCTCAAGTATACTACAACTACAATAATGGTGGAACTGATGAAAAACCAACATTTTTATACCAGACTGGTTTAAGACAAGTTGCCGAAAGAAATTCTTTAGAGGCTCAACTTCAATACAACTTTGATGTCCCAAAATTTTTAAACACCAATTTTACAATAGGTACTGATTATAGAAATTCTAAATCTATGACAGCAAATACTCTTTACGGGATCAATGAAGATAGAGATGACTATATTATAACTGGTGCTTATCTTCAGGGAACTTCAAAGATTAGTGAAAAGTTAGATATTACTTATGCAGGAAGATATGACAAGTTCAATTTTATCGATGAAGGAGCTTTTGCGCCTAGAGTTGCGATAGTTTACAAAGCAAATGATAATCATACGTTTAGAGCGTCATTTAATAAAGCTAACACAGGACCTTCTGCTTTACAGCAAAATATAGATTTCCCGGTGTCTGTTTTAGCGCCTGGAATTGCAGATGTTTGGTTATCTGGTCAGTATGCACCACAAGTGTTTCCAGACAATCCAACAATAGATTTAGCAGTACCTGGATTACCTGATCTTCCTTACGGAGCAACTTCATTTCCTCTAGCGTATGCTTACGGGGCTGTTGCTCAACCTACATTAACTGCACTATATGGAGGTTTGGCAGGAAACCCTTTATTACCAGTGGTTCAAAATTTCTTTAACGGGTATGTACCTTCAGGAGGAACAGGACAACTAGTAGGATATAATTTATTCAATGGAGAGCCAATGGATGAATTAACAGGAACAGGACGATCTGCAGTAGAAACTTTAAATTCTTTTGAAGTAGGATATAAAGGACTAATTGCAAATAAATTATCTGTTGCATTAGATGTATACACCTATGAAAGAAAAGGATTTACTCAATTTACAGCTATCGGTCCAACATTTAATTTGGTAGGAGCTGATATAGCAAATGATTTAGGGTCTCAAGTAGGAGCAGATTTTGCTTCTGACCCAGGAGTAATAGGAGCCGTAACAGGAGCTGTACAAGCTCAGTATGCTGCAGCAGGAATTCCACAATCTATTTGGGATACAGGAGCACCAGCAGGTGCACTTTTCCCTGGATCTCCAGCAATTGCGCCTATTGGTGCAGTAATTGGAGGAACAATTGCAGGCGCAGCAGCCTCAGTTGGAGGAGCCTTTGCTCAAGGAGGAGCCGCTTTTGAAGGAGCAGTATCACCTTTATTTCCAATATTTGGTACTGTAGAAACAACAGCAGTGCCTCAGGGTGATGGCTTAATGCATATTCCTGCAGGATATCGTCGTTTCGATGGTGCTACAAGAAGTCACGTAGGTGCAGATTTAGCAATGGAGTATTTTTTAAACGATGACGTTACGTTATGGTTAAATACTTCTTGGTTAAGTCAGAACGAATGGATTCCTGGAGAATCTAATGACGACGGACTTCCGTTTTCTTCTTACTTAAATGCTCCAAAATTCAAATATAGAGCTGGAGTTCAGTATGCAAAAAACAAAGTAAGAGGAGCTATTGCTTATCAACACGATGATTCTTTTTATTCTAACCAAGGGTTTTTCTCTGGTGAGGTACAAGAGAAAAACTTATTTGATATAAACATAGGATACAATGTTTCTGACAATCTAAAATTAGATTTATCTGCAACTAATGTATTAGATCAAAAGTATAGAGCATTCCCAACGATGCCTGTTATAGGTCGAAGAACTGTACTTAAATTAACTTTTGATTATTAATATAATTTAAAAAGATATTTTAAATAAAAAAGGCAACCTATTGGTTGCCTTTTTTATTTAACTAAACTTAGCAAGAAGCTTATAAAAGGGCTTAGTTTTTTAGGTGGGTTATCATCATCAAACCCGTCACTTTTATAATTTTTTCCATTCCAAATTACTTCTAAGGTTGTATGCATAGCTCCATCATATTGAAATTTATTTGAAGGAGCTTTAATAAGACCTAATGTTTCAGGATGAGCGTTTTTAAGTAACTTATTTAAAGAGTTTTTAACCTCTTTAGAAATAATTAAAGAAAGAGTTTCATTATTATTTTCAAAATACTTCAGAGTATCCCCTTGTAGAAGAATTTGTGTTGAATATCCTCGAGTTATCGATTTGTAATGTATTTTCTGAAAACGATCTATATGCTTTGAAGAAGAACAATTAAAGAACAAGAAACAGTTTGCAAAAATTAGAAGAGTTGTTTTTTTCATAGGACTATTTTTATAAAGATAATAAAAACAGTAATTTTATTGAAAAGGCCTGTTTAGCTTAACATTAAGATTGCTCTTTTTAGGCCTTTGACAAAAACATCGATTTCTTCTTTCGTATTATAAAATGCAAAAGAAGCTCTTATGGTACCTGGTATTTTATAAAACTCCATAATGGGCTGAGCACAATGATGTCCAGTTCTAACGGCTATTCCTAATTTATCAAGAATAGACCCAATATCATATGGATGAATAGTACCTACATTGAAAGAAATAACAGAAGTTTTCTTTGAGGTGCCATAAATTTTGAGCTCATTAATTTTTAATAACTCTTGAGTTCCGTATTCAAGGAGCTCTTGTTCATGCTTATTAATGGCGTCAAAGCCGATTGAATTCATATAATCGATGGCCACACCAAAAGCAATACCCCCACAAATATTTGGGGTTCCTGCCTCAAATTTATGAGGCAACCCTGCGTAAGTAGTTTTTTTAAAAGTAACTGTTTCAATCATTTCACCACCACCTTGGTAGGGTGGGAGCTTTTCTAGCCATTCCTTTTTACCATATAAAAGGCCCACACCAGTAGGTCCGCAAATTTTATGAGCAGAGGTTACATAAAAGTCTACATCTAGTTTTTGAAAGTCTACTATCATATGAGGTGTAGATTGAGCCCCGTCAATTAAAACAGCCGCCCCCACATGATGTGCTTTTTCAATAATTTCCTCTATAGGGTTTATGGTGCCTAGTGCATTTGAAATATGATTGCAAAAAACTAATTTTGTGTTATCTGAAAGCAACTCATCATATGAACTCATCATTAGAGCTCCATCCTCATTCATGGGAATAACATTTAATTGAGCACCTGTTTTTTCGCACAACATTTGCCAGGGAACAATGTTAGAGTGGTGTTCTAAAGCAGAAACAATAATCTCATCTCCTTTTTTAAGTAGATTAGAGAAGCCTGAAGCAATTATATTAATTCCATGTGTAGTTCCTGAGGTAAAAATCATTTCGTAAGCATATTTTGCATTAAAATGAGTTTTTAGTTTTTCTCTAGCTTGTTCATACTTGTCTGTTGCTTCTTGACTTAACGTATGAACACCTCTATGAATGTTTGCATTGTAATTCATGTAGTAATCAACAATTGCGTCAATCACAATTTTTGGAGTTTGTGAAGTTGCGGCATTGTCAAAATAAATCAAAGGTTTTCCATTGACCACTCTTTGTAATATTGGAAAATCTGCCCGAATTTTTTCTACTGGAAACATTCTATTGATTTTGAGACACAAAGGTAGGGCATCAAAAATAAATCTTTTAATAAACCTGTTATTTTATTCTTATTTTTGTAATTACTGAACCCTTGTTATATGAAAATCACTAAAAGAATTCTACTGCTTTTATCAGTAATACCTCTATTTATAATAATAATAAATTATCCTAAACTTAATATTATTTCAGGGTATGCAGCAAAAAGCACCAGTTCTTCAATTTTTGTTGCAAACAGATCAGTAGCCTTAACCAACGCTACAGATAATAATTTTTCACCTATAAACTTGGCAAGCACCGCTGTAAGTCTTGAAAATAATTTTGCATCAGCGTCTACCTTAGGGTTATTAACTAGAAAAGCAGTTTATAGAAACGGTTTAGGGAGCGTATTAATTACAAAAGGGTATGATGCTAGTAAAAAAGAATTAATTCCAAAACGCTTCATTAGAAACACATCATTAGCCTACCCTTTTGGGAACAAACCTCAAAAAGATACTCTATTTAATACTATAAATTATGAAAAACTAGACTCAGCAGTTTCTTCAATTTTTGAAAATTCATATCAAACAAGAGCTGTTCTAGTGTTGTATAAAAACCAACTAATTGCAGAGAGGTACGCTAAGGGTTTTACTAAAGATTCTAGAACACTTGGGTGGTCTATGACAAAAAGTATTTTAAGCACTGTTTTCGGAATCATGCAGTACCAAGGAAAGTTATCAGTTCAGGATAGAGCACCTATTTTAGAATGGGAAAATGATGATCGAAAAGAAATAACTCTTCATAATTTGTTGCAAATGAATAGTGGATTAGCCTGGGATGAAAATTATGATAAGATATCAGACGTTACAAAAATGTTGTTTTTAGAGGATGACATGACTAAGATGCAACAAAAACAACAGTTAGTAGACACCCCTAATTCTGCATGGAATTATTCTTCTGGTACTTCAAATTTATTGTCTGGAATTTTAAGGAAAAAGTTAGGAAACCAGCAAGAATATCTAGACTACTGGTATCGTGAATTAATCGACAAAATAGGCATGAATTCTATGATTATTGAAACTGATGTAAAAGGTCATTATGTAGCTTCCTCGTATGCATGGGCAACACCCAGAGATTGGGCAAAATTTGGGTTGTTATATTTACATAAAGGAAACTGGAATGGGACCCAAATTTTTTCTCCTGAATGGATAGATTATGTTACACAACCAACCCCCAACTCAAATAATAGCTATGGGGCTCATTTTTGGTTAAATGCCGGGAATAAAATGAAAGACGTTCCGTCCAATATGTTTTATGCAGATGGATATCAAGGGCAACGAGTATATATCCTTCCAGATCAGGAGATGGTAATTGTTCGATTGGGATTAAAAAACTACAATGAAAATAAATTTTTAAAGGAAATAATACAATCAATTCAATAAATACATTACACAATGAAATATGCAATTATTTTTTGCTTTTCTCTATTAACAATAGGATCGGCTTTTGGACAAAAGAATGATGAAAAAATCAGTAAACTTTCAGATAAAATAGAACAAAAAGTTATCGAATGGAGAAGACATGTTCACCAGAATCCTGAGTTGTCTAACAGAGAATTTGAGACAGCCAAATACATAGAAACTCATTTAAGAAACTTAGGGATTTCTGTCCAAACTGGAGTTGCTAAAACTGGAGTTGTAGGAATTTTAAAAGGTAAAAAGCCAGGAAAAGTTGTTGCATTAAGAGCAGACATTGATGCACTTCCTGTTACAGAAAGAAATGATTTGCCTTTTAAATCTAATGTAAGATCTACATATAATGGAAAAGAAACGGGTGTAATGCATGCCTGTGGTCATGATTCTCACGTAGCTATATTAATGGGTGTTGCAGAGGTCTTATCTCAGATGAAAAGTGAACTTCATGGGACAATTAAATTTATTTTTCAGCCGGCAGAAGAAGGAGCTCCAAAAGGAGAAGAAGGAGGAGCAGAGTTAATGGTTAAAGAAGGTGTTTTAAAAAATCCTGATGTAGATGCTATTTTTGGTTTACACATTGCTGCAGGTTTAGATGCAGGTAAGATTACATACAAATCAGGAGGGATTATGGCAGCATCTCAATCTTATCAAATAGATGTGATGGGTAAGCAAGCTCACGGTTCTAGACCATGGGCAAGTGTTGATCCAATTGTTGCATCTGCTCAAATAATAAATGGACTACAAACAATAATAAGTAGAGAGTCTGAGTTAACAAAAGAAGGTGCAGTAATTACTGTAGGAATGATTAATGCGGGAATAAGAAGTAATATTATACCTGAAAAAGCCACCATAGTAGGAACTATTAGAACTTTAGACTATGGGATGCAAGACTTTATTAATAAAAGAATGAAAGAAATGGTTCCAGACATTGCAAAAGCATTTAGGGCTGAAGCTAGTATAGAGATAGATAAAGGATATCCAATAACATTTAATCATATAGAGTTAACGAGTCAGATGCTTCCTACGTTACAAAGAATAGCTTTGAAGGAAAATGTAATAGAGGTTGATGCAATAACTGGAGCAGAAGATTTTTCTTTTTTTCAACAGAAAGTTCCTGGGTTATATTTCTTTTTAGGAGGAAAGCCTTTAGACCTTAGTCCAGAGAAAGCTGCAGGACACCATACACCAGATTTTATTTTAGATGAAAGTGGATTTATTTTAGGTGTTAAAACATTATCTGCTTTAGCACTAGACTACTTAGAAATGTAAAGGTATAAGGTTTACAAAAACAGGCTTTTAAGCCTGTTTTTTGTTTAATTTTTTAAACGTTAAAACCAATATTGACGTTTAACTTCGTAGCAATTAACTTCGTAATTCTTTCCTTAACTTCAGGAATTTTTACACTTTCAAGAACTGTATTAGCGAAAGCATACATTAAAAGTGCTTTGGCTTCTTTTTTAGGAATACCTCGTTGTTGCATATAAAACAATGCTTGTTCATCTAATTGTCCAATGGTACACCCATGAGAACATTTTACATCATCTGCAAAAATCTCTAATTGAGGTTTTGCATTAATAGTAGATTTGTTATTCATCAAAATATTATTATTCTTTTGATAAGCATTGGTTTTTTGAGCCTCTTTTTCTACGATGACCTTACCGTTAAAAACGCCCGTAGAGCGCTCGTCATAAATTCCTTTATAATCTTGATGGCTTTCACAGTTTGGCTCAATATGATGGACTAAGGTGTGATGATCTACATGTTGTTTTCCTTCAATAATAGTAATTCCTTTTAAAATAGAATCTATGTGTTCTCCTTTTTGAAAGAAGTTTAAGTTGTTTCTTGTAATATTACCACCAAATGAAAAAGTATGAACTGAAACAACACTATTTGATTGCTGTTCAACAAAAGTATTGTCAACTAATGAAGCTTCAATATGGTCATTTTGTATTTTATAAAAATCTACAGTAGAATGTCTGTCTGCAAATATTTCAGTGACTACATTTGTTAATGCGGCATTACTTGTTAGGCTTTGATGTCTTTCAATAATTTGAACATGCGCATTTTGATCTACAACAATTAGATTTCTTGGTTGTAGCATTGAAGCGCTTTCCTCACCAGTAGTAAAATTAATAATCTGAATAGGTTTTTCTACCTCCGTATTTTTTGGGATATGAATGTAGGCGCCCTCTTTAGAAAATGCGGTATTTAATGAAGTTAAATTATCTTGCTGAGCAATCTTGTTAAAATAATTTTCAATAACAGGTTTGTATTTTCTTTTGGTTAATGCAGAAGACATTAGGCATACATCAATATTATCATGAGTTGTTTCAGATAAAAAAGAACTGTATTTACCATCGATAAAGACAATTTTATAGGTATCAATATCATGAATAAAATATTTTTTTACTTCAGCAAGTGAGATGCTTTTTTCTTTATCAGGAAAAATACTATAGTCTTCCTTTAGAATACTGTTTAATGAGGTATATTTCCAGGCCTCTAGTTTTTTTGACGGAAAGCCTAGTTTTTCAAAGTTTTGAAAAGCCTCAGTTCTAATTTCATGAATATCAGAATTTATGTTAACGCCATTTTCAAAAGCAACGTATGATGAAACTATTTTTTCTTTTAAATCCATTTTATTTATTATTCCAAAATTATTATCAAAAAGCTATTGAAAAAAATATTTTTAATTAAGCGTTAATTTCTTCCTTTATCCAATCATACCCTTTAGCTTCTAGTTCTAAAGCTAAAGAAGCGTCTCCAGTTTTAACTATTTTACCATCATGCAACACATGCACAAAGTCTGGCACTATGTAATCTAGTAATCTTTGATAATGAGTAATTACAATAACAGCGTTGTCTTTAGATTTTAATTTGTTAACACCATTGGCAACAATTCTTAGAGCATCAATATCAAGACCAGAGTCTGTTTCATCTAATATGGCAAGTTTTGGCTCTAGCATTGCCATTTGAAAAATCTCATTACGCTTTTTCTCTCCTCCAGAAAAACCTTCATTTAGAGAACGGGATAAAAACTTACGATCGATCTCTAAAAGTTCAGATTTTTCGCGAATCATTTTTAGCATATCCTTAGCGGGCATATCCTCTAGTCCTTTTGCTTTTCGAGTTTCGTTGATAGAGGTTTTAATAAAATTAGTTACAGAAACTCCAGGAATTTCAATCGGATATTGAAACGATAAAAACACACCATTGTGTGCTCTTTCTTCAGGAGATAATTCACTAATATCTTCGCCGTTTAGCTCCATTGTTCCGTTTGTAACATCGTATTCTTCTTTTCCAGCAATGATGTTTGCGAGTGTGCTCTTTCCAGCACCATTTGGCCCCATGATTGCATGAACCTCACCAGACTTTACATTTAAATTCAACCCCTTTAAGATTGATTTGTCGTCTACACTCGCTTGTAAATTTTCTATTTTTAACATGTTCTTTTTCTATATACTTTTAAGTTTACACTTAAGCGTTGTTTTTATTGATTATCCAACCGAACCTTCTAAGCTAATTTCCAATAATTTTTGAGCCTCAACAGCAAACTCCATAGGGAGCTTATTTAATACCTCTTTACTAAAGCCGTTAACAATTAAAGCAATGGCTTTTTCAGTATCAATACCTCGTTGATTACAATAGAAAAGCTGATCTTCACCAATTTTACTGGTAGTAGCTTCGTGTTCAACTTGAGCGCTTTTATTCTTTACTTCTATGTAAGGGAAGGTGTGAGCTCCACATTTATTCCCCATTAACAGACTATCACACTGAGAAAAATTTCTAGCATTTTCTGCTCTAGAACTAATTTGTACTAATCCACGATAGCTATTTTGTGATTTTCCAGCAGAAATTCCTTTGGATATAATAGTTGATTTGGTGTTTTTCCCCAAGTGAATCATTTTAGTACCTGTATCAGCTTGCTGAAAATTGTTTGTAACCGCAATAGAATAGAATTCTCCAACAGAATTATTTCCTTTTAAAATACAGCTTGGATATTTCCATGTAATTGCAGATCCTGTTTCTACCTGAGTCCATGATATTTTCGCATTGGTTTCGCACAGTCCTCTTTTGGTTACAAAATTATAGACACCTCCTTTTCCTTCGCTATTGCCAGGAAACCAATTTTGTACAGTTGAGTATTTGATTTCGGCATCGTCCATAGCAATTAATTCAACAACTGCAGCATGTAATTGATTTTCGTCTCTGCTTGGGGCAGTACACCCTTCTAGATAGCTCACAAAACTTCCTTCATCAGCAACTACAAGAGTTCTTTCAAATTGACCAGTTCCTCCTTCGTTAATTCTAAAATATGTTGAGAGTTCCATTGGGCATTTAACCCCTTTTGGAATATAACAGAATGACCCATCAGAAAATACTGCTGAGTTTAGCGCGGCATAAAAATTATCTGAAGGTGGCACAACTGTACCTAAATGTTTTCTAACTAATTCTGGATGCTCTTGAATGGCTTCAGAAATAGGCATAAAAATAATTCCTTTTTCCCCTAGAGTCTTTTTAAAAGTAGTAGCAACTGAAACAGAGTCAACGACAATATCTACAGCAACATTAGCCAATC
>ENA-OSIY01001546-OSIY01001546.1-marine-metagenome-genome-assembly--contig:-NODE-1546-length-12214-cov-7.878636_pt1 | contig 12214 bp, 12 predicted proteins | sample MGYA00237884_ERZ534233 | MGnify/ENA primary metagenome ERZ534233 (study PRJEB26412, sample SAMN06343840) | marine metagenome | isolation source: estuarine water | place: USA: Columbia River Estuary... | reverse complement strand
CTATTATGTCTTTGAAAGCTAACTTTGATGAATTATATATTGCACTAGGTATACTTATAAACTTAGTAATTGTTTATGCAGTATTAAAATCGCTTAATATAATAGAAAAACTGCTAGGGCCCGGAGGCTTACTAGCAGTTCGTAAATTTTTTGGTGTCATCCTATTAGCCATTGCTGTCAAAATATTCTCAAGCAATGTGGGAGCACTAATACGTTAAAAAGCGTATTTACAACTTAATACATAATTTCTACCCACTGCCGAAATTCCACTTGCGAAATATCGATAGTTTAGATCTGTAATATTTTCAATTTGAAATCCTACACTTAACCGTTTTGAAGGAGCGTAATTGGTTGCGAAATTAATAGTCATCCAACTAGGCATTCCATCCTTGGTTGCATAAATTTCGTTGTCTTCTCCATTTAAATTATAATCCGCAATACGTTTCCATCCATTGAACACAGAGAATAATTCTGCATTAAATTTAGGGGTACCATGTTTTAATCCAATGCGACCGTAGCTTGGAGGGATATGATCCAATGGCATTTCTTTTACACCAACATTGTAGGTTCCTTTAGTATACGTATAAGTAGCAGTTATGTCTGTATTGAACAATAAACGCAATCTGCCATTTACATTAAACCCATATAGGACCGCCTTGGCTTTATTCTGCGTTGCATACACGGAACTTAACACCCCTTGATACATAATTTGTGATTGTCCATTCCAAGTATATTCATCTGATACTAGGGCATTTTTAAACCAGGTATAAAAAACACTTGTCCCCCAAGCATATGTGGCTGTATTTTTTGATAAATTAATTTCTGCATTATAGGTATACTCTGGTTTTAAGTCTTTATTAGGAACAATAACAAACCCAGCTTTGGTATCAAAAACTTTTGTTAAGTCGTCAATATTAGGTGCCCTAAATCCACTACTTAATCCAAAAGTAAATCTGTACCCATTATTTCCATTATATGCTAATCCTAAATTACCAGTAAATGCAGCGTTAGATTGTTTTGCTTCTGTAAAAGGAAAATGCATTAAAGAAGTGTCTTTAAATTGCGCGTTCAATTGCACAAAATTTAATCGGATACCCTCATTCAATACCCAATGTGGATTTAAGTTTTTTATATGGTGAACGTAAAACGCTTGATACCCCATATTGGTAGGCCCATCACTATAACGAGTAGTAATAGCCGTTTTTACATTCGTACTAATGTTATTTCCATAAGCAGTTGAATTTACAATATTATAATAAGATTCTACCCCAAAATGCAGTTCCCCATATTTATCCTTATGTAAGAAATCGGCATTCACTCCAAAGATGTCCACTTTTTCAAATCTAAAATCTTTGTTATTGGAATTAAACCTTCTACTTATTCTACTCTCTTCCAAATGCTGGTAATTCGTATTCAAAGCCAACTCCTGGAAGTAGCCTTTTAAATTAGTTTTACTTAATTTATACCCCACCATATTGCGCACCTGAGGGCCATAGTACCACTCCGCAAAACTAGGCATGCCGTTGGCGGCGGTTTCAGTTAAACGATCATAACGGTTGTAGGCAGATGAATTAGATAATTGAATATTTACCAAATGTTCCGTGTTTTCATTAGGCCTGAAAATAATTTTCTGTAATAAATCTGTTTGTGAATAGCCGGTTGATTTTTGAATATTTACTTTACTTGAATTATTATTCACTATATCCATCCCGTTTTCCCTGGTGACATAAAATAATCGTTTCCCAAAATCGGGATATGCACTTAAACGGTTATTTCCTTGGCGCAGGTCTCCAAAATTACTGTTGGTAAAAGAAGTTAAATAAGCCCATTTATTATTGGCAATATTAACGTCCACATGTTGACGTTGCTCATTTTGTCCCGAGGCGAAACGATAAACTGCATTCCCAGTTGTCTTCCAATGCTCAGTTGTATTCAATACAGGATTTTTAGTAAACATGCTTACCACCCCGCCCAATGCATCACTGCCATACATGGTAGAACTAGGGCCATATAAGATTTCAACTCTATCCAAAATCATATTGTCCACTGTAATGATATTTTGTAAGTGCCCCGCCCTAAATATGGCACTGTTCATTCGAACGCCGTCTACCATTAATAAAACACGACTAGCCTCAAAGCCTCTAATTACAGGACTTCCGCCACCCGATTGGCTTTTTTGAACAAACACCTGTCCCGAAGCAATTAAAATATCGGCCGTATTGGCTTGTTGCTGTATTAAATTTTTATCGGTGATTAAACCAATCGTTTGGACTATATTTTTTGAAGGCGTCGGAAATTTATTAGCAAATACCACTACCTCCTGCAAGGGTTTAGTCGTATCCTTTTGTGCCATCAAACTGGACGTGCTTCCAAAAAATAAAATAGTCGCTATAACAATGCGCATTATTTATTTTTTAAAAGAAAGTAATGTCTTAAAAAAGACTTGTCTATGTTATGAATAGACCAATTTGGGAGGGGGACTCGTTTTGTTAAGATACACTTGACTCGGACTTGATAAATAAATACTATTCATTGGTGTCAAGACTCGTCTCGATGAAAAAGAATATGCTGTTTCAATATAATGATAAACAATTTTTGAAACGTTTATTTTAAATGTGTTGTTTGCCTTTTTTTTATCCATGGAGCCACCTTCGATATCTGCTTTATTTTTATTGGCCACCATAACCGCTTCCTCTTCATCCGAAGCCGCTTTAATCATCCAGCCATCCTTTGTTTTCTGAATGGAAACGATATCGTAAAACATACCCTTATAACTAAATTCTCTCCCTTGCTCCTCCCACGCATAGCCTTCGGGTAAAATTGATTTATTTTTTTCGACAAAATCTTTTACCAATAAATTGTGTTTTATATCCATAAGGAGCAACTCCGATAAAGTCTCCTCGACTTCTTTTGAAAGCAATTGATCTTTTCACTCTTTCAGAAAGAAGATCAATTTCAAGTTCGGCTGCACTCACCCTCATTCGGAATGAGTGTCTTCCAGAACCACTGCTTAAATCAATATTATCAGCTACAGAGATTAAATTAATGTTGTTAGAATCAAGTATCTTCATAAAATTAAGTGCGTCAGCTGTATTTCTGGAAAAACGATCAACAGAATAAACTAGAATAGTAATGTTTTTTGAACCTGTTATCAATTTTCTTAACTTTTTCAAGTTCTTCATTGATCTTCCAGACCCAGTTTCTGTGATAATTTCAGTAACTGTTAAATTATTTTTAACACAGTAATCTTTGCATGATGAAGTTTGAGCTTCAAGAGATTGAGCTTTTGAACTGATTCGAGAGTAAATAATGACTGACATTTGTATTATAAATTATTATTGAATATTATATTCAATTTTTTTATTTTAAAATATCTTGAACATATTTATTTTCAGGCAAAGTTTTCGCATCCATTGAAAGCCTATCGAATTGCTTGTATTCATTTATTCCTTTTGTATTTTCACCTAAAACTGCAAATTCTGGAATAACTTGGACTATTCTATTGAAATTTGCACCTTGATACTTATTTTCCCTGTTGTCATCGTGTCGCAATTTAACATTAAGATTATCAGAAGTTGTTCTGACTTTATCTCCTTCTAATTTACCAGACATATAATTTTGCAGGTCGCTAAGAACTTCTTTGGTAGTTGAAAACATTGTATTATCAAATTGCTCTCTTGATTGTTGACGGATATTTCCATTTGGAGCACTTATATAATTTTCAATTTCAATTTTACATGATTCCCTTGTCTCTTCTGCAGAATAATTTATAGGTTTTTTATTTTCAGTTTGACTATTGCCAATATGACTATAAAGATTGGTATCTTTAATAGTAGTTCTAGGACATTCGATGTCTTGTTTTTTCAATCCAAGACTTGTATTTTTTGGCATACTTATATAACTTTGATTTGTTGTATCACGTTCTTGGTCTCTGATTTTAATAGAATCTTTTTTAAGAAAATCAGTTTGATAATTACTTGCTTGTGAATTTCTAAATCCAAAAGACTTGTCAGAATTTAATGTGGAAGTTTGTGTAAGAGAAGAAAATATATCTTCTAAATCTTTAGTTAATCTTGTAGTTTGTTTAATCATTGAAGGATCTGAACCTGGGTTAAGCCCCAATGCAGATTCTGATAAATTTTCTTTTCCATTTATAAAATTTTCTCTGATAGCTGCTTTACTCTGTCCTTCTACTATGTACCGTGTAGGCGAATTTTCAACTATAGTTTCTGGGCGATTTTTGTTAAAACTTTCAAATAAGCCCCGTTCAGAACCTTTTTGGCCTTCTACAATTCTTCCAGAATAACTTTGTTTAGGATTAACTTCTAATTCATCGATAGTTTTATATGTTGGTCTAAGATTATCTGCAAGAATATAAGTCTCTTTTATTTGTGCAGCTGGAAGTAAATCAGTTTTAAGATTACTTTGAACATAACTTGAAAGATCAGGATTAAATTGAGCACCATAAATATTTTGTTTTTCAGGAACAAAAAAAGACGAAGCTTCTGTTTTACTTTGATAAAGTGGACTATTTCCTGTAAACATCCCAACAGTGTCAATGTCTTTGTTCGATTGTTTAACAGAACCACCAAAGAATGGTTGCATATTATTATGAGAATTGACAGGGACATTGCCTCCAGCTAAACTGCTGAAATTTGAAAAATTTTCTTTTGTATCAGTAAAAATAGTAGTATTGGAATTTTGTTGAATACCTCCTATATCAGATGTTCTAAACATTGGTCCTGATAAAATTTGACTAGCTTTATCTATTGTTTGATTTTCAGTAACACTTGGAAGCACAGTCTGGACTGTCCTTTGGGGGATAATTTCTCCCTTACAATCTACTTGGCAGCTCGTGTTAAACAGATTAGGTACAATGTTGGTAAGCTGAGTATTTTTAGATTTATCATAACGTTTATCAGCTTTTTCTTGGAGTTTAATTCTGTTCAATTTGGTGTCTTTAGAAGAGTAAATATTATCACCAACGCTTTTAGAATTTTCAGATTTTTTTGTTCTTAGTTGTTCAGAGCTTCTTGATTCTTTTTCTGATAAACTATAAGCAGTATATCCTATAGCAAAAATTATCGGGATAGTTAGATCCATAAGAAGTTTTGTTAATATTCTATATATATAAAAAAAATATCGAATGAACTTTGACTTTCAAAAACTTATAGTATTGTAGTAAGAATCTATAAAGTGATCATATAATGAAAAGTTAAATAAAGTTGTTTTTCCGAGAATTTTTTCTGTGGATGTATGTGTAAAACGTATAGGAAGTGGTAATTTGGCCACAGCATCATCTCTATTTACACAGCGTATGCTTTTTTTTATAGATGCAGCAAACTTTGAATTGCCTACCCGAGGACACCCAAAAGTAACTAACTCTGCTCGTTCTCCTAGAACTTTTTGCGAATACGCCATCATCAAGGTTGCAAGAGCAGCTCCTAGAGAGTGTCCTGTAAAAAATATTTTAGTATCTAGTGGAAACTCGTTGATCATTTTAATTATATTATCATATCTAAAATTCTTAGATAATAGACCATGGAATCCTTTGTGAACTTTGCCTTCAATAAATTTATCCGTGGTTCTTACAAATACACAGTCAATTAAAAAATCTTTTATAGAACTTGTTCCTTTAAAAGTTAAAATTAAAATATTATCAAAGTAAAATGTACTATAAACAAGATCCCCATTGTCAATATTATATAAATTAAATCTTTTTTTGTCTTGTCCCCAGTAATCCAAAGTTTCATAAAATGAACTATTATATTTATATACTAAAGAACATAATATAATAAATAAAAGTATCTTATTTTTTTCAGTAGTAAATTTTCTGAAAAAAATACTTTTTATAATTACTGGATTTTCTGATAAAATCACATCTGAAAATAATGAAGCGACTATATCATCATTTTGATCGAATACTTTATTGACAATATACTTATTTGCAAACATACTCTTGTATATCTAAAATAAGAGAATAAAATTTAATCTCTTATCTTACTGAAAAATTTTAAAATAAAATTTAATCTCTTATCTTACTGAAAAATTTTAAAATAAAATTTAATCTCTTATCTTACTTACTGAAAAATTTTAAAATAAAATTTTTCTTTTTTTTCTCCACTAATTTAATACTTTTTGAATTTTTATAAATATCAAAAAGATCATAGAAACGTTTTTCTCCGTTAACTTTTATAGAAATAAGCTGATCATATTGTCTGAATTCAAGATTTTCTCTAGGGTTTCGTGAATTTGCTATAAAATTAGCTTGATTATCTCGTTTAATTGCTTCAGAAAACACATTTGTTCTTTCCTTTGAACGTATTCCTGAATGTTCTCCTGTAATTTCCCACGTATTATACTTGTAGGTATCGCACGTTTTCTTAGTAGATTGTGTCAAATTATTACTTTTACGCTTTTCCCTATTTTTAAGATATAAATCACTATAATATTTAGAAAAATCATTAATATTGGTAAAAGGAGGAGACGAAACGTTATAAAGCCCGAGAATATCATTTGTTTGATTCATATTGTCGCGTAATATATTAGCAATTTATTTTTTTAAATGGATTTTATTATTGTTCAGATTGAACTGTTGCGGCCGTAGAATACAGAATGGCTAAATCTTCCATTTTAAGAAATAGTTTTATAAAATAATAAATGCTGAGTATACTTGATTTTGTATTGGAGAAACTCAGATCAAGATAAAAAATAAAGTTAACAGAACTTTGAAATAGTTTTTTGTATTTTTTTTTTATTTTATAAATTGTATGAACGAGTTGCCAGTAGAATTGACAAATCAGATAGGGCTTTATTTAAATACAAAAGATTTTATTAATTTATCTAAAGTAAATAAATACCTAAATAAATTAATAGGAAGCGATAATATTTCATGGAAATTTAGATCACTTGTAGATTATTCAGTTACTTTGAACGGGAATTTTAAGACGTATAAAAGTAAATATATTAGTTTATATAATAAATTATGCATAAATTGTCATCGCCAAACAACGGTTATTCATAAATTTAAGAATATAAGAATATGCAATAAGTGCCAGAAAATTTGCCCTGAATACACCTTGATAACTAAAAGTTCTGCAAAAAGAGAACTTTTTCTAACTGATTTTGATTTTAAAGGGGTTAAATACTTTGAGAAACCAAATTCATGGAATACACGTAGAAAAATAAAGGTATATCTTTTATCCGAGCTAAAAGACCGATTAAAATACAGATTCGATAGTGAGCGAGATATGATATTTTATTGTGAAAATAAAAGAAAAGAAAAATTCAGAAGACAAATACTTTATATTACTAAATTTTCAATTTTAAGATCTCTTTTAGAAGTAAAATTCAATATAAATATATTGCTTTTCTCAGATTTTATAAATCATTATACTAAAGGATTATTTAGAAGATACATCTTAAATATATCATCTAAACAAAATGATGATTTGGCAGAGATTTTGATATATAAAATAATAGAAATGAAATTCTTATCTGATTTTAATTATGATCTGCCAAATTTAGATTACACGTACTTTAAAGATCTTCTTAAAGATATTTTATTTACAACTGATGTTGACGATTTCGATAATTACAATATATATATCCGAGAGCAAATAAATAATATAAAAATAGAATATAGCTCTGCTTTTCAAAGAAAGCAGGAATTATCGGAATATTTTGCAAATATTTCTTATTCTCTTTTCGATCATCCTATTAAAAATTATATTAAAAACGGGGTAGGTATTTTAGAAGAAATAAAGCTAGATTATATAGAAGAAAAGTTTATCATGGAAAATATGGATTTCTTAAGTATAACATATGATATATTTCATGGAAAATCTAAGAAAGAAATTTACAGTATTTGCGTGAGAGACTGGGTCGATGACGGTAATAGTCTCCCAGAAGAACTACACCAGAGATACAAAATAAATAATTAATTTTCTGAAGTCAAAGTTAAAAAAATAAGAATTTATGAATATAAATGGGTGATAATTTATATTCAAGAAAATGTGTTATTGACAGTATAAAAAATAATTTAATTGATTTTCAAATTCAAACTGCTTTTGATATTCTTAAAATTGAAGATGAAACGCCGTTAAATATAGCTACTGATAATACCAGTTTTGATATAGTCTCAAGAAAATATGGAGTATTGAAAACTATCAGAGGTTCTGGAAAAACTAGGACAATTGTCGCAACATGCAAGGCATCATTCGGAGATTCGATCGATGAAGCCGATAAAATTAAACGCGGTAAAGCAGTATCGCGCGATATGATCCGAGAATATCAGCCCCCTATTTTAGACATGTATTATACGCGCACAAATTTAGTGGTTCTTCCCCCTATGCTAATTCCGAACTGGGAAAAAGAAATGAGATTACTTAATGTTAAATTTATTAAATTGAAAAAAAAGGATGATTTTAAAGAGATAAATATATCTAAAGCACCAGTCATAGCACTACTTTCATCATTCAATTATTCAGACTTTTTGAGGAATAACAGGGATACTATATGGAATAGGGTAATTATCGAAACCAATTTGTCTCCTGAATACTATTATATGTCAGCTAATTTAAAATTTATATTTTCATGGGCTTTGCTTTCCGATAATGATGCTTTCCATATATCTTTTCAGAATTATATTATAAACAATGCTTTCGATTTTGAAACATTTATTGGTAATTCTAATCAAGAAGAATATATGAAGACAAAATTTATTGCGGCAAATAAAACTTATAAATTTTTTAATGATAATTCAGATTTTTATTTGCGTTCAGGATTATTATCTGATCAAAAAAATACAATTGAATATATAAATGATCACAAAGCAAATAATAGCTTTGAAGAAACAAGGATTAAAACTGTTTCAGAAAATATAATGAATATTTCAAATGAGAATTGCAGCATATGTTTTGACGAATTTAAACTCCCAGTTTTATTTAAATGCTGTTTAAATATAGTCTGTGCTAATTGTGTTTCATCGCATATCATTTCTACTACACGAAATGATAACTATTTTAATTGTATAATGTGTAGGAGTCAGATTTCTTTGAGAAATAGGACAATATGCATCGATATTCCTATAATCGCACAAATTTCACCTTATAAGTCGAAAAAAGATACTGTCATCGACGTAATATCAAAAGTATTATTAAAAAAAACATTATTATTACATGATGCTTCGAACAATGACAATTTACCTGATCCTAAAATTTATGATATTCCTAAAGGAGTAAATGATATCGTAAAAATGAAAAAAAAATTATCCAAAGAACATCATTATTTTATCAAAGGAAATATAATAGATATTCTTATAGCAAATAGAACTGGGATTTTTGATAATATTACAGATATCATCGATATTCGCATAAAACCATCAGATACTGATGAAATTAACAGACTAAAAGATATCTTCTTAAAATTATCAAGAAACTCGGAAATTCCTCTGACTATTCACACTTTCGAGACAAGTTAAAAAGAAAAATATTTTATTAATTATGATGAATACTAATATAATTCTTGATATTGCAAAAAGTAAAAAACAATTAGTTTTTGACAATATTATATGTAAAAATACAACAGTTATTATAGATTTCTATAATTGTTATTGCACTTTGATTAAATTTTGCAAATTTAAAACCTTTTCTTTAGAAACTTATCAAATTTGCATGGAAAGAATAATTACTGCTATTGCAGGAAGAAAAACTATTATTATCGCTAAAAATATTTTTGAAGTTGATCTTGAAATTATTCGAGAATTGACTAAGCGGTATAAAAACATCACGTATATTGTAGTGGAAGACACTTGCGAAACCAAAAGTATAAATCGCGAAAGAGATGATTATGTTTGTTTACTATATCATCTATTATTACCAGAAAAATCACTTGTTATTTCCAATGATAAATATTCAAATTTTTATAAATTAATTAATTCTGTGAAACCTTTTAGAATTACTACAATTTATAATAATGAAACATCTTCCGTAGAAATCAATGAGGCATCTATCAAAGAATATAATAAAAGCCTTGTTCACGATCATGTTAATCGTACTGGATTTAAATTCAATAGTTTAGATAAATTTGAAATTTTTCGTAAAAAAATCAAATAAAACTCATTGACAAATATTAAATTTTGATATTTGTCAAAATCAAGTTAAAGAAATAAAATAAAAGAATAGTAATATGGAACACTTGCGTCTTGATCGAGCTTATCAAACTCCTTCCGCCAATGGAAGTTCAATTCAAAGTAATTATCCTAGTGCCAATTCTCCTCAATTAAGCGTGATTCAAGAACAAGGTATCGTTTACACCGATACCCCTCATTATATTACAGTAAATTCTAGTTCTAGAGACGCATCCAAGTATCCATTGCATTATGATTACAGGATTAATTTAAATAACGACTATAGAAATATCGTAAAAGTTTCACTGGTTTCGGTATTATTTCCTAATACAGCAAATATTTTAGACGAGCCCTATCTTACAATCGATCTAGGAGAATTGAATTTTATTGATTTTGAATCAGCAACTACACGTCATCACGGGTTTTGTATGCTACCATTGAAAGCTTCGTCTAAAACAATTGGGGGGTTTATTAACCCAGAACTCTCTGTTGCATGCCAAACTTCGTTGGAGTTGAAAACTCCAATAGCACGACTAAGTAGTCTTGCTGTAAAAATCAGGGACTATAATGGAGATATCTACAATTTTGGGAATGCTGGAGGTTCTACAGCTAAAGCAGAACAACACGCATTCATGCTTAAAATCACATGCAGGGAGACTTCGAGAAAACAGATGAATAATAGAATTGTATTGTAACATGTTTAAAATCTAAAAAAATAATATCGAATTTATATAAATCGCATGAATTACTTGAAACAGCTTAAAGATTTTTGTGATTTATATAAATTAGAATTCCCTACTTTTCAGGCAAATTATCACTGCAATTTAGTTAGTTATACTGTTTTTTGGTACAATGAAAAAGCACATACTACAATGTATTATTTTAATGAAAACGACCCCATTAAAAATTGCGTATTATTCTTAGCGAAATGGTTACGCAACGAAGAAAATTTCTTAAAATTGCTCAATATTGATAATTTAGATTACATGATGGTATGAGTGTAATTTAGATTGCATGATGGTTTGAAATTTATATTTATTCGATTAAATTTCAAAATAAAGATAAATAGCCAATGTAATAAGTAAAATGGATCGATATCTTGACAAATTTAATTACGAGAAAGATTATAGAAATAAAACACGCCCTGAAGAATTTACAGATCAAAAAAATATTGATGATATTATAAATAATATCATGATAACTGTCAAAGACTCTATTAAAGATCCTAATAAACAATTGAACATAGACTCTACATTTATGGCAAATTTTAATAAAATTGCTGCTACAATTTATAAACACGAAGGAGAACACAGCGATCTTCATGTCATCAATGGTATTGTGTCAAATGAGATGATAAAATATATACTTAAAAAACCTGAAATTTTTTTATCAGATACACTGCTTCCAAAAAAAACAGAAGATTTTATAAATATATCAACACAGATTTATAGTCAAACTATAAAATTATCTGAAAATCATACTAAAATTAACTTAAAAAATATTGTTTCTATTCAAATGAAATCAATCATGTTTGATTATATATCAGATTATACAGTAAGCGAAGATTACAACACATTGGTATTTCAAGAAAAATTAGCAGAAGATAAAGATTTATGGTCTCAAGAAATTTTAATTCAAGTAGAACCTGGAAATTATACAAAAGAACAATTTATAGAAGAAATAGCAAATTTAATGAATGAGAACAGTATATCAAAAAATATTTATAATTTAACTTTTAACAGTATTACATCAAAGTTATCTTTATTTTCTTCTAAAGCACCATTTATAGATAATAAAAAGGATTTACTTCGAGCTCAGATCAATGCCGTAGAGAAAAATATGGTTTTTAACATAATCAGTGAAAAATCAAATATTTTATCGATACTTGGCTTCAGTGAAAATAATTATAAAAATAAAAATATTTACAATGGGTGCGATCGATATAAATTACAAAAAAATAAAAATATACATATTGATATTAGGGGAAATAAAAATGACATGGAAGATCTCGTCAAATTATTTAATACTGAAGTACCTCTGTCTCTTATACACATCTGACGCTGCCGACGAATAGAGAGGTGTAGA
>ENA-OSIY01001545-OSIY01001545.1-marine-metagenome-genome-assembly--contig:-NODE-1545-length-12219-cov-3.600066_pt1 | contig 12219 bp, 12 predicted proteins | sample MGYA00237884_ERZ534233 | MGnify/ENA primary metagenome ERZ534233 (study PRJEB26412, sample SAMN06343840) | marine metagenome | isolation source: estuarine water | place: USA: Columbia River Estuary... | reverse complement strand
ATTGTACCCTTATTGAAGAAGGCGCGTAGACAGCCACGCATGCCCCCTGTAACCGGACAGGCAGATTGTCCACCTATTTCTGTTCTAACTCTGACATATAACAGAAGAAACTTCATCGAGCTAGCGTTTTTAAACTTACTAGTTACGGATTATCCTAAGAATAAGATACAGTGGGTAATTGTAGAAGATAGTGATGACCCATCATTAACAGCACTTGATAAAATCAAGCAATTCGAAGAGAGGCAGCCAGGTATTGAGATTACCTATGTTCCAATGACTAAGAAGCGATCCATTGGATATAAGCGAAATAAGGCAGTCCAAGCGGCAAAGCATGATATCTGTGTAAATATGGATGACGATGACGTATACCCTGAGACTTCTTTTAGACGTAGAGTTTCATGGCTTCTAGCTTACCCCGAAGTAAAAGTGGCAGGGTGCACTATGATTGCGATGTATGACTTACAACATGGAATTAGTGCAGTAAATACACCACCCTGGGCTCTAAAACAATGTGAAAGAGTAAGCGAGGCGTCTTTTTGTTTCTGGAAGTCCTATGCACTTGAACATCCATTTCCAGACCAGCAGCAGAGTGAAGGTGAGGCCTTTGTGCCTGAAGATGAGCGTTTCATGGAAATTCCACCTCAACAAGTGCTAGTTGCATTGAACCACGGTAAAAATACAAGTGGTCGTATTATAGCAGGTCGGGCTCAGACAGGATGCTTTTGGGGCTGGGATAGAAAATTCATAACATGGTTACATGGACTCGTAGGAGTTCAGGTAGAGGCAGTCTAAACCAGGTGTTATTTTATAAAATATATGGGGTCGAAGGATAAGAAAAAAGTAGTAAAAAATCCAACCGTCTCAATTGTTACTATTACACAATTGAAACGTTTTCCATGTCTAGAAATTTTAAAAGATATGATTAAGGTGCAGACATATCAAAACATTATAGAGTGGGTAATTGTTGAGGGTTCACCATTAGAAAATGACTGGCAAGAAAATGCCTCCAATATTCAGAAGTTAAAAGATGACGCTGAATTTAAAATTCCAATTATATACTTGGAAAAAAAGCCAGGTGAAAAACTAGGTGGGCTTAGAAACAAGGCCAATAAGGCATGTTCTGGAGATATAACAGTAGTAATGGACGACGACGACTATTATCCTGTAGAACGAGTAGAACATGCGGTCGAGAAGTTGCAGGGATCTCCATTTTTAATTGCTGGTTGTTCTGATATGCTGATCTACGATTATACTATTGAAAAACTATGTAGGTTCAAGAAATTCGGAGAATATCATTCTGTAAATAGCTGTTTTGCATGGAAAAAGAAGTATTTGGAAAACCATTCGCATGATGAAACAAAGGAGACTGGAGAAGAACCTAGTTTTACTAGTCAATTCAAAGAACCTATGGTTCAATTGGATGCAGCCAAGACGATTGTTCAGTCAAGCCATTCATCTAATACATATAATAAGAGAGAAATATTGACAAGTGGAATTACTAAGATAAATGATGGTCTAAAAGAAATATGCGAACCAACTGAAAACTATATAAAAGAACCTTTTTTTAGCAGATTAAAATCTATATTTTACAAGGGGGGGCAGAGCAAATATGATATAGTATACTTCGCAGGAGGGTTTTCGATTAATTGGGACCCTACTTCAAAAACCTTGGGTGGATCTGAACAATCAATTGTTCACTTGTCATTGAGCTGGGTTAAATTAGGAAAAAAGGTAGCAGTATATGGTCTATTAAAAGAATGCCAATACGAGGGAGTTGATTTCTTTGACTGGAAAAAGTTTCCTTTTAATGAGACGTTTGATACAGTTATTCTATGGCGTACATATGGGCTTTTTTGTGGTGGTCCATTTAATATAAAAGCAAATCGTATCTGGTTAGATTTACATGATGGTATACTAGTAAAGACATTTCTAGAAAGCTGGTATCGATATGGTTCAAAAGTAAATAAGGTATTTTTTAAAAGTAATTATCATAAGGAATTATTTGACAAGTCATTGAAATTAACTCTACCAAAAGAACGTTATACTATAATACCAAATGGTGTGCGTATAGATGAATTCGCAGTAAATGTAGATAATGTTCAGAGGAATCCTTTTAGATTTTGTTACTGTTCTTGCTACACTAGGGGTCTAATGCCTATATTACAATATCTTTGGCCTATTATAAAAAACACAGAGCCAAGAGCAGAACTCCATGTATATTATGGAATGGATTCTGTTATGGACCATGATTTTAAAAATAAAATGCTTGCCCTATTATCAAGTGCAGGTGTTATGGACCACGGAAGGCAGCCAATGGATATAATAATAAGAGAAAAACATATGTCAAATTTTCATTTATATTTATCAAACTCTGACAGTGAAATTGACTGTATTACTGTAAGAGAAAGTTATATAACGGGTGCAATTCCTATTCTAGCGAATCACGGTGTATTTAAGGAACGCGATGGAATACATTTTGATTTGATTGAGGACAACCCTATGTCATATGTGACAATTGCCTTGGAAATCTTAAAAATAATGAAAGATCCAAATATTAATACTTTCAGACAACAACTGAAAGGATCAAAAAATTTAATTAAGTGGATCGATGTATCAGCAAAGTGGTTACAAGAGGAATTCTAAGTTGTTCTACATCCGTGACCAAACATAAGTTGAATAAAAGAAAACCTGGTTCCATGTTCAATATACTGGCGATACGTATAATGTAAAAATCCGACAACCGTGAATATTTTTATAGCTCTAGATATATAAACACGATAAGTGGCCACCTTCGCCTTTTCTTTTTCATCTGTATATTCGCCCGTATTCAAAAACTGATAGACAATTAACATACACAAAAGTGGTATTGCGAAATACCACTTTGTTTTAGTCATTATCAGAAATGTAAAATATACAAATATAGTCTTAATAATTACAAGATGAATTGGTATATTTTTACGTTTTACGAGAGAGGTAAATAAGAAAAAGAATGCGATAATGCCAATAAGATGTCTAAAAAATAAATTATTATTCATCCATTTCTGAAAATCACAGTTCATCAAATTGCCAAGATAATTAAATAGAATAGCTATGTATAAACCAGCAAGCGGTGTTTCTGTATCAAACACATTATTCCATAAATCATATGTATCCTCATCATCATTACTAGATTTATTCTTGTCAACCGCTACTTGTTTTTCTAAAGCCAATAACCTGGCTTCGAAATTAGAGTCACTATTCATAACTAACTAACTGAACTATATATTTTTCTTGCGTCTGGTTCCACCTCTACGCAGCCCTCTATTTGCTGTTTTCTGAGGCGACTTTATCTTTTGAAGCTCATTGCTAACTGAAGGGATGCCGGAAATATTAGATGGATTTAATACCTTAGGAGCAGTTATATCATCCGATAATGCATCTGCTATAGGAGACCCTGGTTTAGGAGTTATTTCTGGAGTTACTAAATCCTCAACGGTTTTCTCTAACGATTCTCCCGCACTACCTTTACATTCAAACGCAAGTGTCTGAGGGTCAGTAGGAATACTCATGAGTTCTAAGATAAGCCTTATAGGAGGTATTTTACGCAGAGGTTCAATTGCCTCCTGAAATTCCTTAGAACAATATATTGTAGGCTGTCTTACAATTGCCTGTAAATTTTGTATATCGTCAAATGTTGGAACAAATCCTTCAGGGATATCTTTCATCTTAAGCTCTAATCCAGCAGGCTCTACTGATTTCTGCATAGCAGCCTCTATTTCATGTATCTTGCCATTCGTATCTTCAACTACCTTTTTAATAATATCAAACTGTGTTCTAACAGAAAGCCTTACAAAATCAGGAGCAAAATTAGCAAATCCCCATAATAAAAACCCAATAAAAATGGATTTTCCAGATTGATAAATATCCATTGTCATTCGCTCTTGAATATCAGGTGCTATTAAGTCTAATAGATTTAATAAGACCTTTCCAATAAGACCTCCAAGCATAGGAATTTCTCCAAAAAATCCAATCATGCTTAATATACCTTGCTTCCAATCACCTTTCAAAAAGTCAATGAGGCCCAAGGTAAGAGATAGAAATTTTCGGGCCCTGTCGTTAGTTAATGGTCCAACAGTTGTAGTAATACGAATTGCTTCTATAATTAATCCAATGACTATAGGAATTGCCCTTGGATTTATAGGAACCATGACCACAGATACAAATACAGGCGGGGGTGCAGGAATAGGTAAAGGAAACCTAAAATCGGGTGTATCCTTGTCATAAAAAAAGCGAAATGGTCCGATTTCTCTAGAAAAATTCTTTACTTGATCATCTATCGACTGTATCATATCGCGAATTTTCCAGAACATTCTATCAATACTCAATTCTTCAGGGTCCAATGTAGGTTTTACTATTTGTCCACTAGCAGACGCTTTTACAGATGGCCCCCTATTACCACCAACCTTCTTAGAATTCGTATGAAATAATGGCTGTACAAATTTCTGAACAGCATCCTCTACTATCTTAGCCTCATCACGTTCAAACATAGGTTCATTATGCCTATCGAGTATTTTAGATGCCCAACCCTTCTTAAAATTATTCTTTTTAGCTTCTAGAATTAAAAAACTTATACCTGAGAAAGTATCATATACCTTTTTCCTCATAACGCTTTGATCTTCATTTGAAAGTCTTTCTAAGTTTTCTAAGGCTATTTCTAATTCCCTTTGGCCACTGCGGTCCATCTAATTAGGCTGAACACATTGTACATCCCTCGCCAGTCGCATCATCTGGCTTTTTTGATGCATTTTCGTATTCCTTCGCTAGCTTACTAAGTAAGGCCGCCCGAGTTCTAGCCTTCTTCTCCTCTGGCGTAAGCTCGTCATCGCTGTCTGAATCAGAACTCTCATCTTTTACCTGTGCAACAGCACCCTGGACCATTCGAGGGTCTACAGTAAATTTCTGAGCCATCACCGGAGCCTTCGTGCGCAAATAGTAACAGCCTGTTTTCAATCCCTGCTTCCAGGCATGGAAGTGCATACTCGTCAACTTCGCATACGTAGGGTTCTCAATAGACAAATTCAGACTCTGGCTCTGACAGATGAAAGCACCACGCTGCGCAGCCATGTCAATTAGACTGCGCTGCTTAATTTCCCAGGATGTCTTGTAGACTGCCTGAAGATCCTCTGGAATTTCCTTAATTCCTTGAACACTGCCATTTCTTGCAATAATCTGCTGCTTCAGACTTTCTGACCAAATACCCAGTTCCATCAAATTACTCACAAGGTATTTGTTCACAACAACATACTCGCCAGCAAGAACACGTCTTGCGTAAATATTAGAGGTCATAGGCTCAAAGCATTCCGTGTAGCCTAAAATCTGGCTTGTAGAGGCAGTAGGCATAGGTGCTACTAGGAGAGAATTACGAAGCCCATGCGAGGCATTCACCCTCAGGGATGCCCAGTCAAGGGTCTTCTCCGTTTCGGTAATCGGTGAAACCGACCACATATCAGGCTGTAGAATACCCTTAGAAGCAGGGCTACCATCAAATGTTTCATAAGAACCTTCTAAAACGGCAAGTGCCGAACTCGCCTCGACAGCAGCATAATAAATGTGCTCAAAGATAAGTTGATTTAGCCTTGCTGCCTCGGGTGTCTCCCAAGGCAGGCGAAGCCGCGCGAATACATCAGCAAGGCCCTGAACACCAAGGCCGATGGGTCTATGGCGCATATTGGAGCGCTTGGCCTCAGGGATAGGGTAGAAGTTAATGTCAATTACCTTATTAAGGGCCTTTACTGCAGAGGCAGTTACCTCACGTAGCTTGTCGAAATCAAATGTCTTGTTATCGGGCGAAACAAATGCCGGCAAGGCAATGGATGCTAGATTACAGACAGCGGTTTCATCTGGACTAGAATACTCGATGATTTCCGTACACAGATTTGAAGACTTGATAGTTCCGAGGTTCTTCTGATTACTCTTCTTGTTCGCTGGATCCTTGTATAGAAGATAGGGGGTTCCAGTCTCAATCTGAGAGTCTAGGATTTTGAACCAGAGTTTCTGAGCAGATACCGTCTTACGAGCACGACCCTCCTTCTCGTATTTGGTATAGAGTGCGTCAAACTCATCGCCATATACATCTGATAGACCAGGGGCCTCATGGGGGCAGAAGAGGCTCCATTGGCCATCATCCTCTACACGTTTCATAAATAGGTCTGAAATCCAGAGCGCGTAGAACAAGTCACGCGCACGCTCCTCCGTCTCACCTGTATTCAGCTTCAGCTTCAGGAACTCCTCGATATCGGCATGCCACGGCTCCAAATAAATCGCAAACGACCCATTTCTCTTGCCTCCTCCTTGGTCAACGTAGCGTGCAGTCGCATTGAAATTTCTCAACATGGGGACAATGCCATTACTAGTGCCATTCGTTCCGCCAATAAGAGATCCAGACGCACGAATGTTGTGAATATGAAGGCCGATACCACCTGCGAATTTCGAGATATTCGCACAGTCCTTCAAGGTCTCATAGATGCCATCGATACTATCATCTTTCATCGCCAGAAGGAAGCATGATGACAATTGAGGGCGAGGTGTTCCCGCATTGAAGAGTGTAGGTGTAGCGTGTGTGTAGACTTTGCGAGACATGAGATTATATGTCTCGAAGGCCTGCTTCAACTGCTGGCTCGTTGTGTTAGAACCAGTTGTCCAGATACCTAGCGCAACTCGCATCCACATGTGCTGAGGTCTCTCCAGAATACGACCCTTGGTATCCCTGAGGAGATATGATTTCTCCAGGGTCTTGAAACCAAAGTAATCAAAGTCATAGTCGCGCTCATACATAATAATCGCCTCGATAGCGTCAGCAAATAGAGCAGAAACTTGCTCAAGTTCCTCTGATACATAGTATACTGGCTTACCAGTGTGCTTGGATATCTGATTTCTGAGAGTTTGAACAACCTGAGCAAAGGTGAAGGGAGTGTTCTTGTGATGATTACTAATCGTAAGACGCGATGCCAGGGTGGCATAATCTGGATGGAGGGTTGAAAGGCTTGCTGCTAGTTGCGCAGCGAGTTCATCGAGTTTCGAGCTAGAGATACCATCGCAAATCTGAGAAATGATATTCTGAGCAAGAGTGTCAACCTGGACATTCAAGTCCTTGCCAGCCTTCTGAATACGTTTCAAAACCTTATCAAAGGAGACAGCCTCGTGCGAACCATCGCGCTTTACGATACGCATACTACGCTGCATTCTTTATTATACTTACAAAAATGGCGCAACATGCGTCAATTTTATAAGTAGGATATATCATGATGTAATCAAGTCATAAAAATTGAACGTGTACACGTCGGCGTACACAGGTATAGCAACAAGATGGCGGCAAAGCGTATCCATCGTGAACTTCAAGACCTCCAAAAGGATCCTCCTCTTAACTGTAGTGCCGGGCCGATTGGAGATGACATGTATAACTGGGAAGGGGTGATGTTTGGTCCATCTGATTCACCTTATGCAGGAGGCATGTTCAACGTGACTGTCCAGTTTCCAGTGGACTATCCTTTCAAGCCCCCTAGAGTTATGTTCACCACGAAAATTTATCATCCGAATATCAATGCACAAGGTTTCATATGCCTTGATATTCTGAAACAGAATTGGTCTCCGGCCTTGACCGTTTCAAAGGTTCTTCTGTCGATCTTATCGATGCTTACAGATCCGAACCCGAACGATCCTCTAATGCCTGATATTGCGAACCAGTACAAGACAAATCGGGCTGAGTACGAGCAAACCGCGAGGGACTGGACACAGCTGTACGCCCAAGGAGTCACAAACTAGGTTTGACATATATCTGAGTATGCTCGACCTTTCCACATATATCTGGAATTTCGAATTCAGGAACCTTTGAGAATTTTTCACTACACTCATCACGTATATGTTCTGGTATCATTGAATTCCCGTCTATAGAAACCTGATTAATATCAACACGCAAGTATTTCAAGAATGTAACACAATCCTTTCTCGACTCAGGGGGTATAGATAACTGCTCTTCTATTTTTCTACGCACACATCCCCATTGTGTTGCGTAATGATTGTGGTCAATCGATTTCTGGAGATATCCTAGTTTCTCCTGTAACATATTTGTTATACTAATCACTACGCTAAGTGTTCCGAATACCCATGAGAGTTGAAATCCACCCACAGATACCCCGCCAGCCATGATATTCGATATTCCACTTATAGCCGTTAAAACATTTGAGGCAATTGTTAATCCTCTGGCCCTCTTATCAAAGTAAGAATATGCTTCTGTATGCATCCACTCAAAACATTTTGCTTCGTCGCACCATGAAGCAAGCATAATTTCGACAGCCGAATTCCATTCTTGCTTGAGTATAACCGATTTATCATCTGATATAATCTGAACTTCAGACATTTCTATTTTACGTATATATTTTAGAAGGCAATGCGGCAAGATGTTCTAAATATAGTCGTATTTAGTTATTTTATTTTAGCATTTATACTTTTTGTAATTCCAGAGCTTACAAAAGAACCATTTCGTAACCTTGAAGAAAGCAGCGGATATCCTACAAAACAACTCTGCTCTATGCCTCTAACAAGTCCTATACCTGAAACATCTGGTCCGGCTGATGCAACTCTCGATAATGCAAGGAAGCCATATCATCTGTTGGGGGATTATTTAGAACCTGCGGAGGAAAGACTAGCCAATTTGAAATCTGAATGTGCGTATATAACTGATGGTCAACGCCGCATTGAATTAACAGGGTCATATAGTCAAATTACAAACAACTATAAGAAAGCCAAGCCAGATAACGGCTCAACCTTGCGCAGAGAACTTTCACTGTCATTTTACAAGTAATCTTTTTAAAAAGATAAATTAGAATGGCTTCTTTTTTAAAAAAAATGTTACCAGTGCCTAGATCGCAAAGTCCAGTACATATTCCAGAGGAAATAAAGGCTGCTTCTGATGCAGCACACCTACTTCTCCCTTCTCCAAATAATGTAAAGCAAGAAGAAATACCATTTGAAGAATTCGAAAAAATAGTTCACAAATACCCGGAATTTAAACATCTTATGGAACAACTAATTCACATGCTTGATTTACGATCATATAGATTAAAGTTAGTTGTTGCCAAACTTTTTGTTAAATTATGGCAACAGAGGTCAGTGGACCCTAATACAGGAATTCAGAGGTCACAAGAACAATTACTTGAAATACTGAAACAGCCATGTGCTCAAGTTGAATTACAGATTTTTATGAAAGGATTACCAGAACAGTTAGATAGAGCAGAGGAAATAAGTGCCGAAAGTAATAATGATTCTACTCCAAGTTTTACAATCTACGAGGCAATGAATATTATATTTCAACCAATAGTGGAAATTGCTATTTCTGGAATGGATGTTGTTTTCTCAAATGAAATAATATCTAATGAAAAAGGTATTCCTCAATCCGTAAAAACAGTGCGGGCACTGGAAAAGTATGCTGCACCTCCCTGCGGATTAAAAATACGAAAACCGGAGTATAATGCATTACGCAATGATGACAAGATAACTGCTAATTCGTTATCTCAGAAATATTCTGGTGGTAGAAGAAATATGCGTAAGACAAAGAAATCTCGGTGCAAAAAAACAAGAAAGCTAAGACGTAGATAAATAGTTATTTAAGAAATTTCCATATAGTTATTATAATGACCCAAATCTATCTTCTAAAAATTAACAGATCATCAGATATAAGAAAACCCCAAGTGTCTTTTTATACACAGGGTATAAGTGCTCAATGTATTCATTTAGAAAATGTAATACATTGGTCAATTGAAAAAATCACATTAGTAAACGGTAAGCCTTGTCCTACTTCACTAAGTACGCATTTCCTAGCATTTCAGAGGCTAGTGAAACATTATTCACGATTTCTTCTGTCATTAAGAAGTTTACGCGTCTTGCGTCGTCTAGAAGAAACTGGCAGAATACCCGTATGGCGGCCTCCACCAACAGGCGCCTTATATTCTACGGGGTTGCTGGATTCAGTTATATCATATGGATTTAGTACATAAGATAATTTTGTCTCTAAGATTTTAAGGTCCGCGTTTACATCATCTTCTTTCCAGGGGGCAGCCACCCTTCCCTTAGAATACGGAGAGAATGCATTTACAACTTTTCCAAGTTTCTCTAACATATTCTTTCTTGTCTCCGTATACGACGGTCTAAATCCAGGCATTAGTTTATTCAGCTGTGTAAGTAAAACAGAAGCAATTGGTGAATCGGGTAAAAACGACTCAAGCGGAAACGAATCGATAAACATTTCACAAACCCGTTTGTTTGCCAGTTTTATTGTATACTCTTTAACCAATATATATCTTTCCTTCAGTGAATTCATCAAATTCGTATGATATTGCTGATCATCTAAAAACCACAAGTCATCATCATTAATTTGACCTATACAAGATTTAATCCCTTGAATACTTTTTTCTCTAAACGAATCAGCACCCTTTGGTTCTATTTCAGCACGACATGCTTCGTCTAAATAAATTCTTGGAGAAAGCACATGAATAACACCTTCTTCCTTATTTAATTCATCTTCTTTTACATTATACGGCGACTTCTGTAAAATAAGGCCCAGTATATAATCAAGTATTTCTATAACAGTCTTATATCCATTGTTAGAATAAATAAACATTTTTTCTATTTTACCTTCCCTTCTCAGTTTAAGAAGCTTAGGCAAGAGTTTCAAGAGCGAGGGTCGAAATACAGTCCCCTTTGTCTTAACTTCATTTTCTGCAATATGATTATAAAAGGCAAGGCGACCCTTTTCTATGAAAAATTTAGCATTTTTTGAATGACCGGGCTGTTTTAATGCCCTGGGTATAAGAATTTCAAAGAGTAAAATAAACGGTACTAAACTATATGCTTCAACTAAACAATTATCAAAATCAAATCCTATACTCGGAGGCATACTCCTTCTTAATTACACTTGAGATTTATTATCTCCCTCTGAATGACTATCATCTTTTATCATACATGCGACTTCTTTTTTCTTACGACTACTCTCAGGTAAGAGAAACTCAGCGCGCTTTGCCTTTTCTATATCATTCCAAAATTCATCCAGCTTGGGTTTCAATGATTCAAACCATGGTTCATCTCTATAGACACGCACGTGATGAATTTTTTCACAAAACCATCTATTCACTTCTAACACACGCTCATTCAATCCCAAGTCGGGCTTCCAATCCATAGTTCCAAGAGGGCTATATAGATATTTACAAGGGAGCCAATCCTTTTCCTTCTCGTTAAAACACCCAACAACTACAATGAGACCATGCCATAATGTAGTTTCGGGGATTTCATTATCATTGGCAACAAACTCGAACTTTGCCTCCACATATTCACATGCTCTAACACCTGTGACTTCCAGCTGTAACTGCATCTGGTAGAAATATTCTGTAGGTATCTTTTGACCAATAATCCTTGACTTGGGACACTTAATTTCTAAAAGATGACCACCCATTTCAGGTTTAACTAATGACCTTATAATGAGGCCATCCGGACTTGCTGCTAACCTTTTATCAACCAAGTGAACAAACCGACCTACTTCATGTATAATAGCATTCCATTTACTTTCTAATATAAGTTTTACAACTGGCTCGAAACATATTCCCCAATCAAATGGATTCATATTAGAGCGCAGAACAGCAAGGTTCTGACCGCGGCCTGCCATCTCAATCTTACCCGCTTTCTGCATAACTAACACACCTCTTTCTCTCGGAGAACCGAATACCTTATAGATTTCAGATGCTGTCAAGCAGCGCTTGAATTCTTCATACCAGCTTGTAGTCCTCTGAGTTGTCTGTGGGCGGTTCATCAAAGCAAATGTCTTTTCATGCTCAACAGCAGAAGTAAAGTCATCATCTTCCCATTCGGAAAATGCCTCCAATAAACCAGCAGTAACTGACGTAACTACTTCATCTTCATTATCACAATCAATAGATGGTTTATATATCTTTAACCAACTTCCTCAAAATGATATTCAAGTAACAGCTTCAATGTTTTTAAATGCTTGGACTGGTAGTAGTGATGGTGCTCGATATGGAGCTGCCGATTATGGGGTTGATGATTATGGGTTAGCAGAAGCAGGACAAGGTCCAACTTGGCCTACTGCCTCCATGAGATTTTATACCTGTCTCTTATACACATCTCCGAGCCCACGAGACAGGCAGAAATCTCGTATGCCGTCTTCTGCTTGAA
>ENA-OSIY01001544-OSIY01001544.1-marine-metagenome-genome-assembly--contig:-NODE-1544-length-12221-cov-8.674736_pt1 | contig 12221 bp, 15 predicted proteins | sample MGYA00237884_ERZ534233 | MGnify/ENA primary metagenome ERZ534233 (study PRJEB26412, sample SAMN06343840) | marine metagenome | isolation source: estuarine water | place: USA: Columbia River Estuary... | reverse complement strand
GTGGGCTCGGAGATGTGTATAAGAGACAGTCTAAAACCCATATTATCCATTCGCTAGATTTATAAACCCGGGATATTAAAATTAAAGTTGCCGCCTGCCCGTGCCGCCACTGCGTTGAACGCACCTTCCGGCTTTTCATCAGCAGATAACATGATAGCTTTATTATCCGCTACCTGTAAATTAGTAATAGACCCATCTTCGTTCTCGTATTCAAATGTGCGTGTCCAACGACCGTGTTCAATAAGAATCCATTCGCCGACCTTAACATCTTTCTGATCTGGTCCAATTGCCCATACACGACCCCAACGAGGTTTAACACCAGATCCTTTGCCGTTGTCACTATGAAGTACAATACCGCCAAGGGTAACTTCTTCTTCAAAATTCATATCGGTGAAAAATACTCGATCTTTCAGCGGAATTAATTTACCTCTAATTTTACTCATTTATTCCTCTGTAGGTGTGGTTGATTTTTTAGCCTTAGGTGTTGCGACTACTTTTTCTTCTTCAACAGCAGTTGATACACCAACCCCCGAACCTCGATTCTTTGAAGTAGCTTTTGGATTTGCTTCGTAATATTCTGCAACCATTTGCTCGCGAGTTTTTACGATTTTACCACCGGGGCCCAATTTGTCCCCTCTGGCATTCATGTTGGCATTTCCCACGGCTTGTGTTAGCTCGTGTTTTTGCATCAGCTTGTCCATGTCAACAAGTTTACCTTGCATTGTTTGATATTGTCCCATTTTATTTCTCCTTAAGAAATTCTTTTATATCTAGATTGTATTTAATAGAGTCTATTTTATGTACCCCCAATAAAAAGAGTATATAACTCGCTACACTACTACCACGACCTACTCCCCATAGTATATTGTTGCTACGCATAGTATCAACAAGATACTTTAGATAAAACAATAGATCTAACATATTGTGCTGTATATACAACTCCAATTCTTGACTTACTCTATTAGTTTGTTCTTCAGTAGTACACATTCCGTAAAGCATTTCTACTAGATTTTCCTGTACCGCATCTTTGGGAATAAACCAATTATTCTGGTTTAATTCATCAAATGATTCTTTACTGATATTTAGATCTTTGGAGGGGAATAACTCAGCTATACGATCTGCGTTTTGCTGCCTTGCTTGATTATATTGATCAATATTGCCGTTGATCACTACACCTTCTAAACTTTTCAGTTTACCGGAATATAGTGCGTCAAATACTTCTTGTTCAGATATTGTTATTTGACCGTAGTCGTCAATTTTCACTGCGTCCGCCCTTAATGATTCGTGGTTCAAATCGTGGGCAGGTTAGTTCTTCTAGATCGCCCCAGCCTATGTCCGGGCCGCGACCAGTATTTGTGGAATCTTGATTCCACCAATGATCACCCTGCAAATCTAAACCACATTCTTCTGGATCCATGATACTGTAGTTTATACGATCTCCGAGGGAGCTGTCAACTGAAATAACATCAATATGGAAGTATTTTTCAGTAATTGATAAAAATTTACGATAAAGTACGCTACCAACAAAATAATCGTAGGGATCGGTTGGTAAAAGTACAATGTTAGTGGTAATATCTGTTAAGGATGGTAATAAAGGATTGTCCTTACAAATGAGCACACTGTTATGTAACATTGTGTCAACGAAGTATCCTATTTTTCTAAAACCTGTAGAAATATTTCCTGGGCTGTTATCAGTTGGCACAATACTGATACTAAGTGAATACGAATTTGGTACTATTCTATTTTCCGAAACGATTGTACACGAAAAAATCGTAGGCCAAACAAATTGTGAAATGGGGTTATCTGTCGACATTTATCAAATCATCAAGACCTTGCTGTTCTTGCTTTTCTCGTATAATTTTCATTGCGTTTACTTGTCGGTCTTGTAGTTCCATCCTGTAGGCATCAAGAGTTACTATAATTTGTTGTGCTAGTCCACCTTGACCTAACCGCATGGCTACATGATACTTTTGACTAAGATCTAAAATCTTTTTTTCTAAATCTTGATCTTTAAGTTTACTAGGGTTCTCAATAAGAGGATTATACATTAAGGAAGTTTTCTTTTAATTTCATCAACTTGAACGGATAATTCTTTAATAGCTTCAATGATCAATCCTGCTAGTTTTTCATAGCGAACACCGAGATATCCGTTAGCATCGGTTGTAATTACTTCAGGAAGAACTAGTTGTACAGCTTGGGCAATTACTCCAGTGTCGGCTCTTGGAGTACCTGGATTTTTATTTAGAAATTCTTCGTTCCAATCATAGAATACACCAGAAATCTGTTTAATCTTATCCAAAGAATTTTCGATAGTTTTAACATTTTCTTTAAGTCGTTGATCAGATGGAGACCCATAATAGGCTGTAATATTACCTGTAGCGTAGATACTACCTTGTACATATAGATCGCCTGCTTGTGTCGTAGATGAAAAGAATGGGTTAGTGAAAAGTAGGGTATCACCAATATCAAACGGGGCAGGAGTATCGGCAAATTCTGGAGTAACAGTAATATAGTTCGATGCAGTAATAACACTAGTAACTGTAAAAGTACCACTGATATTTGGAAATACAATAGTAGCACCAAGTTGTACCAAATCTGCATCAGATTGTACTGCAAAAGTACCAGTAGTTGTATTAGTGACAGAATCAGTTAGTCCTTCGGCACCTACTAGAGAAACAACATTGGGTCTTGCGACTAATGTGCCGGATTTACCGTTCGCTGAAATAACTAATTGATCGTTGTTGTCAACAGTGATTAATGTACCACCAATTTTAACATCTTGATGTGCTACAAAATGTGTAGCGGTAACATAAATCCTGCCACCTTCAGTGCTAATCGACGATTCAAGGGTGTCTATCCGACCCTCTGCATTTTCAAGAGAAGTTTTAATTCTGCTAAAATTGTTTCTAAATCCCTGGCTGTCGTTGTCCACGCCAGCTACCGGAAACCCAGTATCTATTAAATTTGTTGTTGTTGATGCCATTAAAGACTCCCTAATAGTCTATATTTCTATATCGTGTATTTAGTTCAATGATAATCACGCTTAGTTGTTTTATTTTAGACATCTTTAGTTATGCTAGATCTAGGGAATAGCAGGTATTGAGGAGTGGCGGAATCTTGTGGTTTTTCTATAACGATTCTATCAATTTCAAAGTTAATTAGTTTAAAATCAAAGTTTGCTGCCCGCATTCTCGCTAGTATTTTCCCGCCCTGACCGGGTAATACATAACATAAAACTACGCATTTTATATAGTTAGCCGCAGGGCCACCCGTAGTTTGATTAGTTTTCATAAACTTAGGTAGTCGATTGTCATCAACACTGATAGTGCTGTAATCATTAAGTTGTATAGAACTTAATGTATTTCTCATATTATCGATACTTCCCGGATAATACACTTTATCATTAATGGTTATTGCCCTCTTTGCTCCCTCGATATCATCGACTATGTTAACATACACAACATCGTATAGGTGTTTTCCTTGAGAATCGTTCGCAATCGCAACTTTAATATCGCCAAAGGTTAATCTTCTTTTATAAAAATTAGTTACTAACGCACTTGAATATGTGTTTAGGCTAACTTGTTCTATTCCAAATTCAATAAACATTCTTAGGTCTGTGCGAACTCCAAAATTTGGATCATCAGACCTGTACATAAGGTTGGGAACAAATATGTTCTCATCATTTATAAAGTTATCATATAGATCTTGTTGCTTATTAGATAATAACGGTTCAACATAAATTGATGTATAGTAAAGCTCGGGCGTCACAGTTATTGAAAAGGTCTGTGTAGAATATGCTTCTGGAAAATGTATATTATCTATCGATGTGTAATCGTATGCACTAGCTAATGCTATAAAAGTATATGTGCCGGTTGATGCACTCACTCCTTTAATATTTCCATCACTTAATAAAACTAAATCGTTTGGCAAGGTACTTCCCGGATACAACTTATACATTAACTCGGCGTTTGGTTCGTTAGTTGTTGCAGAAATTGAAAGCTCACTAATTTCTCCCTGTTGAATACTTCCTAGATTAGATGGAGTAGCCCAATCAATTGTAAATCTATCATTGGCATATACGCCCAATGTAAATGTATTGGTTGCAGTAATAGATGAGCCAGTTGCAGTGTCAGTTTTTTCAGCCTTTACTCCAAAGGTGTAATTAGATTGGAATGTTGTAGTTGCTGGAATTCTTCCATACAGATATCCGGTTACCGGATCTAAATTTAAATTTGCTGGAGGATTTTGATAAGCAGTTCCACCCGGAATTAATGAATATACGATTGGACCCTTATCTACATCCGGATCAAATGCCTGAACTGAAATATAATGCTTATCGTTCGCAGTAACAAATCCTAAATCACTACCATTGATAAATTCCGGAACTTGTATAAAAGTTAATCCGCTACTCCCTGGTAAAGTTATATCGACTATCTCAATGGTCGATGTTCCGGTCGACAGCGTTATTACGGTAGAATCGACTCTAAATGTATCTGCATCAATAACGATTATTTCAATAGGTTGTAAGGTAGTTAAATATCCATCACCAGCAGCCACAGTAAAATTAATATCTTTATATGTTCCGGGAATCATCTGACGCATATATGCACCAACTAATTTTCCATCTTCCTGAAACTTTAAACCCCTAGGTATATTTCCACTGCTTACAGAATATTTTATTGGATAATCATCAGAGTGAATTAACGGTGGCCCAGCAGTAAACTGTATGCTGACAAAATCTCGAGAGCGGATAAATCCTCTTAATTTATCACCTACTTGGCTAAATCCAACGGGTGTTTCCCAAGTTGGCCCCTCTTCGGTCGGTACAAATATAGAAAATGTTCTATCTTTTATGTTTCCTAGTAAATCAGATGCCCGAACTACAAAGGTGCTAGTCGTTGGAAAAACTACAGGAGTAACTGTTCCTGAGATAGTACCGCTATTAGAAAAGTTTAACCCTGTTGGGACTTTTCCAGTTATAATGTTGTAGGTAATGTTAGTACCAGTGGCTGATACTGATAGATCAACAACACTAGCTTCTGTTGCTGTAAATAAAAACCCCGATGGTGTAATCCAAGATACGCTCATAATCTATTATTTACCCACTTTAATAGATTTAATATTGCGGTACAAAATGATTAGTTCCTACCGTAATTCAATGTTTCTTGGAGAGCTTTATGTTGCTCTCCAAGTTCATCACCGTCGTAGGCAACGATAGCACTAGACGGAGTTAAGTCCCCCCAGTCTTGCAGAACTATAAAACAGAAACCGCTTTCATGTGCAGTTAATTGATGCCACTGTCCCTTTTCTAGTTTCTTTCCTAATTTACCAGAATCTGGATGGGGAAGATCTTTATTGTGGTTACTTGGCAGCTTCTCTTCGTTACCGAGTATGCTCCATTGTTCGTCTGCTCTAGATCCGGAAATTTTTCCACCTAGAAATAAAACAATTTGATCAAATGGGTGACTATGCTTAGTTGATATAGTATCCGGATGAGCAAAGTACATTTCTGCCTGAAATCTGCCTTGCCGAAATAGCACTGTACTGTAGGTCTGTTCAGTAACATACACCCTGCTATCGGCAGGTATTCGAATTGGCATGCTATTTCTTTTGTACCAAAGGGCAAACTGTTCTAAATTTTCCCAGCTAGACGGAACGACTAAACTCATGATGCATTCTCTAGATCAAAAAAGACTGCATATCTTGTTGCATCAAATCCTTGACTCATGTGTGGCATTTTATTATCAAAATACACTAATTCTCCGCCAGTTATCATCTTTGATTTGTGAAGTACCGTTAATTCAAATTGACCATTTAAACAAAGCACATATCTATTCTTATTTTGATAATATTCGCCAATGTCCACGGACCAAAGTACATCTTCATCTCCTGCTAACTGTCCAACAAACACTCTTTTAAGAATTTTATTTTTCTCAGTTGCAAAATTGTTGAGATAATTCATAAGATTTTCACACTGTGTGGATAATACAGTATTGGCAATCTCTTGGGTATTCCAGTAATTTGTAGGGTAAAGATCGCTAGTTGGCACAGGCCTACGAATATGAGCGATTTTTGTATCTTGTCTGGAGTCAATTTGATCAGTAGTCCATGCAGTATTTGGAAATGCCATTATTTCGTTAAGAAAGTCTAAAACTTCTACAGACGATTTTTCTACCCTTAATAAATCTCTAAAAGGACTATCAACATAGTTTGATGATCTTTTTGCAGAATCAAACATAGATTTTACAAATATAAGTTCTGAATTTGATCTGCAAAGTTCGAATGCTGTAGTAAATCTATTTCTCACAAATTCAGTTAATCTTAAGAATTCTGTATACTCATTAAGTTTATTTTGATATATTGAAACTATTGTATCAACGCTATGTCCTGTGCTTTTTGATAAGGATGTCGCTAATGGACGATCGGTTGTTTCTGCCAACACCGCCTTGATTACATCTAAGTCTGTAAATGATGATCTTAACTTATTTGTTATGTTGTTAACATTATCTATATATGCCGCCCTGTTTATTTCTAAAACAGATAATCCTTGCTGATTTTTATAAGTTTCTAAATGTTTAAGTTCTTTCCCTACTAAAATCCAGTTGAAGCAATTAGTTAGGGTAATTTCTTCAGGCCATGATCCACTATAGTCTACAATACCAGTATTTTTTGTAAGTACAAGAGATGCAGACCTATCTGAAGTATAAAAAATTACACGATTGGAATTGATGTCAATTACTAATAGCATAAACTAATAATCCTTTATTATTTGTATTAAACGCAATTATGTCACTATTAGCAGCCGGCGGCGAATATAAAATAGTTTCTTCATTGTCTTTGTTGTTAAGTTGTATTTTGCCAACTTTTAATTTAACACCACTATCTAAATTAATTGAGTAGCAAGTTCCGTTGTCTGTAGATAGATAAGCTATATTTCCAACAATTGAAGGGAACCAACTTAGCTTTCCGCGGACTGTAATTAACCAGTCCACCTGTCCAGTAGTTGAGATTTTTTGTATCAGTCCTTGTTGATCGATAGTAATGTAATTATTGTTATATACTGTGGTAAAATTATTTCTAAATCCAGATCCTTTAATGTCCTGATAATCAATTTCTCCGGTATCGGTGTTGATTAAATAGAACCACCCGTTTTCAGTTGTTACACAGCACTGACTTCCTACATTGGCAGCTCTTCCTTTTGCTGGACCGTTTAAATCTAAGGTCCAGCGCATACTACCGGTTACTGCATCCAAGCAAAATAATTTGTTATCATTGTTCCCAACAATAATTCGATCTAACATTTCTAAAGGAGTACATGGTACAAGAGCATCAGTTGTAGTTCTCCAAATTTCAAATCCGGTCTGTTTGTCTAATGCAACGATGTCTCCAGTTGATATCTCTTCTGAATCTTTATTCTCTGTTCCCATATATATTTTAGTGCCGTCGGCAGATAATGTTGGACTAGAATGTATCCAGGTTGATAATTTGTTACTCCAAATAATTTCTCCGGTTAATTTATTAAGTTTATAACAAGTTCCGGAATATGTATTAAAATAAATGAAAGTATCATCAATGGACATTAAATTAACAATACCTTTAGACGACCGATCTTCTTCGCTAATGGGAGTTTCTATTGACCAGACAATCTCGTTGTTTTCTAAATTATAACAATAGACTTTTTGTTCATCAGTTGCCCAATAAATTTTACTATCGTGTATTATTGGCGGGGATCTTAAATCAATACTCGATGTTGAATTATTTGTTAGAATTTGGTCGATGAGATTTAATGATAACTGACCAGGTGGTCCTGATCGAGTAATTCCAAAATTTTCACGGCGGAACAGGCATTCATTGATTACTCCTTGTGCGTCCCACGATCGGGTTCCTATTGGGTTGGACAATGTAACAACACATGCAGCCCCCACTAATCGTACATTGATACCTGTTTCTGCAAACGCATCTTTACACTGATTAAAAGTTTCTCCGGTATTTACTAAGTCGTCGATGAATAGTGCCTTGCAACTTGCAGGAGGTATTACACCTTCAATAAGTGTTTTTCTATTTGTTTCTTTTCGAGCATCTCGAACAATTAGTGTATATAGATCTATATCTTCATTCCTTGCCGCAACTTGTATGTTTGTTAATAGCGAAGCACCTCCTACCCCTTTGGTAAAGATACATCCTATGTTATATTTTTTGATTCTGTCCCATATCATTTTTCCAACCATAGGACCAAAAGTTGGGTGCATAGTTAGACTTCGAAGATCGAAAATAAAGGCCTTGTCTCGCAGTGGCATTTTTCCAGCAGGAGAATCAACACTGAAATGAATACAGTTTTGAAAAATATAGTCTTTAACGATGTCGTAGTCTGACATGGTTACTCCGCTGTATTAGGATTCGGAATATCAAATCCTGCATTAATGATTTCAGTTGTTACAGCACTGAGTAATTCATTAGTCATATTTTGATATATGCCCGGTATGTCAACAGTGAGAGTTTCGACAACCCTCGTAATTGATCCTAGCGATTCAACAATGTCAACGGTTACGCTAGTTGTGTTTGTTGGAAATTCTACTCCAACGCTGTTTATTCTAAGTGATTTCATATAAACCTTCCATAATATAAAGTGTATGTAAATTGGATACTGGGATTTACATAGTAGGGGCTTGATGCCGAAATATACAGTTCTGGCGGATTCGTTCCTCGATTCGCTCTGTATGTGTGTTCTTCTTGGAATCCGATATATCCGTTATACGCACGAGGTGTGATTAATAATGCACCCCTATAACTGGATTCCTCAATGTATATCCTAGTACATATTGTGCCAGAAATGAATATTGGATTACCTGTATCAATTTCAGTTCTTTCGGCATTTGCAGTGGGTTTTATATAGCCCCATACAAACGCATTTGCAAATGTAAAATCATCAGATGTGGCAACATAGGTATTTACCGTAGAAAGCATAGTGTATGCATTAATACCGGGGCTATAGTTGAAATTGATTGTCATTGGCGCATTCTGTGTAGAATAAGTGCCGCTGATACTGTATAGGATATGCGGCATTCTAAGGCCGGTATTAAAGATGTTAGTTGATCCATTATCAACTCCAATGTAATTGCTTTGTGCAGTAAATGTCATGGTTAATAGGTCCCGTCACTACCATCGCCACCACCATCGCCAGCCCCGGTCATCGGCTCGCCCGATACGATTGATGGTAACTCAACATTGGTAGCCTCTACAGTTGAAAATGTGCTACTAACTATTGATTCATTTAATGATTTAAAATATAAATGATACACATCGAACTCGGAGAAAGATCCAGGAAAATTTGGATTTTCAATTATAACTTGTCGATCATCAAATCGATAAGTTAAATTAAAATTTAGAGAAGATAATGTCGGTGAACAGGGGAATATAATTGATCCTGACGGATCAAAGAAAATATATTTGTAATTTGTGTCAAAAATTACCTTATTACTGTTTTGCAGATCCGTAACTGAAAACGCAGTTGGTGTGATTGAAATTGAAAATCTATCTGTCATGTTCTTGTAAACCTATGAATTATACCTATATAATCAATATATGAAGCCCCGGTAACTGTGTTTACAAATTTTACGGTCCATGTTGGAGAAAACTCAGCGGTGGCTGCGGTGGTACTAGTAGCTATTAGCATCGACCACGAAGTTATCTGTGAATAATTATATGTCACAGTAGTTTGATATGGATCGAGTATCCCAGTAATGGCGACGCCGTTAACTTGCGTAATAAGATGTCCAGCAGTTTGGCTTCCGTTGGTTACCCAATTAGTTCCCCCGGTCCTGGACACAATTACTCTATTAAATGTTTGTCCTAGTTGTGCATAAAAAGTAAATGTTCTATATAGTTGCCTTGCGTCTGCATATCCCACCGGCGGTGCCGCACCGTGCCAAACATATCCTCCAGTATAGCTATCAGTTTGAACACCAGCTGGTGTATGGATTACTGATATTTCAGTTAGTGCTGACACAGATGTTGGGTTTTCAAAAAAGTGAGCCCGCACGGTAAGGGTTAATGCAGGGATATCGTTACTATATACTTGATATCTTTCTCGTATGACAAGATATTTTTCAGTAGAGTATGCTAGTCCCAATCTAAAAGAACTTCCGGAAATAGATTGAAGGGGAATGGTACCGGTAATTCCGTGATTTGCTAGGTCTCCATTCCCTGCATCATTTTTGCAAAATATTGTAAATGCGGGAGGGGGACTTCCATAATTGTGTTGATATATGTAGTGATCTGCATATCCGTTATAGGAGACAACACCACCACCACCTTTTTTCCCGCCGCTTTGTACTCGTCGATTTCGTGCAGGTAATGTAATTGTAAAGTCTACTACATTCTTAACTCTTAGATAATCAAACCTGCTATCGAAAAAAATCTTAGATGAATTTATTACTGGTAAAGATAAAATGCTAGAATTATATTCTCCACCATAAATTGATACACCGGCACCTCCGGAGATCACGCCGTCGGCTACCATTTGGCTTTTATTTGGACTTGCTGATAGTGCATCAAGAAATTGTTGATCTCTACTTGTTAGAGCAGAGCCTACTATTATGTTAAGAATCCGGATTGCGTCTGACATGTCCAGGTTTCCACCGTTGCCACTTAGATCACCATACCGCTGATTGGTCGCGGGGTTAGTAGTGTTGGCTATTGCCATAAATGCGGTCTCTCCGCTGGTCTGCGGAGGAGAACCCACAATTTGCCTGAGTATTGCACTCGCCGACGCCTCGGTAAATCCAGCAGGTATGTCGCCTATGTAAAGTGATTTACTACCTGTACCGGTTGCATTATTTGACAGTGTAGCTGAATCAACATTTAGTTTATTCCATGCTGCCATATCTTAGGACCCCTGCGATTGAGAGTTTATAGATACCGTCAAATGGCTCTATGCATGAAAAGCGGCCAAGCATGTGATGCATCATCATCCCATTGCCAATGTAGATAGCACTGTGAGATGGCATTCCTTTGTCAAATTTAAAAATTAACACATCGTCTATTTTTATTTTTTCAAAAGTTTCGTGAAATCCGTACGGTTCGTACATGTCAACATACAGGTTTCGACCATTATGCCACCACCCAAACTGTCTATCTATATTTGCCGGAACCCATACATTGTATTTTTCTCTAAAGTAATCTCTAATCAAAGTATAACAGTCTAACATTCCGTAAATGTAGATTCTGTTTTCGTAATTTACTTTTTCAAAATACCTATCTGGTAGATAACTTTTAGAATGATCTTTATCCGTACTGATTATAGTATATGCGAGATTGTTATCATTCATCTCTGTACGAATTTCGTCTGTTACAGATAAGTCGCTAGTTTCGTCAATTTGAAAAATTGAGACTGACGCATCAGTTTTAATCGCACTGAATGTAGGTTTTCCTTGAGTATTTTGAATATACCCTCGATTACCGGATTGCTTACATTGGTCAATTAAGGATGTAGAAATTTCAATACCAAACATTTTTTTCCAGTTATATAGTTATACTGATATATTTATTAGCGAAGTCTATGACGAACTTATCATCTGAAGATTTAATTTTTTGCCCAACCTGCACTGACCCACTAACTAATGCATTACCATTAATTGTTACATTTTGCATAGTTACAGTGTCGCCGGATACACTAAATGGAATTTTACTTCCACTTGATGTTTCGACAGCAAACTTGTCGGCCTGCACAATAAAGCTACTTGCTCCTGTAGCCGCACTATTAATCTGGAATCCTGCAATATGTCCACTAGCATTAACGGTAACACCATACTTTCCCTGCAGACCACCAATAGAACTTGCTTGAGTACCAATAGTTGTAGTATGCCCACCGACGGTAGTTTCAAGAGTGGTTGCTCGAGAAGCAAGTGTGGCTGTGCTGTTTGTAATAGCTGTAGTAACATCTGTACTATTGGCTTTATTTGCCACTGTTGAATTCAGTGTAGAGTAACTAGATTCAAGTCCACTAACTCGAGTGGCAAAACTACCTGTTGATGTACTTACCGCAGTATCTACATAGGTAGTTGATGCCTTAGTTGCGATACTTGCGGTAATACCTGACCATACTCCAACATTGGTTAATGAATTGTTAATATTGGTATAGTTAGTTTCAAGTCCACTAACTCGAGTGGCAAAACTACCTGTTGATGTACTTACCGCAGTATCTACATAGGTAGTTGATGCCT
>ENA-OSIY01001543-OSIY01001543.1-marine-metagenome-genome-assembly--contig:-NODE-1543-length-12230-cov-6.183329_pt1 | contig 12230 bp, 15 predicted proteins | sample MGYA00237884_ERZ534233 | MGnify/ENA primary metagenome ERZ534233 (study PRJEB26412, sample SAMN06343840) | marine metagenome | isolation source: estuarine water | place: USA: Columbia River Estuary... | reverse complement strand
AGTAAAAGCATTACCGATATCATGTTTTCTATCCTATGTACCAGACACTCTCGAAGGTTTAATTGACCATACATCAGAGTTAAGATGGTTGTCAGTTAAAGGCGGGGGTGTTGGTGGACATTGGTCAGATGTTCGTTCAGTATCAGAGATAGCTCCAGGCCCTGTTCCATTTCTACATACAGTTGATGCCGATATGACTGCATACAGACAAGGAAAGACTAGAAAGGGTTCATACGCCGCCTATATGGATGTGTCACACCCCGATATTCTAGAGTTTTTAACTATTCGTATTCCTACAGGGGATGTGGGTAGAAAGTGTCTTAATATGCACCACGCGGTGAATGTAAGTGATGAATTTATGACAGCAGTTGAAGACAATGAAGATTGGAATTTACTAGACCCAAATGATGATACAATCAGAGAAACACATAAAGCTAGAAAGATATGGGAAGCAATATTAGAAACAAGATTTAGAACAGGTGAACCTTATTTAAATTTTATTGATACTGCAAATCGTTATCTACCAAAACCAATGAAGAAAAAAGGATTAAGAATTCATGGTTCTAATTTATGTAATGAAATACATCTTCCTACAAATGAAGAAAGAACAGCAGTTTGTTGTCTATCATCTTTAAATTTAGAATTGTATGATGAATGGAAAGATACAGATGTTGTAAAAGATTTAATTACATTCTTAGATAATGTATTACAATTCTTTATAGATAATGCACCAGATGAAATTAGTCGTGCAAGATACTCTGCAACACAAGAAAGGTCTTTAGGATTGGGTGCAATGGGATTACATTCTTTATATCAAAAAAATAGAATACCATTTGATTCACTTCAAGCAAAAACATTAAACGAAGAAATATTTAAAAAGATAAAAGAGGATGCAGTAGAACAAACAAAAATACTTGGTAAAGAAAAAGGTGAAGCACCTGACATGAAAGGTACAGGAAAAAGAAATGCACATCTACTTGCGATTGCTCCAAATGCAAACAGTTCTATGATTACAGGATGTTCACCATCTATTGAACCTCATAAGGCAAATGCATATACTCACAGAACAAGAGCAGGGTCACATTTAATTAAGAATAGATATTTAAAAGAAGAATTACAAAAGATAAATCAAGATACACCAGAAGTGTGGACATCAATCATTACTAATGGTGGTTCGGTTCAACATTTAGATTTTATAAATGATAGTATCAAGGAAGTTTTTAAGACTGCAATAGAGATAGACCAAAGAGTTATAATAGAACAAGGTGGTGACAGACAAAAATACTTATGTCAAGGTCAATCACTCAATATATTCTTTCCAGCAGGTGCTTCTAAAAACTATTTACATGATGTACACATGAAAGCATGGAAACATGAGTGTAAAGGTTTATATTATTTAAGGACAGAAACATCTCATAGAGCAGAGAATGTTGCTGAAAAAGTTAAATTAAACAAATTAAAAGATTACTCAGAAGATACACAGTCGCAAGAAGACTGTGAAGCTTGTCAAGGTTAAAGGAGAGAATAATGGAAGTACAAATTTATACAAAAACAGATTGCCCATTTTGTGTTCAAGCAAAACAATGGTTTAAAGAATTTAACATAGATGTAATTGAACATTGCATGGATGTAGAAGAAGACAGATTATCATTCTTTCAAAGAATAAATCATAACCAAGAACAACTGGGTGAGAAGTTACCACAAATTAATACTGTACCACAAATTTATGTGGATGGGAATCGTATTGGTGGATATGCAGAGTTACTTAAAAAACAAGAAACAATTTTAAAAAATAGAGGTGGTTCTTTAACTAAGTTATCAGAAACTTACAAACCATTTTATTATCCGTGGGCTGTTGATATGACTATCAAACATGAGAAAGCACATTGGATTGAAGATGAAGTTGATTTATCAGAAGATGTTACAGATTGGAAAATGAATAAAATAACACAAGTAGAAAAAGATTACATTACAAATATACTAAGACTGTTTACACAATCAGATGTTGCAGTTGGACAAAACTATTATGACCAATTCATTCCTAAATTTAAGAACAATGAGATTCGTAACATGTTAGGTTCATTTGCAAGTCGTGAGGGTGTGCATCAAAGAGCCTATGCATTACTCAATGATACACTAGGATTACCAGACAGTGAGTATCATGCATTCTTAGAATATAAAGAGATGGCAAACAAACTTGAATTTATGCAAAAATCAGATAACTCTACACACAGAGGACTTGCACTTGCAGTAGCAAAATCTGTATTTAATGAGGGTGTGGCATTATTCGCATCGTTTGTTATGTTACTTAACTTCCAAAGATTTGGTAAGATGAAAGGAATGGGTAAAGTAGTTGAATGGTCTATTCGTGATGAATCTATGCATGTAGAAGGCAACTCAAATTTATTTAAATCATTCTGTGCAGAACATCCTAAACTTGTAGATGATGAATTTAAAAAAGAAATATATGTGATGGCATCAGAAATTGTAAAACTAGAAGATAAATTTATTGACTTAGCATATAGTCTAGGTGACATAGAAGGTTTATCAGCTGGAGATGTTAAAAAATATATCAGATATATAACAGATAGAAGACTATTACAATTAGGATTAAAAACTACATTTAAAGTAAAAGAAAATCCATTGTCATGGTTAGAATGGGTACTCAATGGTGCAGACCATACAAACTTCTTTGAGAATCGTGTAACTGAATATGAAGTTGCTGGATTGTCTGGAACTTGGGATTCTGCATATAACCAATAAGGATATAAAATGGCAATCAAAGAAATAGTATGTGAATCATGCGAGGCATCTTTCACAATAGAATATGAAATGTTGGGAACACAATATCTAGTTAGGTATTGTCCATTTTGTAATGAAGAATTAACAGAAGAATTCACTCGTGAAGTTGAAGAATTAAATGATGATGACCCCTACGATATTTGAACCAGTAATAATTAAAAATGTATGCTCAAAAACATATCTAGATATGTTCATGCATTTTATACCTCAGGTAGAATCTTGGGATGATGAACAAATAGCTGAAGAAGATTATGATAAGATTAATCTTACAAAGTTAAATCTAATAGAACATGGTGATTTTAAAAATCCTATGCTTGCTGGAATTGCAGTAGGACTAATGTCACAAATATATGATGCTGGTGGTAAAGATTACTTTACACCTGAGATGCATTTCTGTGGAATATCTATAAAAGATAAATTAACAAAAGTAAATCTTCATACTGATAATTGGGATGAAAATAAACTTAAAGTATTAGGAATATTAAATTCAGATTGGGATAGTAAAATAGATGGTGGTGGATTCATATGTAATAATGTGTCTTATTCATTACAACCTATGAATTTTTTAATCTTTGATTCAAGACAAACACATTCAAATGATATAATCTTTAGTGATAAAGAAAGAATAGCAATAGACTTTACGGTGACAAAATTATGAAAACATCAAGTGCAAAAGCAAAAGGAAGAAAACTACAACAATGGATGAGAACTCTATTGATTGAAAAATTGGATGTACACCCAGAGGATATTGAATCTAGAAGTATGGGTGCTGGTGGTGAAGATTTAATCATGGCAAGAGCTGCCAGAGCAAAGTTTCCATTATCAATCGAATGTAAAAATCAAGAAGCAGTAAATGTTTGGAAATCTTACGAACAAGCTGCAGAAAATTCTGGTAAGTATGAACCAGTAGTTGTAATCAAAAGAAACAAATCAAAACCTTTAGTTGTCATTGATGCAGAATACTTTGTTTCTTTGTTCGATAAATAATAGACTATGAAATTATTTTTTCAAATATTAACAGAGTTTGGTTTACCAGTTGCAGCTGCATTGATAATGGGTTTTTTTATTTACCTAATTATTAAATACATTTTAGAATCTGTTATTGGTCAAGTTAAAACTATGCACGCCATAATTACTATGTTAGACAACAGAGTTAAAACTATGAATCACGATATGATAAGATTAGATTTACTTATATCACATTCACTAAATCTAAAACCAGATGAAGATAGAATATCTAGAGCAGATGGTAAAAATGATGCGAGGCGTGACTAATGCAAAATGCTACAATAATTGATTTATTAAACCAATATGGATTTGCATCAATAGCTGCAATCGGTATGGGTTGGTTTATATATTTTATCTACAAATATATAACAACAGAAATTAAAGTAAAACTAGGTGAAATGAATATTGTACTAATCGCTTTGATTGATAGAGTAAGAATGTTAGATAATGATATCATTAGACTAAAAAGTAAGGTTAATACAGTACTAGAACTTAGAGAAAAAGAACAGAAACCCCCTAAGACACCCCCAAAAAAGAGAAATACATAAGTCAATTCTTATAAATACAGATATGATAACACTAGAAATTAAAAATATAGTGTTAGTATTCTTTGTATTATGTGTTTCCTTGACCAATACTAGCATAGCAAGTGAGTTAACTCACAAGTTTGGTAATCCTGCTTTTAGTAAAGAGGGTTATTCTCAGCATGCCTTATCAATAGAACAATTACAATATCAAAGAGAGAATGATAGAATTAAAGATGAAAAATCTGCTTTGTCACAAGCAGAAAGAGATGAGAAGAATAAAACAATCAACAAGTTTATTGCCAATGTTGAAAGTCGTATCTATGCTAACTTGTCTAAACAGTTAGTTGACAATATGTTTGGTACAAGTTGCACATCTAATTGTGCAACAAGTGGAACAGCAGAAGTAGAAGGCTCAACAATTTATTGGGTAAAAGACACTTCAACAGAAATTATTTCATTGACAATAACTGACCCAACAGGAACAGTATCAACATTAACTGTGCCAGTTGGTGACTTTATTTTTTAAAAAAATTATGTGGACTTATATACTGATATTTTTGGCAGGAATGTGTTTGTCTGGTTGTTCGACAACAATGGGAAACTATGTTGAATATTCTGATAAACCTTTTACACAAGTTACACCAACAGGTGACTTGTTAAGGAATGTACCTGATTTAGGGCAAGAGAAAATAACTATTGCCATTTATGATTTTCCTGATAGAACAGGACAGAGAAAACCAAGTACTAATTTTTCTCAATTAAGTACGGCAGTTACACAAGGACCTGAAGTGTACTTAATACAGGCACTTAAAATGGTAAGTGAGGGAGATTGGTTTACAGTAGTAGAGAGAAAAGGATTAAGTAGTCTAGTCAAAGAAAGACAATTGGTTAGGTCTACAAGAGAATTATATGATGGTGAAAAATCTGCAAACACAGTATTGAAACCACTGATATTTGCTGGACTTATCATAGAGGGTGGAGTTGTTAGTTATGATTCAAATATGATAAGTGGTGGTGAAGGTGCAAGGGTATTTGGTATTGGAACTTCCAAACAATATCGAACAGACCAAGTAACTATTAGTATGAGAATAATTGCAGTGCAAACAGGAGAGGTATTGATGACAATATCAGCAAGTAAAACTATTGCAAGTCATCAAGCAGGTGCAGATGTATTTAGATTCTTTGATTTAAGGACTAAAGCATTAGAAGTAGAATCTGGCGCAGCTGTCAACGAACCGACAGACTATGCCATTCGTTCTGCTATAGAGTATGGTGTTTTAAAAATGGTTGAAAAAGGTGAGAAACTAGGGTATTGGAAGTTTAAGAAATGGAGAGTAGAAGAATGAAAAAAATAATATCAATAATGATGTTGATGATTATTTCGTTATCGGTTTATGCTAACGATATCTACATAAACCAATCTGGTGCTACACTAGATTTAGATGTGACACAAGATGGTCAGAATAACACAGTAGGAAGTTCTACTACAGCTTCTAGTGTTATTGGTGCAACAACAAACTTAGCAATTACACAAATTGGTGATTCCAATGTCATGACTTTTGATGTCAATGGTGCAAACTATACAGGTACATTTTCTGTAACAGGTAACACAAACAACATAGACTTTAATTGTGATAGTGGTGGAAGTAATTCAAGTTGTGGTACTGCTACTGCATCTATCGTTTGGGTAGGTTCATCTAGTGATATTGACATAGACATAGGTGAAACATCATCTGCTACAGGTGCAACAGTATCTATTACTGGTGCAAGTGGTAGTGATAGTAACACAATCTTAGGTACAATAGATGGTAATTCAGCAATCTTAACATTGTCAGTTAATGGAGATACAAATAACTTCTTAGTTGATATAGATGGTAATGGAGATAGTGTTGGACATACTTACATACACACTCATACAGGTTCTATCGCTGATGTAGATATAACTCAAAGTGGTATCTATGATAACATGATAACACTAACAACATCTGGTGACAACGCTGATATAGATATAATACAACGAGATTAAAATGAAAAAGTTTTTTATTATGATGTTGTTGTTTAGCACTAATGCCTTCAGTGCATCCATTGGTGATGTAATATTACAAGAAGGCAATAGTGTTGTAGAGAGAAAAGAGGGTGATGAGTTTGAAAGTAAGAAAGACTTAGACATTTTTTCTTATGACACAGTTAGAACAGGCAAAGGTAAAACTGCCATTGAGTTTGTTGATGATACTAGAGTAGATGTAACAGAACATTCTAAACTAGTAATTGATGAATTTGTTTATGACCCAAATACAAAAACAGGTGCCTTATCTCTAAAGGCATCTTTGGGTACAGTAAGATATGCATCTGGTCAGATTGCAAAAAACTCAAAACAAAATGTAAAGATACAAACACCAACAGCAACAATCGGTGTTCGTGGAACAGACTTTACAATGACCATAGATGAAACAGGTAGTTCTACAATTATACTATTACCATCATGTGATACAAATGGTAATTGTTATGTAGGAGAAATAGATGTAACATCAGATGCTGGACAGGTTATCATGAATCAAGCATTTCAAGCCACAGTTGTTGAAACAGTTGCAAGTAATCCTATGAAACCAGTCATTCTAGATTTAGATGAAAAACTAATAGGTAATTTATTAATTATATCTAAACCAAAAGAAATACAAGAACAACAAAATAAAGAAGACTATGTAAAAGTTGCGAATGCATTAGAGATTGACTTTTTAGAATTTGATGATTTAGAAATAGATTATCTAGAGGAAGAAACAGAGAATTGGGCAACAGGATTAGATATAGATTTTTTAGAACAAAACTTTTTAGTAAACATTCTAGACCAAATCAATGCTGAGTTGGCAAAGTCAATGAGAAGTGAATTTGATAAAGGTCAAGATGGTATAAGATTAGGTAAAGACCCAGAAACAGGTATTACAGTATTAGATGAAGACCCTAATTGGGTGTGGAGTAGAGAGGATGCTGCTGGTAATTATATTGAATTAAGACTAGATAAAGAATATGGTTATGTTTTAAATGTCATACAAAGTGATTATGAAATCATAGATTACGAATTAGGGGGAATAGAAAATGCAATTACAATTAATCAAGTTCAGTAGTCTATTTCTACTATTGTTTAGTGTAAATGTTTTTGCAACTGATACTGCTTTAATTTTACATTCAAATGTTTCAGACGCTCACACAAATGTTAAAGCACAATTAGAAGAAGATGGTTATACAGTAACACTTTCAACATCTGGTTCTGTACCAGAAAATTTAATTAATAATTATGATGTGGTATTTGATTTAAAATATAATAACAGTATAGGTAGTAATGGTAGAACAAGATATGCAGCTTTTGTAAATGCTGGTGGTATACTAACTCTCGTAGGTGAGAATCATGTAAACCATTCAAATAATAATAATACTATAGGTGCATTTATAAACAATACTCTGAGTGCTTCAATAACTATTGTAGGAACGACAGGTGGTGGTAATTGTGGTAATGATTGTAACATGACACAAACAAATACATCAGCAGGAGTTTCAAGTTATAGTGATGTAGGTGTTTATCCTTATGGTGCTTATTTTACAGGTGATGGTACATGGGTTGTTAAAAGTACAAGTGGAAAAATATTATGGATGAAATGGTCAGGTGACCAATTGCCAAGTGGATATACAGGTGCAGTTTATGTTACCTTTGATATAAATCAATTTACATCAAGTTATGATAGTGCAAGTACAGATGAATTTATTGGAGAGTTGTATGCTACATCAACACCACAATCTGCAATATCTTCTTCACAAACAACAATAGTTAATACTACAAAGAATACTACAAGCACAGACAATAGAATTAGTATAACTCAAAGTGGTGGTGGTTTAGATTTAGATATCACACAAGATGGTAATAACAATTTAATTATAGGAACAGACCTATCAAGTGCTGGAAGTATCACAGGAGATAACAACACAGTATCAATTACACAAAATAATGATAACAATGTTTTAGGACTTGGCATAAATGGTGCAAGTAATAATGTTGTTGTTACACAAGACAAAGACCAAAGAGGTATATTAAATATAGTAGGTAGTTCTAATCAAGTAAATCTTAATCAAATACATTTACTAAATGTTGGTGACCATTTTTCATCTATTGATATTCAAGGTAGTAGTAATATTTTAGATATAGACCAAAAAGAATCTGGTGATAAAATTATGTTTCTAGATATAGACAGTAGTAATAATGTAACTGTATTACAAGAGGGAACAGGTAATCATTTTTTAGATATAGATTTAACAAATAATCATACAATAAACATAACACAAGATGGCACAGGCGACCATGACGCTACAGTAAATCTATCTGGTAATACATCAACAGTAAATTTAACACAAGATAGTTCTACTGACCAAAACTATATTTTAGAACAAAACTGTGTAGCTTCATCATGTAGTGCAACAGTAACACAAAACTAATGAAAAAATTTATAACACATTGGACATTTGCATTTGTAACTTTAGTCGTTCTTACATACACAGGTTTACAAGAACCATTTGTAAAAGAGATATTAAAGTTAAAATCATTTGACATTCTCATACAACAAGAAGAAGTAGAATTATCATCAGACATTGGTATAGTTACTATAGATGAAAAGTCTATTGAGAAGTATGGACAATGGCCATGGAAAAGAGATGTAATTGCAGAGGTCATATCTAATTTAAGACAATCAGGTGCTGGTGTCATTATGATACCTATACTATTCTCAGAAGAAGATAGATTAGGTGGTGATGATATACTATCACAAACATTGATAGACAATGGAGTTGTTATTGCACAAGTTGGTACATCTCAAATCAATAAAAACTCTGTTCCAAGAGGAGTTGCAAAAATAGGAAATCCATTACCATATCTTTTTGAGTGGGATGGTATGTTAGGCCCAATACAAAAACTAGGTCAAAATGCAAATGGAGTTGGAGTAATCAATACTGCACCAGAGATAGATGGTGTTGTCAGAAGAATACCATTGATAATGAGAATAGGTGAAGATACTTATCCTACAATGGCAGTAGAAGTAATTAGAGTTGCAACAGGTAATCCAAGTTATCAAGTCAAGGCAGGTGATGGTGGAGTACAAGCGATAAGAGTGCCAGGTTTTCCTATTATCAATACAGACCCAAATGCTAGAATCTGGTTGCATTGGAATAAAACTTTTGAAACTATATCAGCTTCAGAGAATGACTTTTCAAAATTTAATGCTCGCACTGTAATTATAGGAATGACTGCAGAAGGTCTAGGTGGTATTATAGGAACACCAGTTGGTGAACAATATGATTATATGTTATCGGCATCTACATTACAAACTATGATAGATGGTAAACAAATTAATCGTTATGATGTAAGTTCATTTCTAGAATTAGTTTTATCTTTTGTATTAGGTATTTTAGTTATACTGATTGCAAGATTTACACCTTATTGGTTTATTGGTATCAGTATGTTATCATTGTATGGTATAAGTGTTTATGGTTCTTACTATCTGTTTAATCAACATTTAATATTATCAGATGTGAGTTGGATAATTATTGTGATTACCATAGTTGGTATGCATAGTATCTTTAACAGATTCATTTTAGAGTTTAGATTAAAACAACAAATAAGAAAACAATTCGAAACTTATCTAGACCCAAGACAAGTTGCCGAGTTACAGAAAGACCCAAGTAAATTAAAACTAGGTGGTGATAGAAAAGAGATGAGTTTTCTATTCATGGATATTGTAGGATTTACACCAATATCAGAATACTATAAAAACAAAGATGACCCAGAGGGATTAGTTGAAGTTATCAATGACTATCTAAATCGTATGACTAAGATTGTTTTAGAGAATGGTGGAACAGTTGATAAGTACATGGGTGATTGTATTATGGCATTTTGGAATGCACCATTAGATTGTGAAGAACATGCCGAGATGGCTGTTAAGACTGCTATCGAATGTGCAGAGGAAACAGAAAGACTGAAAGAAGATTTCAAAGAAAGAGGACTACCAGATATCAACATAGGTTCTGGTGTCAATACAGGAACATGTATAGTTGGTAATATGGGTAGTGATACTAGATTCGATTATTCAGTCATTGGAGATGCCGTCAATCTTGCCGCTAGACTAGAGGCAACCACAAGAAACTACAAGACTGAAGATGGTGGTATCGTGTCTACTCTATATTCTTCCTATACTATGGAAAAACTCAAAACCATCAAATCTGTAGAAGTTGATAAAATCAAAGTCAAAGGAAAAGAAGAACTCATCACAATCTACAAACCTAAATGATAATCATTCTCAAATAGGAATCATTCTCATTTGACCCCCCTAAAATAGACCAAATTAAACCTTGACAAACCTTGTTTTAACCTGTTATACTAGCTATGTAACAATGAAAAAAGAGAGAGGAAAGTTATGTTATTATTTAAAGTTTTTGGAATATTATTTACGATTGCCTTATTAATTAAGTTGATTGAGATGAATTATTCAAGATAAAAATAACCCTTGACAGAACCAGTTATCACCTGATATACTGGTTTTGTAATAATAAAAAAAGAGAGAGAAAATATGAGAGAATTAAACATAAATTTAAGACCAAGTGAAAATTTATATGTGACTACTTACGAAGACGGAGAAGTAGAATATATACCCTGTACACCAGATGAACATGAAAAAGAAGAAAAAAGATTAAGAAATCTAGGAGTGAAATTCACTACCGAAATAAGAAATGACTTAATAAAATATATAGATTACAAGAACAGATTAATATAGAGAGGAAAATATGAGATACACAAGATTAACAGAAAATGATAGAGAAATGATTGATTATGTCTTTTATAAGAGTAATACACAACCAGAATATGAAAATTTAGAGTGTGGATACCCTTGGCAAGATATTTCAGTATTTTCATGGAATGACTTAAAAATTCAGATAGATTCTCAATTATTGAAGAAACCACTGAATATCAAATTTTCACCCTTTGGCCGTGATAATAACTTATCATTGATTAGAGGATGGTTTTTGAGAACACCAGAAGAAAGACTGAATAACGATTATTCAAGACTTAATGAGAATCATTCTCATTAAGAAAATAACCCTTGACAATAGTTGTTTCAACCTGTTACAATGGCTATATAAAATTAAAAATGACATGAGAGGTCAAATATGAAAGAGAGTATGAGAAAAGAAATAATGAGTATGAATCTAAGTGAGTTAAATGACTTGGGTAATTTTATTCGTGATGTAAAATTAATGAATGCCAAATCTACATTAAAAGTGGGTATGGAAGTTTATGTTGTACAAAAGACTAAAAGAGAGTTAGGTACAATCACAAAAATTAATATAAAGAAAGCAATAGTTCAAATAGGAAGTCGTTCTTATAGAGTTCCAATGTCAATGTTAGAGGCTGCATAATGGGTGCAGTAAAAGACATGTATATGGATGAGGCTGATAATATATTAATAGTCACAGCTAATAAATTAATGGAAGGTGAAATCTCAGAAGATGATGCACTGGACATTTTGGACAAAAATCTAGAAACATTAAGTATGATAGGTTTAACTGATAAGTATGATTCACTGGCAATCATATATGAAATGACAGACCAGTTATATAAAAGTTAAAATGGAGATTGAGATTGAACGATAAACCAAGACAGAAACTTCATGTTCGTAACTACGAACAAAAAAAACAGTTTAAGAAAAGACCAGAGCAAGAACAAGCAACTGGATTATCTGTAAAAGTTCATGGTGATGATATCACTAAGGCATTACGAATATTCAAAAAGAAAATTCTTACAGCTGATGTTTTAAATGAAGCAAGAGAAAGACAACACTATACAAAAAAAAGTGAAAA
>ENA-OSIY01001542-OSIY01001542.1-marine-metagenome-genome-assembly--contig:-NODE-1542-length-12237-cov-8.811924_pt1 | contig 12237 bp, 22 predicted proteins | sample MGYA00237884_ERZ534233 | MGnify/ENA primary metagenome ERZ534233 (study PRJEB26412, sample SAMN06343840) | marine metagenome | isolation source: estuarine water | place: USA: Columbia River Estuary... | reverse complement strand
CTAAAACTTAATGTAAAAGTTAATAGTTTTATAATAGAAAATGACTGCAATTTATAATGTTTTAATTTATATTCTACAGCCATTATAGGGATATTTTCTAGCAGATTTGAAAATGCTTTTCGTATAATTAAAATCTAGTAAAATATCAGTACACTATTTCCATAATAGATATGCAGATAATACACCAACAACGATTAAACTGCTGCCGATTACTAACATAGCCTCAGCCACTCTATGTTTTTCTAGTTCGGCAGCGCGTTCCTTTCGCTTGCTTGTTTCTTGCAGCCATTTGTAGTAACCATCAGTCTTCATTTATACTCTCCATCAACCACCCAACCCCACCACTTCTTAACTACTCTGGGTCTGCCCCCTAACTCATGTAACACCTTAGCTTGTTCATTAGCATTCTCCCATGTAAAAGGCCATATAACCATAAAGAATATTGTTGCTAGTAATGCAATACCAAGTGCCTCTATCATTACCCTCTCCTGTGCTGTTCATGGATTTCAATCCCTTTCTTTTCTAAAAGGAACTTATAAAAAGCCGCTACGCTATCAAACTGTCTTGGATTGCCGTTCTCGTCTTTTACAATCATATCATTGATAGATACCGTGATGCTGTCTGCTATTTGACAGTTAAGTACACCACCTGTAAATCCGTATTTGTGGTAGTAGGTTATGTTCATGTTCCACACCCCATTACAAGGGCATAATCGTTAGGTTTAATCCAACTACCATTCTCATCCATTAATAAAGGAACAAGTAGTGGCTGCGAGTCAATGATTAATCCTGTTCCAATTACTGCCCTTTTAATATTAACATTAGCATAACTAAACGCATAAGACTTTGAATCAATCAGGCAACCTGCCTGCATAGCCCAATTCAACAACAAAGGAGTGCCAAAGTATTCAATACTAAAACTGTTATGATAGTGTCCTTGTACAGAACACATACCCATCTGTTGACTCAGAGTTAACCCTCTTGTGGATTTACCATGATGCAAGTAGCAGCTATTCCCACTAGGAAGTTTAATCACTAAATCGTCATGCCATTTCCATCCACTGCCTACACCAAGCACCTCGTTGTAAGATTTAATATAGTGTCGTGGAATACCGTGTGTCTTAGCTTTGCGCCATACTAAGCTGCCGTGATTGCTTGCAAGTATATCCATGCTAGGGAACAGCTTATAAAGCTCTGCAATGATAGGTAAAGCTTTAACTAACTCATCACCTGCTGACGCTAAATCGGGGTCAGAGTCGTGGTATGATAGTGCGTGTTTATCACAATTCCCTGACACATGAACATGACCATCTGTTCTCACAATAATAGCACCGCTTGGCACTGTCACACAATAAACCTTACCACTATAAGGGATTAAGGTTTTAATTGCAGACTTAAACGAGCAGTTCTCTCTCTTCCATGCAACATCCACCATCCAGCAAGAGCATTCGCCATTAGAAGGTTTGACCTTGCTCGGAACATAACCAGTTATTGTAGCCATTGCTTGTACATATTCTACATTTTCTTTAATAGAGCTTGTATATCTAAAAGCTTTACCTTGTGCTGTTGTAGTACCGTCCCAAAACTGCAACTCACGAAGAAATGTTTCTCTTTGCTCCTTTGATAATGTTAATAAAGGAATATCTGAAAAGTTTTTCGTAAAGCAATCAGGTACGTTTGCTTTCTCAATATAAAACTGAGAACAACCTTCTCTCTGTACGGTGTGAGTATTAAAAGCAATATTAGCTTTATCTAACAAATCTATAAGCTTTTCAATCTTGCGCTCTTTCTTAAACGTAAAACGAGCAGCCCCCTTAGTGAATGTACCGTCTGCTTGGAAAGCGACTAATAACTGTATATCAACTAATGATAAGTTATTATCACCTCCACTGTAGTTACCACTTCTAGGGATGTGCCAACCTTCGTTACCACGACTGTCCCAAGCCTCCCTTTTATGTATAGTCTTATAGGTCGGGTTTATTTTAACAAGGTTATGCTTTGGCGTTGTTCTACTGGTCATAGTCTTGTGTTTATACTCTAATAAATCCCCACTGTAATCTTTTTCAACGTATCGCTCAGGCTGTACAAAACTGATATTCCACTCGTCCCATTGTGCGACTAATTGGTTTTCTTTTAGTTTGTCAAAACGAACAAACCCTTCATCTGTCAGTACCTCAACATCGGGTGGGAAACACTCATCACCGAGACTTATAATCCTTGTAGGTTTGTATTTAGCCTTTAAATAAGCTAAGAAAGCTAATGTGTCTTTGTGATGATACGGCACATGAAGGTCGCTGATAAGTAGTATGCGTTGGTTTTCATGTTCTTTCGCCTCACTTTTTTGATATTGCTTTTGTACCTCTTGTACGGCTTCTGTAGCAGCAACACCTTTGTTCTTTTCTTTAAGCCAGTGTTGCAGGGTAGTCCTATGGACTTGCATTTCTTTTGCTATCTTACGTTGTGATAAGCCCTGTTGTTCTAGAGAGTGGTACGTTTCATACCAGTATGGATACAAATTCTTAATCATCAATATCTACCTCATAATTCATTAACGCTTCATAAGCGCGTAGGTCTAGTCTGTCTTTATATTCGTTTGCTATTTGCTTGATAAGTACCTCTTTATAACCCTTATAAGCTTGGAAAGCTTCTTCTTGTGTGTTGTAGCTACCAAGATGCTTACTTTTCCCGCCTACGTCTGTACACTGGGAAATAAATTTAGCCTTAGCGTCATACCAATATACGCCAACAGGTGTTGTTCCTCGTGACCTCTTGCAACTAATCAATAGTGAGTTAATCCTTTGTGGAACAAAGACACACACGTCTTCTGAATAATGTTTGTTTCCTTTTACCAACAAATCCTTGTCTAAGTGCCATACTTTACCTTTTTCATCTACGTTTTTAAAACCAATTTGTTTATTGCACCACTCATAAAAGTAGCTATAACTTTTAAAGTTTTCTGAGCAAGTGGTATTTATATAAGTTAGTTTTCTACCCCACTCTTTTTCTGTGCATCGGAGGAGCATACCAGACCACGTCCTATACTCCCTTACGAATATTTTGTTCAATTTTGAAGGGTATTTTAAGCCTTTTATGCCGATACCATAGACTAAAACATTTGATTTATTGCTCATATAACCCCCTGCCCTTTAAGATGTTTCTTCTCAGCCTCAAACTCTTTAACACTCCAAGCATTAGCTTGCCATAAACCAACCACTGTTTTAATCACTTCCTTAGTAACAGCATAAGCAAGGATAGGTATACAGACAACAATACTAAACAAACAATAAGTGATGTAATTATACATCACTACTTGTAATAAGCGTTTATTCATCATCACTCCAATTTAATAATACCTTCATACTGTCTAACCCTACCAACCTTTGTTCTAGTTGGTTCAATTCCACAGCTTAACAGCTTCTCTTTCTGTTTGTCAACAGGCAGCTTACTAAAAGCAATAATATCTTTAGCTTTAGTAGCTTCCTCAAAAGAGATATTCAGCTTATCAGCGTGAGTCTTAATTGTATGGCAACCATTACACAATAGCTGTAAATTATCTTCGCCTTTGTCTAACAACAATAACCTAGCAAACCACTGACAATACTCCTCCCAATTAGAGAAACTCCCTGCTGCTACGATGTGGTCTACTTCTAAATGACTTGATGCAAACCAATTGTTACATTGATTGCATTGTCCTACTTTCTTGACTCTTGGGCTTGTTATGCCACTGTCTTTAAAGTTTGGTTGTGTTTTACTAGACTTGAATATTGATTTTACAGGGTAACGAGACCATATCCGTCTTGATTGGCCTCGTAAGTATTGTAGGAAAGCCTTTTCATCTTTCCAAAAGTTTAAGTACACATTTAATCCTCCTGTGGATTGTTCTACATGATTATGCGTCACTTTTGATATATATACAGATATGCGTCAAAAGTGATTGCTATACCGTGTTAGGTTTTGCTCAACAACCTGTACTTGGTATCTGTGTCATTATCAAACCAAACTGTCCACTGGAAATCCATTGTTGGAGACTTACCTCTTTCTTGCATAAAATTTGGTCTCCAAGTCAACGGCAAGACAAAACTTGGTGGCTTACTTTGAAAGAGAGAAAACCTCTTTTTCGTATGCCAGTAATGTGCTTTCAGCAACATACAAACAATCGGTGCGTCTTTTAGGGCTTTTTCTATAAACTCTTGAGCCACACCAAAAGGAGGGTTCGTTATGATGGCATCACAAACCCTTGTCTCATTAAAAAAGTCCACACCCGATTGACCATACCCACAATCCTCTCTAATATCAGAAGATATTACATTAAAACCATAATCTTCTAAAACTTTAGACATTGCACCATTACCACAAGCACACTCCCAAACAGTCATGTTTTTTGATAAATTTAGAAACCTCAACAAGGCTTGTGTAGCATCGGGTGGGGTGGGGTAATAATCGAAAGGCTCGTTTTTTGACCCACCACCTGCTATGATAGACGATTTAATACTCATTAACCTAACTCCTGCATCAACAGCGACAAGTACCCAGCCTAAAATTGTTCACTTTTCTATGCTTCTGAGGTAATCTCAGCACCCCAGTTTGTTGTGGGTACTTGCGCGTTATGCGTTGGTAGTTAGACGCTACTGTATTATTCTTGGCATGGCTTTTTGCAGTGCTTCTCTTGCCTTTAGTGGGTCATCAAGCGTTTTTACAACAGCTCTACCACCTACATAATGCCAATCCATTTTAATGCCTTTCCTGCAAGCCTCTTGCACTAAGCCTTCCATCGCAACCATTCCACATTCTAAAACAGCAACAACAGTGCCATTTTCAAAAATACTTTTATCGCATGGCTGTGGCACGTCTGCGCTTTCTAACTCTCGCTGAAGTGGGATGCTCACCCGTCCGCTTTCTGTGTTCTCGCTCATGTCACTTACTCCAAAGTTCTTAATAATTTGCTGTGGGTTCGCACCCCTTAGCTGTGTAGTTAGGCAGTCACTGTTTAGGCCAAGTTAAAGCATCAGCCTTGCCAATAAAAACCCACCAAGCGTATTTAATCCTTTTAATGATAGAAGCGTAAGCCATTGGTCTTGCTGGTTGCCACTTTCCGTCAATACAAGTTTCGCAATCAATTAAATTGTGCATTGCTAAACTTGTTATGTGGTTTGGTGCTTTCATGTTTACCTCTTTTGTTTTCATCTCCAAAATGCCTAACTCTACGTCAACGCGACCAGTACAAAGCCTGTTAAATACCGTTAGCCTGTGGCTGGCGCGTTACGCACTTAGTTATAACCTTTTATTTTGTCATCTCAATAGCGTTATGACAGGCATGGCAAAGGTGCATTTTGTACCATCTGTTTCTTGGGCTTGTGTACAAATAACGATGTATGTCTTTTGATATAAACCCGCCATAGCCAGCCCCTTCTGCTACTCTAACAACTGGCGCATCGTCACTTAGTGAAGACGGCATCTCCTTGTGATATTGACACATTTCGTTGTCGCAAATTTTCATAAGTAAACCTCTTATTGGTTATAACTCTGCATGAAGTCCGATAACCACCCAGACTATTGTGTAGTTCAAATAAAATTACGCATAAGTGGTTACGGCTTATGCGTTGGTAGTTAGACACTACTCATCAATCTATCGCCGCGCTCTCTATGCCGTTTTGCTCTATCATCATCGCCCATCATTTCAGCACTTGCCGCCCAGCTATAGCAATATTCTGCTTCGCGTTCAATTGTGGCTTTTAGCGTTGTAACGTATGCCTGCAATCTAGTAATTTCACGCTCGCATTTAATAAGTTCGTCACGTTCATTGCAATTACTGCCGCATAATTTACAATCATCGCTAGTCGTGTCTAACTCGCGATTCAAGTCAGATGCTAACCCAGCCTCTAATTTCTCATTATTCATTTTCACTTACTCCAGTTTGCTTATTAAAGCAGTGGGGTTAGCACTGCTTAACCTCAGTAGTTAGGTTTCCTCACTAAATCTCTTATCAGCAATAGCTTGGCCTTGCTTAATAATAGCTTTTAGCTTTTTCCACTTCACTCGTTTGTTTAGCGGTCTATGTCCAATAAACTCAAGCGAATAGCCTTCCTTGCCTTTACTCCACATGGCAATCGTCCATTTGTATTCGCCTTTTTCATCCCACAAGCAAATATGCAAGTTTTCGGTTAGTTCAAGAGGGTAGGCATTTGGTTCTTCAAGTGGCTTGTAATGTTTAGTGCTTTTTGGCTCTTTCATCTCAAGTCCCGCACCTAACTCGTGCGTCAAGTGCGATGCCAACCCAGCCACTAATTGTGTACCTTTCATTTTCACTTACTCCTGTGTTATTGTTTGCGGCAGCGTGGGGTTGCCACGCCTTACGCAGTAGTTATACGCTACTTAACAAATCTAGTATTTCTCTGTCAACAGAGAAAAATCTGTGCATTAAATTACTAGGTATTTCACCCTTGACTATAAAACCACTGTTAAATGGTTCTATCGTCGCTGTTTTTTTAATCTCATCTAAAACCACTTGGGCTTCAGCTTGTTTTTCTTTTTTAGTCATCATTCATCTCCTGCACATTGTCGTTAATCGTCAACCGCTTTCTAACTCTACGTCAAAAATACCTATCTCTACAAAAATACCTCTTGCAACAACTCAGCCAAACCTTCGCTATCCTCAGCTAATTCACCTTCTTTGTCCTTAGCTAACGCGCCAACAATAGCGTTTAGTTTCTTCTTTGACAAGCTAAACTTCTCACTGACAGCACCAACATCATCGCGGTACATTTCCGCCTCATTAAGCATTGCGCGTTTATGGTGAACTAAGTTGTCTACACTCTCTTTGAATACTTTTCGTGTTTCAGTGTTCTTTAGAATAGACTCTAATGCCGATTTATCCTTCGCTATACTACTAGGTCTACCAACTACTTTAGCTTGTACGTCTGTTACAAAATCATTCATGGTTGTTATGCGCCTTTATAAACTCTTTATTGTACTTTAACTTATTAACAATCAACAAAAGACCTGCTAAATCTGCTGGAGATTTCTTTCTTGTCATCAAGAATAATGGACAGTCTGGTGGATTATGAATGCCAATTCCAAAGTCAGCTTGTACAAAATCATAACCCAACCTATCCAAAGCGGTTAAGTCTTTTCCTTCTATAGCACCATCATAAGGTTCGCTTATAACTACCACCCTTCCGCTCGTGTCTTTTAACACTCTAAGGTGGTCAAACAACCGAGAATATTCTTTGTGTGCATTCAAGTGTTTATGCAGCAAGTTCCATATCACTTTGCCATCAAAATCTCTCATACCTGTACACTTTTTTAGTATAAGAAATCTTTCATCACGGTTTATGCAAAATGCGTTACTCATTAACATTACCCTCGTCTGTTAGGTTATTCTCATCTACAAACTTTTGAAGTTCGTCGCTCATTAGCTGATAATATAAATTGCCAGCAATAAAGCCTGCTTCACCATTCTGATTAACAATATCCAACACATCATCTAATAATTCTTGCGCTTTTTGAATAGTAGCGTCATCAAACTGCTTGCTTAAAGCTTCTAAAAACTCGTCCATCACTTTCTCCCACCTATGACAATTAACCAACCAAAGAATAATGTAGGCAACACTACCCACTCAAAATCCTTCACTGGAATACCGAACCCAAAATGAATTGGGAATAATACTAACATAATGTAGCATAAACAACCAACTAAAAATAAGCTTGGTGTTGAAGCCTTTTTAGGTGCATCGGGTTTCGAAGCATTAGTTTTAAATGTAACACCCTCATAGACAGGTGTGCCTGTTTCATCTTTCATTTTATTCTCTTTGTAAGGTTGGGCTGTTGTTAGCAGCCCGTATGTATTTAATTAAAAATTAAACTAAAATGGCAACTCAGAACCATCGTCAGAGTCGTCTAAGTCATCTGCTAAAGGCTTAGGTGCGTCTTTAACCTTCCCCTTAGCTGCCTTAGCATTGTCGGGCTTATACGCTTCCCGTTGTGCTGCATCGTTTTCATCTTCGACAACATTACCGAAAGGGTTTGCGTTCCCACCATACTCAACTAAGTCAAAAATACAAATACTATTTAACTTAGCAAATGTACCAAACTTATTCTCCACTACGCCATAAGCAGCTTTCCCTTTACTGCCATTACCTACCAACTTCTTGTTCGTAATATCTACGACATTGTTACTGCCAATGTCCTGATAAACTTTTGGACAATACATAGCCTTACCTTCAGCATTGTGTGTATTTTGAGAGAGCTTAATGATAAACTGTTCTTCCTGTTCAGGGAATGGAACGTCTACCTTATACTTCTCAACAAACTCTGCGTTGTCCATTTCCTTCGCTTTCTGTTTAGCAAAACGTTTGTTCCAAGCTTTTGCAGTAGCTTTGTCAACCACTGCGGTTGTTTTCCACTCTGTCTCCTGCGATTCAAACTTCTTAGTTGGCGTTTGAATGCAAGTATAAAAGAAGGTTGCATTATTTAAAATTTCTACTGACATATTATGTTTCCTCGTTGTTTACGTTGTTTGGCAGTATTGCCTTTGTATAAGCAACCCGTTGTTCAAGCTGCTTATGTTCGCCTATCTTAACACAGTTAAAAGCTATGTCAAACATTTAATTAACTATTTTACTAAACAATTACACCCTAGCATATTGATGAATGAACCCCTTAATATTCATAGACGTAACAATACCATCATCATCTTTGTATATTACACAATGTGTAGCACTTAATACAGCTATCACTGTATAATTAATCCCTTTATCAACATCAGCAAAGACAGCATCAGGCTTCACTTCCCATAACACTCTCACCTTTTCCCATAAAGCCTTAGTAGCATCAGTGCCTAGAGCTTTCATAGTGTGGCCGTAGTGCCTATCTGTCTTGTCTAGCTCAAAAGTGTATTCAACGTGTTGTTGGATAGCTAATCTAATGCTTAGACCAAAACAAGGCCACCTGTCAATAATTTCCTCTGTAAAGAAGGTTACTAACTTTTCATCTGTACTACCACAATGTTTCTCTACTGCGGCTTCCCATAATAGGTAACGTAGGTTCATTTCCCACCCCAAAGCTCTTTAGCTTTCTGTAAAGCTAGGATTAAGTTATCAATGTCATCAATTCTAATATAGCAACCATTTTTTTCTTCCTTGTCGTAGATAGCTATCTCATCAGTGTTGCCACTCAACGTCATAATTCCAGAACATCCGTTGTGAAAACTCCCAAATTGAATGTGAGTAATTTCATCATCTGTTGTGTTACGAACATTTAAAGTTGCCATGTTTGTTTCTCCTGTTTGTATGTTTGGTATTATGATTGAACACGTTCCTTGTGTCAACTGTTTAATGGCACGTTGCCCAACTATCCCCATAAATAAACTCAACGCCTAAAGGAATATTAAGTTTAAGTTTAGCTGTTGTATCATCTACAGCTTCTAATAGTAAATCAGATATGACGCTCTTACCAACGAACCACTTGTCACTAATATGCCCTACCTCACTCCAATTATCAGTGCTAGACTTCTTGAAAGAAATAGCTTCATCTTCGTTCTTAAATATCTTCCACTCTATTAACCCTTTACTCACCTCCATCTGCGCCTCATCGTGCATCGCAACTAATTGATTTATATAGGTTTTATTCTTCCAATCATCTCTAAAGAAATCAACCGTTAAGCCTTTAGCCGCTAACTTTCTATCGTGTAGCACCATCGTCCATTTAGCACATATAACACCAGCACTCTGTAACAAGCTGTTCACTAGGGCAGAAGCAGAGCGTGTAGGTACTTTCCTTCCATCGATACCCAATACAAACTTCTTGCTGCCCATTGTTTCCCAATACTTTTTGAGGCTTTCACCTAATTGGCGTAACGGGTCTGCGGCTAACCAAAAGGCATCATACACTTGCTTACCTGTCTCAAAATCAGAGCCAATAGTCTTAGCTACGCGCATTGGACGGCCACCGTAGGTACAGCAATATTTGACATTTTTGGCAGGAGTCCTTTTAAATTCCTTGCACAGTATCTCAGAAATCTTTTTCGCTGTAAGTGTATGCACATCGAAAGGCTTCTCTAATACTAAACTATTACAATACTCTTTTGTCTCATCGTATTTCCAGCAATAATGCGATTCCATCCTTCCTTCAAGACTAGAGAAGTCATAACCAAATTGAGCATACTTCTTTCTCTCTACGCCAAACATAGCCCTCATATTCTTGCCGTACATTGATGTTGTACGAGGGATATTAGTCACAATTCGGTGCTTGAACCTCGAAGTATTGCAGCCACAGGTGTCAGCAGGTGTTGGTATTCTGCCATCTGCACGAATGTTAGCTAGATAGCCTTTCTCCATTTCGATGTCATCTTCATCAATACCAACGCCACCGCCCAGAATAGAGTTTCTACGGTGACGATAAGTAAGGAACTCAACCACTTTATAAACGTGTGGGAATATCTCAGACATCTCTTCCAATTTTGGGCATAACTCCTTATCCTGTCCCACTGTAAATGTCGGGTTGGTATACACCTTCATTGGACGTTCTAAGTCGTGGCTTAACAGTTTTGACAGCACTTGCTCATCTCTACACTTCATACCTAGCGTTAAATGAAACATTCTGTCACGTTTAAATGGTGACTCCATTGTTTGCGCCATGTAGCGTTCAACGGCATCTTTGTACTTCTCTTTAGTAAGCTTTTTCTTTTTAGAGTCTACAGTTAAATCTCTTTCTTTATACACTGTAGGCCACCAACCTAAATCAACCAGCCAACCTTTAATATGTGTAGTATCTTCAATGCTTGCGGCCTCATGTTTAATTAGTGGCTCTAGTGGCATAGGAAGTTGATAATCTTGTCCGCCCCACTTAAAAACCTTATCCTCAATCTCAGCACCCATCTTTTCAGCAAACTTAACCATGTTAGTAGATATTGTACCATCCTTCTTGAATTGTATCTTTGGTGGTGTAGTCTCAGATGCTCTTGCCATTGATAGCTTACATGGTGGCAGTAATGGCTCAACAATCTCTCTAGCTTGCTGCATAAGAATATCAAGCTCACGGACATTCTCTTTAGCTTTTTCAACATCAAAGTAGAACCCCCTGTGAGATTGTCTAGTAACAATATCCCTTACAGCCATCTCTAAATCGAAAGCAGGTTGCCAATTCCATGTACCCCGCTCCTTCATTAGTACATCAAACACTTTATGATTCACTTCAACGTCTTGGCGGTTATACTCAAGCATTGCAGGGTGATACACCTTAAACTCTTCACCTTTCGGTGCATGACTGTCAATCAATCCTAACTCTATGGCCTTACCGCGCCAATCAATTTTATCTACACCTGCAAGTTTACCTAAGTAATCTAAGCTGTGGGCTAGTCGGTCTGCATTCAGAGTTTTTGAAAGTACGAGTGTATCTATTATGGTACAAGGGCGGCCACAAATCGTATCAGGATAAACAGTGTAATCAAAGTCAAAACCAAGCTTCAAAGCTAATAAATCATAGTCAACAATGTTATGACCAATCAATGTAGTAGCATTAGTTTTAATATACTCAACGCCATCCTTGAACGTATCGGGGTCATACTCTAATACTTCACCCGTATCAATGTTCTTGATGACAAGACAATGAAACTTGTAGTGGTCTTTTAGAACGTAAGGGGATGCTGTGTAGTCTATTGTTTCATCGTTTAATAAACCATTAGCTTCAATGTCGAATACTAACTTCATTTTCTTCTCTCTCAATTAAACAAAAAGGAAGCTTATCACTTCCTTCTTAGATTTACAACCTACCTTTATGCACTCAAAGCAAAGAACTTCTCTTTCACCCTCTGACTGATATACTTACCCACATCTTTAGGTTCTAAGTTGTTAGCCGCCATTGTATCAATTTCTTCTTTCAATACATCGTTCATCACCCACTTAATAACCTCACCAAGCTTTTTAATGTCCGCACTTTCACCATTAAAAACATTTTCAATAGCTTGATTGAATCGGCTATCTGTTACTACACTATCAGCAAACTCAACAGCACTACCAATCTTTTCAACATCAACAGAAGCTAATGTTTTTACCTTACTAGACGAATGTTTCTCTCCTTTCACTTTGAAGCGTAACACTTGGTTGTTCCACTCTGCTGTCCATACAACACCCTCACCAATACCACTAACGCCAAAGTATTTAGCCACAGGACATTCATTCTCTACTGCTTCTGTAATTTCTGCTAGTTTGTTTTGTACTAGCTCTGGACAGTTGAAATCAAT
>ENA-OSIY01001540-OSIY01001540.1-marine-metagenome-genome-assembly--contig:-NODE-1540-length-12242-cov-5.927579_pt1 | contig 12242 bp, 21 predicted proteins | sample MGYA00237884_ERZ534233 | MGnify/ENA primary metagenome ERZ534233 (study PRJEB26412, sample SAMN06343840) | marine metagenome | isolation source: estuarine water | place: USA: Columbia River Estuary... | reverse complement strand
AACACTAACAATAACAACGTGTATAACACATTAAAACGATGCCATACACAAGTACCGTTATGCATCTTTTAGTATAAACGATTTAATATCTTGACCGTTCAAAGTAACTGCATTGAAGACCTCTAACTCGGTTGCGCTCATAGTTCTGTATAATTGGTTTAGTACCAAATCTAAAGAGCTTTGCAACATTCTTGTACGTTTCTTTAAATCGTGTTTGAATATGATACTATCTTGTAACTCGTCTAGGTTGTTATTCAGTTGTTGTATGCTCTTGTAAGCATTTAAAATCTTGTCTACTTCTTCTGTTTTCATGTTATTTATCTGTTAGGTTGTACGCTTGTTTTATTAGTTCTATAAATGTATATTCATCTATTACATAGCCTGGGTATTCCTCATAAATAAAATCTGTTGACATTTCAGAAAAATTCCTGATTCGTATATTAATTATCTTTTCGTCATACTTTGGGAAATTAAATTCTAATTTTGAAGCTGCGTATTTATTTAGTATTTCAATAGCTTTTTCTTCTGTTTTCATTTCGTTGTTTTTAGTTTAATTTTTAAGCCATCTAAGGACGGCTTTTAACAGTCGATTAACTTCATTCTATCGAACGAAAGCTAATCTTTGCGTTAGCAATAATGCCCACAATTACCACATTCACCTTTTGGTGAGGTATGTTGGCTTATTGAACACTCTTCTTTTAATCTATCTAATTTACAGTAGGCACTCTTGCTAACACCAGATAAAACGAATAATAACCTTCGTGCTTTATCCTTAGTTAAGTTGCCATTTTTAAACTGCTCCAATATTTTGTTTGCTTCTTGTTCCATATTACTCGTTTTATCCATTTCGTTGTAAAACATTTAATCTTCTATCAACCGAAGCAATTCCTCCAATACTTGGATTTTAGCATCGTTCTTCATGTAATATTCTTCACTCATTCTTGTTTGTGTGTTTTCATATTCAACATCACCAAGTTTTTCTTCAATTATCTTTATTATTTCTTCTCTTGTTTTCATTTCGTTGTTTTTAAAAGTTTAAACAAATATACACTATTAATATGATAAAAACAAATTTACCTATATATGAAATTGCTATCGACTTAAACGATAGTAAAACTGAGGTGTCATTCAATTCGTTGGTGCATGATCCAGCACATGAGATTCAGTTCGAGACATTCTCAAAGATTGTACGGTATCAATTCAACGATGAGAAAATGACAGTCTCAGGTGTGTCGATTTCTGCTGATACTCCTATATATCGAAACGACGGAAACGGTCAAGAGTATTATGTTGTTTTCAAAAAGGATGCAATCAGAGACATCATTCACGACTATGCACGAAATAATCGTTTTAATAATGTTAACATTGAACACGACTCGAACAATGTTGCCGATGGTGTTTACATGGTCACATCGTATCAAGTTGACATTGAGAATGGTTTCTCTGCTCCTGAACGGTTCAAGGATGCGAATGATGGCTCTTGGATAACATCGTATAAATTTGAGAATAAGGAACTATATGATCGAGTTAAAAGAGGAGAGTTCAAAGGTTTCTCAATCGAGGGTAATTTCATAATGAATGAGTTCACTTTCAATAAAGAGTCGAACATATTGAATCAGCTTGATGAATTAATAAAACTGTTAGAAAAATAAACAGTATCACACTATTAATGAACAGATAAAATATATTTATGAATTTAGAAGAAATCACAAAGAGATTAGCGAAAGTCACAGACTTAGTGAAATCGTCTTTTGCTGATGAGACAACAGATGAGAATACTGAGGTTGTCGCTAAAAAATTCGAGGAGGTTACACTCATTGATGGAGAAACTGTTCTATCTTATGATGGAGAACTTGCGGATGGTACTGCTATGTTCATCGTTATTGATGGAGAGCAAGTATCTGCACCTGAGGGGACTTACGAGTTAGGAGGCGAGATGGCTGGAGTTTCTATCGTTGTTGATGCTGACGGTCTTGTACTTGAGGTTGTTGATGCAAGAGAGAACGGAGATGTATCAGAGGATGCAGAACCTGAAGCAATGTCGAGCGAAGATGTAAACGCAATTGTTGATGCAAAGATGTCAGCGATTAGTGAGCCATTGAACGCAATTGTTAACGGTATTGAGTCAATTTTAAAAGAGAATGATTCTCTGAAAAATGAAATTGAATCATTGAAAAAAGATATTGTTGAGTTCAAAGCAACTCCATCAATCGAGAAAGAAGAAAAAACAAAATTTTCACGTTCAGAAAAAATGTCAAGACGTGAAGAATACTTACAAAATTTAAGAAAATAATAAAATGGCAAATTTAAGAAAATACATCGAGACTAAATTCGATTACGATGTAACTGGTTTAGGTGCTTATGTTGATGAGCAGTCAGATGCTTTAATTGTTAAGCAAGTAACAAGAGGAGCAACTTTAGATTACATCACAATTCAAGAGGGTGTTAAAGGTTCAGCAGAATTAAAATTGATGGATGATACATTGACGTATCAATCAGGAGATTGTTCTATGACTGCATCAGGAGATACAGTATTCACAGACAGAGCAATTGCAGTTGAGACATTAGGTTTCATGAAACAATTTTGTCAAAAAGATTTAGACGGTTTTTGGACTCAAATGAATTTGAGAGCTGGTGCAATGAATGAAGATAAAGAGATTGTATTCGAGGAAGCAATCACAAACTATCTTTTAGAGTTACATTCGGCAGAATTAGACAAGTTAATATGGAGAGGTAACAAAGCGACTGGAACTGGAAACCTTGCTTTCATGAATGGGTTTAGACAATTCTTGACTGTTGCTAATGGTTGTGTTGATTTGAACACGTCTGCAACTGCATCAATTACAAATGCGAATGCATACGATGTGTTTTATGAGGTATTTATCAACTCTCCTGAAGCAGTTGCAGAATCTTCTGATTTCGTTTGTTTTACTGGTAGAGAAAACTTCAACAAATTAGTTAAGAACTTAGTTGACTTGAATTTCTTCCATTACTCTCCTGACCAAATCGCAACGATGGACTCAGTTACTGTTCCAGGAACTGACATGGTTGTTCGTAAAGTTGTTGGATTGAATACATTAGATAATATCTATACTGGTAGAGCATCTCACTTTGTATTCGGAACTGACTTGACTGGAGATTTAGATACATACGAGTTATGGTATTCTCAAGATAATGATGTTGTATACTTACGTTCTAAGTTCAGAGCTGGTGTTCAAGTTCCTTACTTAGATCAAGTAGGTGTATGGAATGGAACTGGTTCTCCAAACTAAGAACTAAAATAATACGGAGAGGGTTTCGGCTCTCTCCATTTTTTAAATAAATAAATTTATACACTATGGCTTTATGCACAATGACAAGCGGATACAATGACCGAACTTGTACAAACGGTAAAGGTGGAATCAAATCGGTTCTATTCTTCCCAGTTGCAAACTACTCAGGAGCGACATTGACTGCGAATGAAATTACTGCTATTACTGTATCAGGAGAGACTTTTCACTACAAATTGAAATCGAATCTATCAAGTTTTACTGCTCCGATACAGAGAAATGAGGAGAATGGAACACTTTGGTACGACCACAATTTAAGTATTGTACTTAACTCAGATAATAAAGAACTGCGTTCAGCTATTCACTTACTTGCTCAGAATGAATTGTGTGCAATGGTTGAGAAAGCTGATGGAACTTTTGTGATGTTAGGATATGAGGAAGGGTTGAAAGTTGCTGACGGTAATGAGTACGGTTCAGGAGTAGCAAAATCAGATAGAAACGGTCACACGATTGTACTTGTTGGACAAGAGAACAATGAAGTACCTGACGTTGATAGTACTGTTGCATCTACTTTGATTGCACAATCTTCTTATGCAGTTTAATAACTGACTAGAATGTTAATAAATTAGAGGGGTGGTGGTGTGAATCACTGCCCTTTTTTTTGTAATTTAAAGATGTTAAAAATGAAGATAAAAAAGAAGTATTTAAACTCGAAAGTATTCCAGCCTATAATTAGACAATTCGTCTATATTGAGGATGGTAATGAATCGAAGTATTACAGTCTTGGGTTGGATATATTTGAAACTGAAAAGAAACCAAAACTATCAAAGAAAAATGATAAGACTAGAAAGAAATCAATCGACATCGTTTGTGATGACATTAACGGAGTTGACAACAATATCGAATCCTGAGTATCTATTCCAATTCATCGAGGAGCAATCTGATGAGTCGGTGTTCTGTATTTTGACAGATACATCAATGAACAAGTCTCGATTCAATGAGTTTACAATATCAGACGGTGTCGATGTTGTATTCCCTATTGATGGATTCTATTCGTATAAAGTATTTGAACAGTCGAACGGTTCAGGGAATTTGAATCCAAGCGGATTGAATGTTGTTGAGGTTGGTCGAGTTCATGTATACATTAACGACTCAGCACCAAATCAATATAATAATGAAAATGAAATAACATCTATATATGAGTAGTCAAATGACATTCAGCAACTCAAAAGGGTTGCCACAACCGAACGAAACCTATGACAAAAAAGGTGGGTTCATAAAATGGGGGGATAAGAATGACTATCCTTTTTATTTGATTGATATGTACAATGGTTCTGCTTGGCATCAGGGTATTATCAGAACAAAGACTCACTATGTTGCTGGAGGTGGGATTGAGATATTAAGCGGTCAACTTGACGCGTTCATTGAGAATAAGTTCTCAGACTTCACAATTGATGACATCGCTCAGTCGGTTGCATTTGACTTTGAGTTGTTCGACGGATTCGCAGTCATTGGAACTTGGAACAAAGAACAAACAAAAGTTGCAAGATGGGAACATATCGACATTGACAAGGTTCGATCAAATGGAGACGAATCGTTGTATATGGTTTCTGATGACTGGGGTGCAAGAAAGCAATCAAAAGAAGATACGAACTATCAAGAAATAAAACCGCTCGATACAAATAACAAGGTAGGTCGGTTCATGATTTACTATAAGTCTCCATCGAAACAAGCTAAAGGAGAAAGAGGTATCTATCCAAAACCGAACTATGTAGGTGGATTGACTGCAATCAACACAGATGTTCTCGTATCAAAATGGCATCTTCACGGTCTGCAAAATGGATTCAAAGGAGGGACAATCGTAAATTTTTCAAGCGGAGAACCTGACTCAGACGAAAAGAAAAGAGCAATCAGAGACGATGTAAAAGGTTCGACAACCTCAATAGAAGATACGAATCAAGTTATTATCACTTTCTCAGATGGAAAGGAGAACGCTCCTGAGGTTATTCAATTGAATGGCAATGATTTAGCGGATAGATACAATCTGACTGAGAAATCTGTACAACAGAACATACTTGTATCTCATGGTGCGACTAATCCGTTGTTATTCGGTATCAAAACTGAGGGTCAAATGGGCGGAGCTACTGAGTTACTTGAGTCTTATGAGATATTTAAGAACGTATATGTACAAGGCAGACAAAAAACAATTGAATGGTTACTCAATTTGATGGTTGAGTTGAGTGGTTACGTTGGTACTTTGAAACTGGTTGATGCTCCTCCGATTAAAGAGAAAGATGAAACACAACAAATGACAAATGAGTTTAGGTCATCAGACAACGACTTAAAAATATTCAGTCAATTCGGAGCAAAAAAAGACTCTTTTAAAATTGTCAAGTCAATATCTGTATCAAATGATTTTGGATCGGATGATGTTGCGAAAATGGAAACGAACAACTTTAGTCATTTCTTTGACAAAATTGGAGAAATCAGAGCAAGTCTGACTGAACTTGATAAGTCGGTTTTATCTCTACTTAAAAAAGGCGAGGACGGTACAAGCATATCTCAAGCAATTGACAAGCCGATTATGGACGTAGCAAAGTCAATAGATAAATTGAGTAAATTGAATCTATTAGTTGACAACGAAACAAGCACACTAGGAGAGTCTGTTCTTAATGGACTTGATATTGAAATTGAACAGTTCGAGGTTCGATACTCGTATGAGGTTAAGCCAGGACTCGGTTCTGAAATAATATCAACGACTAGAGATTTTTGTGAGACTCTAATAACTGAGAACAGAATGTATCTGAGAGAAGAATTGAACACAATATCAGGGGCAATTGGTCGAGATGTGTGGAGATACAGAGGAGGATTCTATCACAACAAGAAAATTGGACGAACGACTCCATGGTGCAGACACGAATGGAAACAACATCTAGTAATTAAAAATAAATAATATGGCATTGAATTACTTAGTATCTGTCGAGACTCTAAAAAAGAGAGGTCTGATTCATAAAGATGTAGACACAAAACTGTTGACGATTGCAATCAAGCGAGTTCAAGACATGATTGTTCAAGAAGCAACTGGATCTCCATTGTATCGAGCATTATTGACTCGAACTCAAGATGATAATTGGGATGCAGATTATAGAGAATTAATGGATGAATATGTTGTTCCTTGTTTGATTGCACACGTTGATTTCAAAGCATCTCTATTGTTGAATGTGAAAATAACAAACAAAACGACTGGACACGTCTCAGATGATAATATATCGTCTTTGAGTTTGAGCGAGTTGAGTCCGTTTCAAGCTGAGTTATTGAGCGATGCTGGATATTACAAGGAGAGGTTGATCGGTTTCTTGAAAGATGATTGTGGAACGAAATATCCTGAATACACAGAGTCAACAAATAGAACTAACCACGACCTTGAAAAGTCAAAAAAAGGGTATCAATCACAATGGTGGGTATGACATTTAAACCGAGCAAAAAAGAGATTGTAAAACTGCAAAAATTTTTAAATGGAGAGAACTCTAAATCAAATAAAAAAGGACGTTCAAGAAATTGCAACGCAACATCGTCAAGTAAATAGTTTTTTTTGGGGAGACTTCATTGATGCAATCAGTAGAGATGCAATTGACTATACTTTAATGGTCGCAACGATACAACCTGGCACAATGGGAGATGGATTCGTGAATGTGAATCTGAATATTGTCGTATGCGATAAGTACAATGAGGAGGACTATAATCAAATTGATGAGGTTCATTCTGATTGTTTGCAAATATGTCGAGATATATTCATAACAATGAAACAAAACAGATTCGACGACTATCTTGATATTGATGGAGACATCTCAACAACTCCATTCATTAATAAAGGTCACGATATTACTGCTGGATGGAGTATGGATATATCTTTGAAAGTATATGATGATATGAATTGGTGCGCAATTCCTTTTGATTCATTTGACTTTGGAAACTAAACAGTAAAACACTATAAGTATGGCTATTAAATTTTATCAAAAAGGAAATTATCAAGTTCTCGATGGGGATATTGAACGAGTAGGGGAGTTCGACATTGTCGCTGAGGGAACAATTGTCAATATAATCGACAGAAATAAAGAATCGAACGTATGGAACGGAGAGATTTCTAATATTCAGGACTCAAACGGAATATCAATAGGCTCGACGTTTTCTGATTTGACATCATATATATCGACTCAATTCATTTCTCCTGTAAGTGTTAAGACTGTCGCAAGTGGGAACGATTCAATCGTTAATAAATTCGGATATAACACTGACATAGATACGACAAGCAAAGAGGTTGTTGCTTCGTTTGGTGGTGCGTTTGATCCATCAACATCTGTAATGTCAACAGCACAGACATTTACAGTTACTTATAACAATACGACAGACGGTTCATCAGGAACTGGTGCAAGAATGTTGCAGTTTAGTTATTTAGATGAAAATTTTGAAGCACAAATTGTTTTTCACACTTTAGGTTCAAGCGGTTCTGATGTGACAAGTTTCACGGGGGTTGGAATCAATCGTGTTGTTGTTGTTTCTTTTGGTGGTGCGGTTTACAATAATAACAATATAACAATAACTGCAACAACAGACGGAACAATTCAGGCACAAATACCAGCTCAGAAGTCAGTAACTCAACAAGCAATTTATCACACTCCAATAGCAAGAACGTTAAATGTAAATTTCCTGACAATATCAACGCTAAAATTGGCGGGTGGTGGAGGTTCTCCCGTTGTTAATGTTATTGGATATTCTTATTCAAGAGTAACAGGAGGACGTTATGCTGTGATAGATTTTGAGATTGATACAAGTGTCGAGAATAATCTAACTGTAAATTTACATGAGGCAATTACTTTCACTGGTCGAGAGGTTGTATATTTTGAAGCATCGACAAGTGTTAACAACACGAAAGTGTCACTACGTTTTAGTGGTGTTGAAACTGACTCGTAAAAACATGACAATAAAATCATCTTATTAAAATGACATCGTACATATCTAAATTTAATTTTTATTTAATGGCATCAATCGGAGCGTTTTTCGTTCCTATTCTATGGGCATTCGCATCCGTGTGCATCGTTGTTGTGATTGACACAATTACTGGAGTGATTAAAGCTGGAAAGAAAGACATTAAAGATGTAAAGTCAAGACGATTAGGCCACGTTATTTCTAAACTCATATACTATATGAGTGCGATTTTGATAGGTCGAATCTCTGAATTGTACATTGACGATCAAATACCATTTGTTAAATTGTGTTTAGTTGTTGTGTTGATTATCGAAGTGAAATCAATTGATGAGAATTTCAGAGATACATTCGGATTCAGTTTTGTTGATAAGATGTTAAATGCATTTAAGTATTTCAATAGGAAAGACTAAAACAGTTCTGTATCTTTATACTGTTTTCATATACAAATAGTTTTTGTCGGTTCGGTTTCTTTGTGAGTCGAACCGATTTTTTTTGTAAATTAATCTAAAAATAAATATATGAGTTTTGACGAAAAGTACAAAGGCGTAACAATTAAAGGTGCGTCACTTCCTGATTTCGAGGTGTCCTCAAAAATGTGGATTCGATTATCAAAAGAGATTGAAAGCGAATACATTCCAAAACTAAATGATACACTCTTATACGATCCGCTTGGACTTAAACTGTTAATGATTATAATGACTCAAAAAGAGGGGTACTATAAAGGAACACGTTCATATAGGACAAACAATCCAGGCAACATCGGGAACACAGACAACGGACTGAACAAACAAATTGAGTCTTTGTCTGAGGGTATTCAAGCACAAAAAAATTACATTTTAAAGGTTGCAGAAGGTAAACATTCAGCTTATCCAATGGGCAAAAGAAAGATAATAAAACCGTACTACTCTCCTGAAATTGCGAAACATTCTAAACTCTACGGGATGAGTCCGTATTTGCCTGGGTATGATTTCGTTTATACTGGAGAACTACAACAATTCGTCAAAATATATTCAACTGGTGCGAGAGGTGGTAATTCTTATCTGTCAATGATAATATCATACTTTGCAAAGAATGGAATCGTACTGACTCCAACATCAAAAATTCAAGACATCATAAAACTACAACCATGAAAAAAATAGTCTTTTTAAGCGTTCTAATAGCTTTTAGTTCTTGCGGTGTTAAATACCATTCAAACAAGATAGAAAAGCACACAAACAAGTTAATAAGCAAGGGTATTGTAATTCCTAAAGATACAGTTACAGTTGTAAAGAATGATACTTTAACATTTATAGAGCATAGAGATGATACTACCTTTATTACAAAATTAATAACTAAGACGATAACACTAGAGCCGACTATTCAAATAAAAGACCGTTGGCAAGTTAGAACAGAAACAAAATACAAGTACAAGACCATTAAGGTACAAGCCAAAGAAACAACCAAACAAACTAAGGAACAAACTAAGCAAGTCAAAGCAGAAAACAGAACTAAATGGTGGATGTGGTTACTAATCGGTTTATTTATAGGTTGGTTTCTGAATAATTTTATTAAATTAGTGCAAATCTTTAAACTAACTAAATGAGTGATTACAGACCACGATTAAAAGGAAACAAAAAGAAAGCGTATCTGAATCTCTGCAAAGATGAATCGAGAGTGTTGGTCATCGGAGATTTACACGAGCCTTTCTGCTTAGATGGTTATCTCGAACATTGCAAAGATGTGTATTCAAAATACAATTGTAATAGAGTTGTGTTTATAGGAGATTGCATTGATAACCATTTTAGTTCATACCACGAGGTAGAAATTAGTGCTGATTATACTGCTAAAACAGAACTTGACTTTGCAATAAAGAAAATAGCAAAATGGTATAAAGCATTTCCAAAAGCTGATGTAACAATCGGAAACCACGATAGGCTTATAATGAGAAAAAGTCAAACAAGTTCTATCCCAAAAAAATGGATTAAAGCATACAAAGATGTTTTAGAAACTCCAGAATGGAATTTTGTTGATAGGGTTGTAATTGATAACGTACAATATATACACGGAGAAGCTGGAACTGCAAGAACTAAATGTAGAGCAGATATGCAAAGCACAATACAAGGACACTTGCACACACAATGTTACACAGAGTGGTACGTAGGTCAGAACTTTAAAGTATTTGGTTCACAAGTAGGATGTGGCATAGATGCAACCTCTTACAGTATGGCTTATGCTAAAAGAGGAAAGAAACCAGCTATTGCTTGCGCAGTAGTGTTAGGAGGACATACAGTAATAAACGAACTAATGGAATTATGAAAAACAAAAAATACACAACCAAAGAAAGATTTAAAATACTAGAATCTACAGTGGCTACTTTATATGTAGCAATAGAAAAACTATCTAAAAGAGTAGATGGTATTGATAAATTTTTAACTAAAGCTACAAAAGATTTTAAAGATGACTAGTATATATTAACAAAATTGTTTATATTTACACAAAACAAAACAAAATGAAAAAAGAAATAACAGTAGAATATGATAACATTGCTTTAGTTGTTGTCGGAGAATATCAAAAAGGACAAGATGGTAGTTATATGTATCCAGATTTTAGTAGTGATTTTAATTGTTTTCAAGTGCTATGTGGAGGACAAGACATTATAGACATTTTAGAACAAGAAGTAATTGATGAGTTAGAAAATCAAGCTATAGAAATAATTGAGGAACAATGGTAGTTTTATTCGATGCTGACAGTTTAGTCTATTCTTCTTGTTGTGGTGTTGATGACATACTAGATGAAGCTATAGGCAAGTTTGATGAGATATTTATGTCAATTGTAAACAGACTAGAAGAAACCTACGAAATAGAAAGAGTAATTACTTTTAACAATAGCAAAGGTAATTTTAGAAAGATACTAGACACCAACTATAAAGCAAACAGAAAAAAGCAACAACACCCTAAATTACTATATGAGATGCACGAACACATAGCAGAGATATATAGCACAAAAAGTTCTTATGGTGTTGAGACAGATGATTTAGTAGCAACGTATTGGAAAACACTTACAGACGAATTAGGACACAACAATGTAATAATAGTATCACTTGATAAGGATTATAAACAACTACCTTGCCTTATGTATAACTATCACTACAAACACCAAGAGATAATAGATATAAGTCCTTACGATGCTTTATATAACTTCTATGAGCAAATGATAGTTGGAGATAGTGCAGACAATGTAAACTATTGTAAAGGTTATGGAAAGGCATATGCAAAAAGATTGTTTAAAGATTGCAAGACACATTATCAATTTACAAAAAAGACATACGAACTATTTAAAACAATATACAAATCAAAAGCAAAGTTAAAATACATACAATGTTATAACTTACTTAAATTAAGGACAGAATGAATATAGAATTTAAAAATAAAATAATAAAGGGTAATTGTTTTGATGTTTTAAAAAAACTAACCAAAAAAAATAATATAAAATTAGTATTAACTGACCCCCCTTATTTACATAACAAAGGTGGTGGTAAAACAAAAGGAACAGAAGGTAACAGTAAAATTGCAAATAGTCCGATTTATAAATTTGATTCTTTTATGATGGAACAAATGAGTAGTTTTGGAGAAAAAGACATCTATAATTTATTAAACGAATATAATAGAATAATGGATAAAATGAATTGCTTTATATTTTGTAACGACACTTTAATACCTTATTACACTATGTGGGCAGTAAAAAATAAAAAAAAATTTACTCTTTTAGTTTGGGAAAAACCTTTATCAATATTAAACAGAAACAGATTTAGCCAAAATTTAGAATATATTGTTAGAATATATGATGATGGAACTGCCTTAAATTTAATTGATTTAGAAAAATATCCTTATAAAAAAATTTATTATTCTAAAACTCAAAAATTAAACACTCCAAAACTAAAATTACACGCAACTCAAAAGCCTATTAATTACTTAAAAGGAATAATAGAATTATGCACTAATGAAGGAG
>ENA-OSIY01001537-OSIY01001537.1-marine-metagenome-genome-assembly--contig:-NODE-1537-length-12253-cov-4.453679_pt1 | contig 12253 bp, 11 predicted proteins | sample MGYA00237884_ERZ534233 | MGnify/ENA primary metagenome ERZ534233 (study PRJEB26412, sample SAMN06343840) | marine metagenome | isolation source: estuarine water | place: USA: Columbia River Estuary... | reverse complement strand
TAATATGGCAGGGTGGAAAAAGTATTTCAAAGCGGCAAATCCTAACGTAGGATCATACGGTCCGATAAGTGGTGGCGGAACTAATGCAGGCTCAAGTCAAATGCCAGCTGATCCAGGCTATAGGAATTTTGCTAGTAAATTACCAGAAGTGTATATCGGTCATCCAAACAGGACAGAACGATATAGTCAGTACGAACAAATGGATAATGACAGTGAAGTTAATGCCGCATTAGACATTATTGCTGATTTTATGTCACAGTCAAACACCGAAAATGGTACAGGCTTTGACTTATTCTTTAAAGAACAACCAACAGACAACGAAGTTAAAATACTTAAAGACCAATTAAATCAATGGGTTAGCTTAAATCAATTTAATAAAAGATTATTCAAGTTGGTACGTAACGTATTAAAATATGGCGATCAAGTATTCTTGCGTGATCCAGAAACATTTGAGTTATACTGGACAGAAATGCACAAAGTGGTTAAAGTTATTGTCAACGAAGCAGAAGGTAAAGAACCAGAACAGTATCTAATTAAAGATATTAATATTAATTTTAAAAGTTTAACAGCAACATCATTATCAACCAGTGATGTAATGGTTAATACTCCTCAAGTAGGTGGACCGACTGGAGCATATAATCAACCAAACAGTCCTTATGCTGGAGGGTCACGCTTTAGTCACGCACAGAACGAAGCGGCCATTGACGCAGAACACGTAATGCACTTGAGTTTAACCGAAGGACTAGATGCTAATTGGCCATTTGGTGTTAGTATATTAGAAAGTATATTCAAAGTGTTTAAGCAAAAAGAATTGTTAGAAGATGCTGTATTAATATATAGAATCCAAAGAGCTCCAGAAAGACGGGTATTTAAGATTGATGTAGGTAATATGCCAAGTCATATGGCAATGGCATTTGTTGATCGTATTAAAAATGAAATTCACCAAAGACGTATACCTTCACAGACTGGTGACGGTCAGAATATGATGGATGCTACATATAATCCATTGTCAACTAACGAAGACTATTTCTTCCCTGTGACAGCAGACGGTCGTGGATCCAGTGTAGATGTATTCCCAGGTGGACAAAATCTTGGTGAGATCACCGATTTAAGATTCTTTACTAATAAGATGTTCCGTGGTCTACGTATCCCGTCAAGTTACTTGCCAACAGGTGATGACGACAGCGAACGTGGATACAGTGATGGTAGATCGACTACAGCACTGATCCAAGAATGGCGATTTAATCAATACTGCAAACGCTTACAAATGTTAATAGTTGATAAACTAGACACAGAGTTTAAGATGTTCATGCGATGGAGAGGTATTAACATTGACGGTAGTGTATTTGAATTACGCTTTAATGAACCACAAAACTTTGCCAAGTATCGACAAGCAGAAATTGATGCTACTCGTATACAGGCATTTACTAGCCTTGAGCCTACACCATACCTTTCAAAACGTTTCTTGCTTAAACGCTATCTTGATCTCAGCGAAGAAGAAATGCAGGACAATGAAGAAATGTGGAATGAAGAAAATCAAAGTGCTGAAGAAACCACAGCACCAGATGCTGGCCTACGTGCAGTTGGCGTAACCAACGCTGGTATACAGCAAGATCTTGATAATCTAGCACCGATAGCTCCGATGCCAGGTGAGATACCAGTAGGCGCAGCACCAGAAACAGCAGGAGCAGCACCAGAAGCACCCGGTGGTAGCCTGGGTTTATAGGCAATTTGGTAAATACTCTTATGAACATCTTAGAAATATTTGAACCTAATCCCACTGGCTATGCTACAGAAAAAGATGACAATTCTGCGGAAAAACTCAGCGACCTACGCAAGACCAAACTGACATTAAAACAGCTTAATCGTCTGAGAATCATGAATGATGTACGTAAGTTAGAGCACGAGCAAAAACTAGAAACAGTGCGTACACAGTATAAAGCCCCGGCTGCTCAAGCACCAATGATGTAATTATCCTCCAAAAACAATCAAAAACAACGCATTTAACCCCATTTCTGTAATCTAAGTGTAAATATATAAACATAATACATTTATTCAACGTATTAGTCCGGATTTAATATTAATTTTAAGGAGTTCTTTCATGAACAAATATGAACAACTAATTGAGCACATTATCAATGATGAAACTGATAAAGCTCGTGAATTATTTCACACAATCGTGGTTGAGAAATCACGCGATATCTATGAAAATTTAATCGACGAACAAGACCTAGCTGAAATTGGTGGTAACGAAGTTGAAGATTTAGTAGACGAAATTACTATTGATGAGCAAGGTATGACAGAAGAAGAAGAAGGTGCTGATGAAGCTCCTGCTATGGACGCTGATGAAATGCCAAGCGAAGAAGGTCACGAAGAAGCTGAAATTGAAGATCGCGTAGTTGATCTTGAAGATGCACTTGACGAACTTAAAGCTGAATTTGATGCATTAATGGCTGGTGAAGAATCTGAAGAAGAAATGATGCCAGGTATGCACGGTGACAAAGATGCTGACGAAATGGAAGGCATGATGTACGAAGAGCAATCAGAATTCTTTGAAGCTAAAGACGAAGATGAAGATGAAGAAGATAAAGAAGAAGATAAAGAAGATAAAGAAGTTGTAAAAGAATACGTAGAAAAAGTAGCTGCTCCTTCAAACAAAACTGAAGGCGGTGAAGTTGGTAAAGGTGGTTCAGCAAACGTAAACAAAGCTTCACCATTAGCTGGTAAGAATGACATGGGTGGCTCTGCAGCAAATATTGCTACAGGTAAAGCTAATCCAGATCCAAACGGCACTAGCCCAAAAGCAACTGTTAAACCAAAAGGCGAATTAAAAGGTGCAGGTTCATATGAAAATGTTCCAGGTGCTAAAGCTGGTCAAGCATTTGCTAAAAAAGAAACAGCAGTTAAAGCAGAAGTTGGTGGCGTTAACAAAACTAGCCCACTAGCAAAATAATTAGGAAACTATAATGGCATTTTATCTTAAAGAGAACTTAACTTTTGATGCTGCGAGAATGGAAGTCTTGACTGAAGACTCGCATGATGGCAAAGGTAAGAATCTTTACATGAAAGGTATATTCATCCAAGGTGGCGTTAAAAACCACAATGACCGTGTATATCCTGTAAATGAGATTGAAAAAGCCGTTTCAGCATTAAATGAACAGATCAAGGGTGGTTACAGCGTCTTAGGCGAAGTTGATCACCCAGATGATTTGAAAATTAATCTAGATCGCGTTTCACATATGATTATTGATATGTGGATGGATGGTCCTAACGGTTTTGGTAAATTAAGAGTTCTTCCTACTCCAATGGGTGTACTAGTTACTACCATGTTGGAATCAGGAGTAAAACTTGGTGTTTCATCTCGTGGTAGCGGCAACGTGAACGAGGGAGACGGCAAAGTAAGTGACTTTGAAATAGTCACAGTAGATGTAGTTGCGCAACCAAGCGCACCTAACGCATATCCAACAGCGATTTACGAAGGACTGATGAATATGAAAGGTGGTAGCAAGGTATTCGAAATGGCACGTGAAGCCAGCGCAGATCAAAAAGTACAGAAGTATTTGAAAGAAGCTGTAAAAGGCTTAATCAAAGATCTAAAAATTAAATAGGAGATCACAATGTTAGACGCTATCAAACCATTGTTAGATTCCGGCATCATTAACGAAGAAACTCAAGCAAGTTTAACAGAAGCTTGGGAAACTAAATTAACTGAAGCTCGTGAGACTATTCGCGCTGAATTGCGTGAAGAGTTTGCGGGTCGCTATGAACATGACAAAAATGTAATGGTTGAAGCTCTAGACAAAATGGTTACTGAACAACTCTCCGCTGAACTCAATGAGTTTGCCGAAGAGAAGAAAGCTCTTGCAGGAGATCGCGTGAAATTTAAAACTCACATGATCGAAAGCGCAGGTAAGTTTAATGACTTCCTAGTTACTAAACTTGCTGAAGAAATCAAAGAGTTAAGATCGGATCGCAAAACTCAAACTGAAGCAGTTGCTAAGTTAGAGAAATTTGTTATCCATGCCTTAGCTGAAGAGATCAAAGAGTTTGACCAAGACAAGAAAGCTGTAGTTGAAACTAAAGTGAAACTAGTAGCAGAAGCTAAACAAAAATTAGCGGAACTACAAGGTCAATTTGTTAAACGCAGTGCTACCCTTGTTAAGGAAGCAGTAGCAAACAATCTAGGCTCAGAACTAGCTCAACTCAAAGAAGATATTCAAACTGCTCGTGAGAACATGTTTGGACGTCGCTTATTTGAAGCATTTGCAAGTGAATTCGCTGTTACACACCTAAGTGAAAACAAAGAATTTGCAAAACTTAAAGCAGAACTTGAAACAAAAGATCAAGTTATTGCTGAAGGCCAAAAAGCAATCGCAGAAAAAGAAGCTCTAGTTGAAAGCAAGAATCGTGAAGTTAAAGTGATTACAGAAAGCATTACTCGTAAAGAGAAGCTTGCTGAATTATTTAAACCTCTAAACAAAGAGAAAGCAGATGTAATGTCTAGCTTACTCGAAAGTGTGCAAACTGAACGTCTTCAGGCCGCATACGAAAAGTATCTACCCGCAGTTCTAAATAACTCTAGTGTTAAGAAAGCTGAAAAGCCAGTATTAGCTGAGAGTCGTACAGAAGTGACAGGTGATAAATCTGCTAAAGACGACGCCGACGCCAATAACAATGTTATTGAAATCAGACGTTTAGCAGGGCTAAAGTAGTAAAAACTTTTATTAAGGAAAATAAGAAATGACAACCCAACTATTAGAAGGCCGTTGGAACGAGACCAAAGACGCCCTGTTAGAAGGTCTACAAGGTTCGAAAAGAACCACAATGGCAGTAATTTTAGAAAATACAAAGAGACACTTGGTTGAAAATGCAACTAGTGGTGGTACTAGCGCAAGCAACGTAGCAACACTTAACCGCGTTATTCTTCCAGTAATCCGTCGAGTAATGCCAACAGTTATCGCTAACGAAATCGTTGGTGTACAACCTATGACTGGCCCAGTAGCTCAAATCCACACTTTACGTGTACGTTATGCTGATACAAACAATGCAACAGGCACAGCGAACGACGTAACAGCTGGTGATGAAGCTCTTAGCCCGTTCAAAGTTGCTGTTGCTTATTCTGGTGATGGAACTGCTGGTCTAGCTAGTTCAACAAGCACACTAGAAGGCGCACCAGGTAAAAGAATCAACGTTCAAATCTTGAAACAAGTTGTTGAAGCTAAAACACGTAAATTGTCTGCACGTTGGACTTTTGAAGCTGCGCAAGATGCACAATCTATGCACGGTTTAGATGTTGAAGCAGAAATCATGGCAGCTTTAGCACAAGAAATCACAGTTGAAATTGATCAAGAGATCTTAGCATCTCTACGTTCATTAGCTGGTAATACATTCAACTACAATCAAGCTACAGTTTCAGGTACAGCTACATTCGTAGGTGACGAGCATGCTGCTCTAGCGGTTACAATCAACCGTGCAGCTAACTTGATCGCTCAACGTACACGTCGCGGTGCAGGTAATTGGGCTGTTGTAAGTCCAGCTGCTTTAACAGTATTACAATCTGCAACTACTTCAGCTTTTGCTCGTAGTACAGAAGGTACTTTTGAAGCTCCAACTAACACTAAATTCGTAGGTACTTTAAACAGTGCTATGCGCATTTATGTTGACGGTTATGCTTCAGACACACAAGAAGTATTAGTTGGTTACAAAGGTTCTAGCGAATCTGATGCGGCAGCGTTCTATTGCCCATACGTACCACTAATGTCATCTGGTGTTGTTCTTGATCCAAGTACTTTTGAACCAGTAGTAGGCTTCATGACACGTTATGGATACGTCGAATTGAGCAATACTGCATCATCTCTTGGTAATGCAGCAGACTATCTAGAAGAAGTAGGTGTATCAAACCTATCATTCCAATAATATTTTAATATTATTGTATTGAAATTCAAAAAGCCCGGAAACGGGCTTTTTGTTTGGCTGAAAATCCAAAAAACGATAAATACTTTGTTCGCTCTTAATCGAGAGTTTATGCGGTCCCCACCGCGTAGGCGTTAGAACGCTAACATTTTAAGGAGAAACAAATGGGACGTCCTATTAAGAAAAGATTTATTAACACTGGATCAAGCACCAATGCATCTGGTGGTGAAAGCGTTGCTTCATTGGTAGCACATGGTGGTAATAATTATTCAGCAGGTACAACTATTGCGTTCCCAGCACCAGGTCAAGGTGGTGGTAGCACTGCCACAGCCACAATTACATTCGTGGCCCCCACAGCAGGACTTACTGGTAATGGTAACATAGCAAGTGTCACACTAACATCAGCAGGTGGCGGATATCTGGTGAGAAATATACAAGCCAATGTTACATTTGGATTCAACAAACCAGCTAACGTAGTAGTTGATGGATTTACACAAATAGCAGGTAACGTATTTAAATTTTCAAGCGGTGTAACATCAGGCATTTATGCAGGTATGGTTGCTAACGTATCCTTTACTACACTACATTTAGGTAATCCAACTAAAGTTGTTAGCGTTAATACAACTACTGGTAATATTACTATGTCTATGGCTAACAGCGCGGCTATCACTAGCCCAATTAGCTTTGGTGACGTTGGTCGCTTGGGTAATGTGGTAGCCACAATGGATCCCGCAGTGACCACAGCTAATACAATTCAAGCTAATGCGTTTATTTCTGTAGCATCAGGTGGATTAGGTGGTCGATTATCTGATATCACTAGTGTAAAAGGTTCTCGTCGTTATAGAGTAACAAATAATCAAGGGTCCGATACAGTTCGCTTGATAACATCTACAGAAGTCGCGGCAGCTAATACAGGAGTTGGTCCACATGCAGCAGGACTAATGACTATTTCTGCTACTGACAGTGCAGGTGGTACATATTTTGTTACCAAACTAGATGGTCGTACAGTAACAGTATCACCAGCTGGTGCAGCACCAGGTGGTCAATTTGCGGCTAATGCACAGGCAATTTGGAGTGTAAATGCTGCGGTAGTTAATACCACAGTAAAACTAGCAACAAACGACTAATCATAGTCAAACTAAGAATAGCACCTCCGGGTGCTATTTTTTTGAATTCGTTTTTGATGATAAATAATAAAAACGGAATAATTTACAATGGCCGCAGTTAAAAGACTTAATACTACCTATACGCTCGATACCACAGATGTATATCTCACTGGTAATCTACACGTTCTTGGTGTTTACGATACTACCAACGTAACTAATACCAATGTAGAAGATAAAGACATCACATTAAACGTAGGAGAAGCTGGGTGGGGAGTTGGTGGTAATGCTGCCCCAGGACAATCTAGCATTATCGTTGATCGCGGACTACAAGCCAATGTTGCCCTACGCTGGAATGAAATCTATGATAACTGGGAAGTAACCGCAGATGGTACCACATTCAGCAATATCGCCACCAGTCTTACAAATAAAGTAGTCAATGATACCGGCCCAAGACTAGGTGGCAATTTAATAACCAACGGATTTAATGTACAATTACAGTCATTGCTCACTGCTAATCCACCAACAGCAGTGGCTAGTAATGTTATATTATATTCAGATACGGTAGGCAGTGCTGGCAGTGGATTATTCGTAGTAAACAGTGGAACAGCAAGTGATGAATTAGTAACCAAATCGAAGGCCATAGTGTTTTCGATAATATTATAGGATAGAAAAAATGGCAATAACCAACTCTTTAATAACGACTGGATCAGCAGCCAATGTCTACGTTAGTAGCGGCTCAAGTGCTATCACAGCCATGTATCTATGTAATATAGATACCACAGCACGTACCTTTGACATCTATGTTTGCCCAAGCGGTAATACTCTTACTCCGGCTAGCACACGCATATATTCAGGTGTACAGATACAAGCTGGTGATACTTATGTTGTTGATAGTGAAAAACTAATATTAAGCAGTGGTGACATGATCAGGGCTAATACCAGCGGTACTAATGCCATGTCAATGACAGTCAGCTTTATAGGAATCTAAATGGGACGCCTTGTTAAAAATACTTTATTTGAGTCTGGTAGCTATGCTCTAGGACTTGCAGCCACATCATCCAGCTTTAGAGGCAACATCACTGGATTTACTAGCCAAACAGCCTTGCGTTACAGCACCTCAACTGATAAACTTGAATACTATGCACACACTGGTAATGTATGGCAAACAGTATCAAACGTGGGCTCAGGAACATCACGTGTCACCAAAGACAGCTTTACAGGAAATAGTCTTAATACAGAATATGGCCCTATGAGCTTTTCTTATGATTCGGGGTATGAAGCCAATGTCCTAGTACACGTGGGATCTGTTTACCAAATTCCTGGTACTAATTATACATTCTACGGTAATACAGTTATACACTTTACATCGGCACCTAGTAATTCATCTGCTATAACATTAATCCACGGATTAAATTCTACAATCGCCTCTTAACTTTTCTGATAAATAGTAGAAAGGTTGGATAATTAATGGCAATTAGTCGCGTTCCCGGGTTTTCTCTACTAGCTAATTTAGATCGTCAAGGTACAGATCTCTTCATCAGCTCTAACGGCTCTACCCTATTCTATTGGGACGTTAATAACTATAGAATTGGTGTTAATACTGACACCCCACAACAAGAATTACACGTTAATGGCAATATCCTACTAGGAAATGGGCATGTTTATACCGGTGCAAATGTAGAATTTGACCTAGGTAGCGCAACTAATCGCTGGCGAAATTTCCATGGTGGAAACGTCTATGCTACCCTAGCCACACCACTACAACCATACATTACCAGCTTAGGTAATTTAACCGCATTAAATGTTGATGGAACGACCACGCTATCAAACACGTTTGTCAACAGCGGATCAACGATCAGCGTAGGCAACAACAAGATAACCTACTTGGCTACTCCTACATCATCAACAGATGCAGCGACCAAAGCCTATGTTGACGGATTATCCAGTGGAGCGACGGGTAATTTAATTACTTTGGGTTCGGCCTCGGATGGTAATCTAGCCAACGTTGGCGCCTGGGGATCTTGGACCACATCAACTTATGTAACAGATGCTATCGATGATCTGAATGAAATGCTAGACAATGTACGGGCTAATACTTTTGTCAAGAGTGTGACATTTGTTGGCAATGTATTATCGGGTGGTGCAGGACTTCCTGTGTTGTTAACCATGACTCCGGTAGGAGTTCCTAATAGATATGATATCAACTGGGGAGATGGTACGTATTCAAATAATCAATCATCATCAACGGTAGTGCATTCCTATACCACTAATACAGGATCACCATTCACAGTCACAGTCCGTGCATATAATACTTCCGGTGCTGGTACCGGTAGTGAAACAACAACAAGTGTAACAAATTATATAGTAATTTATACTGCTGATCCAGCGATGGGCTTTGAGTTATACAGGGCATTAACTGGCGGTACAGCATTATCATCAGCCAGCAGTACACTATATGTCACTGAAGGTGAAACATTCTATCTAAGAAATACCACAACTAATACAACCACAGCCACAGTTGCTTATACGGTTAATTTTGGAGATGGTATCGCTAATACCGCCATAGCCAGTGATAGTGCCGCAGGTGGAGTATCAGGTGCTAGATTACCTTATGTTTATGGTTACACTAAATCATCTGGTACCAGTACATTACCGGTCATCTTATGGATAACTAGCCACACCACCGCTACGCCAGCCAGCATACCAAGAAATACAAGTTTAAATCTTAAAGTCTATGATGCAAATATCGCTGTACCAGCAGGGCTGAATACCAAAGTATTGACATTCACAGGCAGTGTTGGCACCAATGCTACATTGACAGCACAGGCCACAGACAACACAGGCGGCTCAGCACTAGCAGCCAATGCCAGTGTCAGCAGGACGGTATCAACTGGCACAACATTAATCACTACCACAGGCAATGTAACTTCAAGTTATACCTATAATGCCAACGTTGGATACTTACAAGCAGTGGTGAATGGAACGGTAAGAGGCAATATAAATCTTGCCGCAACTACATCGGCGACTATCTCAGGTAATTTAGGATTGATCGCACTGAGTGATTATTGGTTACTAACATCAGCAGGTGCCACCACAACCTTTGCATTAAGCACATACAGTCCAGGATACTTCTATGGATATCAAGCCAACGTGGTATTACAAGCAGGTAGCGTACCATTTGGAATTAGCAGACTTGGCATGAACAGCACCAACACTGGTATAGTGGCTAACATAGAATTTGTCAAAGATGATGTTACCGCTGCGCCAACGATCACATCTGGCAATTTGGCGATCAAAGCACCAGGCACTTATAGATACATTTCAGGAATACCATATTTCAACACAGGTAGTCCACAGCTATGGTTACAAGATGTTACCCTGAGCAGTTGGATTGGTCAAACATGGAACAATACAAGTAATGTGGTATTCGTAGCGACCAGCACAAACTTAGAAGGTACTACTGGTAATGTGATATTAGCCAACACACATGCTTATGTAAATTTAAGTAATGTCAGTAGCCCAGCATTAGCCAGTGGTACTCCTATAGCAGGTACAGGTAATGTGTCAGCCTATGCTATCGCTAACTTAACCGTAGCAATCAATCAAGCCAGTGTCCGCAGTGTGGCCAACGTTGTGGTAGTAGCTACCAATGTCAATGGATCAGGAACTGCGGCTGTAAATAACACTAAACGGATCCAATTACACACAGCCGCACAAAGTGGCATCAGTGAGATCAGTGTGAACGTATCTGCCGCATTAGGCAATGGTGCTATATCCAGCAATGGCATACGTTCTACATATTTTATCAGTTCAACTACCAACAATCCAACCTACGTTGGTGCAACTAATTTCTTTACAGCAAACATCTACAGTGAGTCTAGCGATCCAGGAGTAGCAGGTACCAAAGAAGCTACTCTGCGTCTTGGCACTATCAAGCACGATATAACAGATTACAGCACAGTGTTCTTACCACCAGGTCCAAATCGCAGCAGTGATACAGGTGGACAGTATTTTACTTTTGCCTTCCGCAGATTTGTAGTAGCAAACTTTGATATCAATATCACAGCACCAAGTGGAGTAGTTGGTGCATGGATCGCCGCACCAGGTACCAGCATAGACAGTACCAGTGGAATCAATGGATGGTTAGAATGTGCGACTGCTTATGCGGGTGCAGGTGTGCCAGGCAGCAACACTAGTGCCGGAGGTAATGGATCAAATGGTTGTGCGCTAGGTGGTGTTGTAACTTTGAATTCAGCAGTAACTGCACATAGTAAGACGTGTACATTTGGTACAGTCTCAAGTTCGGATACAGCTACTAATGAGATATATGTGAGAATAAAATTAACAAGCGGGCAGACCGTTACTGCGCTCACATTAGAGACTGCGAGTAACTAAATGGCAATTTCGACTACGCAGTATATTGATCTTTTATTCAAGAAACTCAACGGAGTTGCCAAGACTGCTACGGCCATACAAAAGAGTCCGTCAAACGAAAGTATAGCCAGCCCGCCACTATTACGTGGTGATATCATATGGATGCAGTCGGATCAGGTTCCTGCAACTGCACAAGTCGTTGCAGGTATTACACAAGGATATTTAACAACCAGTCGTATCGAATGTGTGCCAGATACCACTGTTCCTACTATCAGTGGCATATACCCTACTTGGTTAACAAATTTAACTAATTGGATACCACAAGAATTTGGGTCAACTTGGCCGGTCAAAATCTATGTTGACACAGCCGGGGCAGCCAATCCTGCGGCAACTGGTACACAAATCTTCTCTCCAGGTATTGCTGGAGCAGGTGAATTCTTCTTTGATACTCAAGCTGGTTTATTAAACTTCATTGGTGAAACCATACCAAGCACACTTACCGCTGGCAAGAGTATTTTTGTCATTGGTTATAGATATGTTGGTCTGCTGGGGGTAACCAACCTGCCAGACGGAACCAGCATTGGTAATTTACAAATTACCGGTAACACCATTGTTAGTCTCAATTCCAATGGCGACATTGTATTAGATCCCAACGGAACTGGCAACGTTAGAATTGTTGCAGATACCTCAGTAACTGGGAATATCACAGTAACTGGCGAAGTAAGCGCAGTTGGCAATATTACTGGAAATTACATACTTGGTAACGGCGCCTGCCTGTCTGGTGTTATTACTGTCTCTTATACACATCTGACGCTGCCGACGAATAGAGAGGTGTAGATCTCGGTGGTCGCCGTATCATT
>ENA-OSIY01001535-OSIY01001535.1-marine-metagenome-genome-assembly--contig:-NODE-1535-length-12255-cov-6.351782_pt1 | contig 12255 bp, 12 predicted proteins | sample MGYA00237884_ERZ534233 | MGnify/ENA primary metagenome ERZ534233 (study PRJEB26412, sample SAMN06343840) | marine metagenome | isolation source: estuarine water | place: USA: Columbia River Estuary... | reverse complement strand
TTTCAAGCAGAAGACGGCATACGAGATTTCTGCCTGTCTCGTGGGCTCGGAGATGTGTATAAGAGACAGCTGTAAATCAGCTCCCTTACGGGTTCGGTGGTTCGAGTCCACCTACTGGCACAAAATTAAACGGGGCTATAGCTCAATTGGCTGAGCGCTTCCCTTGCAAGGAAGAGGATGTGGGTTCGAGTCCCATTAGCTCCACTATATTGTCCCTTGGTGTAATGGCAGCACATCTGGTTTTGAGCCAGAGAATTCAGGTTCGAGCCCTGAAGGGACAACCAAATGGCGAGATAGCTCAGAGGAAGAGCATTCGGCTCATATCCGAAAGGTCGGGATTTCGAAACTCCTTCTCGCTACCACTGTTCAATATTAGTTGATGTTCAGTGTCACTGAACACCCCATTTTAATGAACATTATATGGTTTCTGTAGCTCAATCGGGAGAGCACTTGATTGTGAGTCAAGAGGTAGTGGGATCGAAACCCACCAGTCACCCAAAATAGGTTACCCCGCTTGTTCCGTCAGGGGTTATAAAATAAACATCAGTTAACGGAACCCATGATGGAGACCTTGCCAAGAAAGTAGGTGAAAGATGTTGTAACAATGATCTATTATTTACCTTCATAGCTCAATGGATTAGAGCGTTTCGCTACGAACGAAAAGGTTGGGAGTTCGAGTCTCTCTGAAGGTACAATAAACCTATTTTTGCTACGATAAACAAACCAAGTTTATTGAGCAAAATCTAATTTATCGTCTTATAGCTCAGTTGGTTAGAGCGTTTGCCTGATACGCAGAAGGTCCCTGGTTCGAGTCCAGGTGAGACGACAATAAAATTACCAATAACAAGACCAGTTAAAATCCTTTATTTATGTGAGTTTTTACCTATTATTAAGGTACTTATTTATAAAGTATTAATATATGAAAATAGGAATAACGCTACAACTGCAAAAGAAAAAATCATTATTTGTTAACGGAATTGATTTAAATTGTTTAATGTTTTATGATGTTATTAAAGAAATAGATTTTGTTGATAAAGTTTATTTAGTTAATACCTCAAAAGAAAAATTAACTAAAGATGAAATTAGCGAAATAAAATGGTTAGATGGTTATGAAATAATCAATTGGGATGGTAATATACGAGATGAGATTAATTTTTTAATAACATTAGGTTCAGTCCCACATGATTTAGATCTTAAATGGTTTAAGAGTGTGAACGGTAATAAAATTGTTGCCTATAAAGGTGGTAATAGTTTTATACTACACATGGAAGAATTATTATTTAATGGAAAAATTGGTGATAAAAATACGACTAAAAATGGGATTTTAAATACGAAAGAATTTGATGAGATATGGATGGTACCGCAACAAGAATACCATAATAAACAATATTTAGAAATACAACATGACTGTAAAGCTAGATCAGTACCATTTGTTTGGTCACCTAAATTCATAGAAAAAGACGCTAATATCTATAAGGGTTCAACCCAAACACCATGGTTTGATGATAAAGTTTTTGATAAATACACTATTGCTTGTGTTGAACCTAACACTAGTGTACTTAAAAATATGTTACCTATATTATATTCTTATGAATATGCGTATAAATTGGAACCAGAATTATTCCAAAAATTTCATGTAACTAATGCGACACAACATTTAAAAAATTCAACACTACTCCAATTTGCTAGTTGTTTAACGATACACAAAGAAAAAAAATTAGCTTTTGACGCTAGATGGCCAATAACAGTTTTATTAGCTAAGGAACATCATATGATCGTCTCTCATCAATGGGGTAACCCATTAAATTACGCTTATTTAGATATCGTTTATTTTGGGTTTCCGTTAATACACAACGCCCATCTATGCCAAGATATCGGTTATTACTATGAGGGTTTTGAGGTTAAAGATGGTGGTGAATTAATTGTTAAAGCCGCTAAAGAAAGGAAACAAGATACAAATTATACTAAAAGACATCATGAAATATTAAAAAGATATACTATCGATAATACCGAGATGATTAAACAATATGGGTTATTAATTAAAAATGTATACGAAAAAAATAGTATCGATGATACGAATTATGATTGGAAAACTAATTTATTGAAATGAGAATAGGTATAACAATTGACACTAATACACAATCAATATGGTCAAATGGTTTAAACCAAAATGCAATTTTTTTATGCCAGCTATTTAATAAATTAAATTATCAATCTGATTTAATTATTAATACCGACACGTCCAAAAGAATGGTTTCTGAAATAAAAAACCTAACTAATTTAAATACAGTTACAGCCACAGATTCTTTTAAGATTAGATATGATATTATTATTTGTTTAGGTTATTTTATTGGAAATGATGTTTATGACGTATATTTAAAAAATAATGGTTCATTGAAATTGGTTTATTATAAATGCGGTAACTCCTTTATAATGGATTCAGAAAGTATTTTATTTAACCACTATGAAGCTAATGTTAATAAAAAAGACCATAACTTACCTAAACCAGATCAAATATGGGTTATACCACAAATGGAAAAAACAAATTTACAATATTATAGTTTTTTACATAGGCAATATAATTCAACAGTAGTTCCATTTATTTGGAATCCAATAGCAATTGAATTTGAATCGAATAAATATGGGTTACCTATATACCAGAAAAAGGATATAAATAATATAGCTATTATGGAACCAAATATTTCCATAATGAAAAATGTTTTATTACCTATAACAATAGTTGATTTACATTTAGAATTAGGTTATGAAATAAATAAAATTTTAATGTTTGGATCCGACAACATTAAAACTAACCCCAGACTACTAAACATACTTAATCGTAGTAAACTATTAAAAGAGAATAAAATAACAGCTGAATCTAGACAACCAACACCCCATATATTAAAAAATTACGCTGACGTTGTTTTAAGCTGGCAATTGGAAAATAATTTAAATTATCTATACTTAGATGTCGCCTGGATGGGATATCCAATAATACATAACGCAAATCTTTGCAGTGATATTGGATATTATTATGAGGATTTTGATATTAAAATGGGTCAAGAAATGTTAAATAAAGTGATAAATAATCACAATAATGATGAAGATTATCTTAATAGAAATAGAAACCTAATCAATAGATATACAATTAATAACGATATCATGGTTAAACAATATGATACTTTATTAGAAAATCTTATGAGTAATAAATTTATAAAATATTCATACGATAAAGATAATAATACGATAATATAAATTAAAATACTTTTAATAAAAAAAAGGGTGGAAAAAATCCACCCTTTTTTTTATTTTCTATATCCTATTGATTATTTCAAATCAGCTGGATATTCAGCTACGTATGTCACCGCTTTGTTGATATTTAACAATATCGCATTATTACCACCCAATGAATAAATCATTGCAGCTTCACCTTCTTGTAATAATAATGGGTTTGCTGGACCGTAAGGGTTACCCATCAAATTAGTGAAGACAACCGAAGCTTGTGATGTACCAGTACTGTCACCAGCTAAGTCTTTAATAATGATTGTTGTTATTGTACCAGCGTCAGCAGTCCAGTTGATAGTAGTACCAGTTACTGAACCATCATCAAAAATTACGATAGCAGGTGCGATACCTGATACACCATTTGATGTTCCAGTTAATACGCTAGCATTACCATCACTAATAACCGCTGGGTTTGCAGCTAAATACTCCAATGAATCAATAGATGCGATAGCAGCAGAAGCAACAACCTCTAAAGAATCGATAGAAGCGTCCTGTAATGTGTTAGTACTGATTACAGCTGAAGCAACAACTTCTAAAGAGTCAATTGAAGCATCTTGTAATGTGTTTGTACTGATTACAGCAGAAGCAACAACCTCTAAAGAGTCGATAGAAGCATCTTGTAATGTGTTTGTACTGATTACAGCAGAAGCCACAGTTTCCAATGAATCAACAGATGCGATAGCAGCTGAAGCAACAACTTCTAAACTATCAACAGATGCGATAGCAGCAGAAGCCACAGTTTCCAATGAATCGATAGATGCATCTTGTAATGTGTTTGTGCTGATTACAGCTGAAGCAACAACTTCTAAACTATCAACAGATGCGATAGCAGCAGAAGCCACAGTTTCCAATGAGTCGATAGATGCATCTTGTAACGTATTCACACTGATTACAGCTGAAGCAACAACCTCTAAAGAGTCAATTGAAGCATCTTGTAATGTATTAGTACTGATTACAGCTGAAGCAACAACTTCTAATGAATCAACAGATGCGATAGCAGCTGAAGCCACTGTCTCTAAAGAGTCAATTGAAGCATCCTGTAATGTGTTTACACTGATTACAGCAGAAGCCACAGTTTCCAATGAATCAATAGATGCATCTTGTAATGTGTTTGTGCTGATTACAGCTGAAGCAACAACCTCTAAAGAGTCAATTGAAGCATCCTGTAATGTGTTTACACTGATTACAGCAGAAGCAACAACTTCTAAAGAGTCAACAGATGCGATAGCAGCTGAAGCCACAGTTTCCAATGAATCAACAGAAGCAATTGCAGCTGAAGCAACAGTTTCTAATGAATCGATAGATGCATCTTGTAACGTATTCACACTGATTACAGCTGAAGCTACTGTCTCTAAAGAGTCAATTGACGCATCCTGTAACGTGTTTGTGCTGATTACAGCTGAAGCTACTGTCTCTAAAGAGTCAATTGACGCATCCTGTAATGTGTTTGTGCTGATTACAGCTGAAGCTACTGTCTCTAAAGAGTCAATTGAAGCATCCTGTAATGTGTTTGTACTGATTACAGCTGAAGCAACAACTTCTAAAGAGTCAACAGATGCGATAGCAGCTGAAGCCACTGTCTCTAAAGAGTCAATTGAAGCGTCTTGTAATGTGTTTGTACTGATCACAGCAGAAGCCACAGTTTCCAATGAATCGATAGATGCATCTTGTAATGTGTTCACGCTGATTACAGCAGAAGCAACAACTTCTAAACTATCAACAGATGCGATAGCAGCAGAAGCTACAGTCTCTAACGAGTCAACAGATGCGATAGCAGCTGAAGCAACAGTTTCCAATGAATCGATAGATGCATCTTGTAATGTGTTTGTACTGATCACAGCTGAAGCCACAGTTTCCAATGAATCGATAGAAGCATCTTGTAATGTGTTTGTGCTGATCACAGCAGAAGCAACAACTTCTAATGAATCAACAGAAGCGATTGCAGCAGAAGCTACAGTCTCTAAAGAATCGATAGATGCGTCCTGTAATGTGTTAGCGCTTATTATACCTGAAGCTACTGTCTCTAACGAGTCAACAGATGCGATAGCAGCTGAAGCCACAGTTTCCAATGAATCAACCGAACTAATTGCAGCTGAAGCCACAGTTTCCAATGAATCAACCGAACTAATCGCAGCAGAAGCAACAACCTCTAATGAATCAATCGAGCTAGCTGCAAGTGAAGCAACGCTATCCAAATATTCAAAGTTACCATCTAATTGCGTGAAACTTAAAGCTTGGTTAAGGTTTTTTCTTAAATTTAAATTTGCCATTTTGTTTTTTTTTTGTTTTTAATTATTCTTAATTTTAATTTTAATTTTTATTAAAAGTGTTAGGTTTTGGGTATGTAGTTTGATTTAACGAGATCCTCAATAAAGGTTTTTCTTTGATCATCATCTAAATTATACCACGTATATATTGATGATTTTTTAACCAACTCTAACTCACTGTTTAATTGTTTAACACGTTCTTTAATTAAATCCAGATGGTTATGACCAATTTCAAACCCCTCAATACCCAATTCTTTACATAATTTTAATAACTCAATTATGTCTGTTTCATCGAAAGCTTTCACAGCCCTATCAAAAATTTTGGATAACCTAAGCCTTTCCTCTTCCGATTCATCCAAATTTTTATCAGGGTGTGTCATAATAACAATCTTCCTGTATACCTTTTTAATATCCTCTGGTATTTTAATAGAATTATCGATTTCTTTTTCAGTTAACTCAGAATCACCATTATTTTCATTAATAGGTGTATTTCTTTTTAAGTTACATTCACTTGCAAACGAATCAACTTGGGTTAAAAAATCAGATAAACACTCATCATTTATAGCGTCAATCATCATTAACTCATCCTCGGTTGCAGCTAATTTGCTTAGCAAACTTTTTATTTCTAAATCCTTTAATCCCATACATAACAGAAGGCCTTATATAAATACTTGACACTTTCGTTAAATCTTAAAGTAAAGCCTTTTTTTTTAAAAATTTTAGTTTTTTTTTACCTATTTATGAATAAACATTGTTTATGAAAAAAATTACTTTAAATGAAGAGGTTACCAGAATACAGGAAATGATGGGTGTTAACCACATTAGTCCTAGTGGTAAACTCACGAATATGTCACCAGAAGATGACGATTATGAAATTAACTATGGTAAAAATGCGATAAAAGAACTTTCACCCTCAGACATAGTTGGTTCAATGAGAGAAGAAGAAACTGATGAGAATATTGAAGTACTTAATAAATTCAAAGACCAATACGGTGATAAAAAGGGTGAAGAGGTTTATTACGCAACAGCTAATAAACAAGATAGGGATCCAGAAACGTTTGAAAAAAATGAGGAATTCGATCCGAGTGATAGTGATGGTGATGGTCTTTCAGATTGTTGTGGTGCCCCTATTATTATGCACGATATCTGTTCTGAATGTGGTGAACATTGTGAACCTGAAGATGAGGTTGATGAAGAGTCGGCAATCGGTGGTTGGGATTTAGCTATGGAAAGCATTGATGAGTTACAAAAGGAACTTGAGGAAGAAGAAGGTTCTTGGATGGCCATGAGAGCTGGTAAGGATGGTAAAGTTTTCGAAGGTAGAGGTTTTCAACAAGAAACATATTTTGAAACACAAGCTGGTGCTTTAGAATCGGCTGAAGAATATGCGGCTAGTAAAGGTTATTTTGTTAACTGGGAAAGTATAACACCACAACATGTAGCTTATGGACAAACCATTAAATATAGTGTTGAGCTATTAAAGGATGGTATGCCAGCTAGAAAAATGTTACAAATATCTTTATATAGAATGGAATCTGGTAAATATGAATTAACAAATTATATTAACTAAGGTGCTATGGAATTAAATGAGCAAATATCTAGGATTAAAGAGATGATGTCTTTGAATGAAGATCCAAACGCATCGCCAACAACCTCAACTGGATCAGTATGGGATTCTGGTGTTAAGAGAGGTAAGGGTAATCCTGTTGGTAATACTAAATGGGAATCTGGTATAACGAGAGGCCCTGGTAACCCCCTAAATGAGGATGATAAATTAGAATCATTTGCAGAGGTGAGATTAGACGGTGCTGAAAAAATTGCGGATAACGCAAAAGAAAAAGGTGGTGCCGCTTTGTTAACCTATCACCATTTTGAGGTTAAATTAGAGTATTATGAAAAAGCTGCTAAGGGTGAGTTAGATATGGATGACGCAAAAAAAGAATATAAAGATCTACTCGAGAAACTTTATTTAGCAACAAAAGATGATATGGATATTCAACAGATCGCTTTTCAAGAACTTCTCGGTAAAATGGAAGTCCTGGGGGAACTAATAATTAAAGAAAATGAAAAAGGAGCTTAACGCTCCTTTTTTTATAAAATAGTAATACTAATCGTAATTGGATCATTCACATTAAATGGTGACTCAGAACCCACATCTACGGTCAATGAACCCACCGCTGATGGTATCGCCCCATATTGGGTATCATAATAGATAATATTACCACCATAATCACCAATTTTAAACGCATCTGGTGTGAAGTTATATCTAACATAATCTAGATTCTGTGTTAATGTTATTTGACCAGAATTACCAACTAAACTATTTAATACACTTAATTGACTAGTACCCGTTAAATCATTAGCGTTTATATATAGTTGGTAACTATATGTACCATCATTAGTACCCACTAAATTCGGATCATTATTTGCAGTACCTGGTTGACCACCAATAACAGGGTGAGCGGGGAAGGTTATATCACCATTCATTGGAGCTGGTGCGTATACTAAAGAAAGTTTGTAGTCACCTGTCACATAAGACCCACCACCTGAATTATAATCATTAGTTATTGCATAGGGTGAGCTATCAACCCAAGCCCTAGCACTGGTAATATCAACAAAACCACCTGGTGAATTAGGTAATCTATTAATTAAACCTAAAAGAGCTGAATCGTTTAAACCCTGGGATTTCCAGAATGTTGGTTTATTTAATGAAGCAACACCAGTACCATTACCAGTTACCCTACCACCTAAACCTAAAGAAGTGGTATCACCGATAATAACATATCCATCGCTATTATCAACACCAGCTACCCAATCACCCATCGTATAATCTGGGTTATCATTAGCGATAGCTAGGTTATTTTTTTGTATAGTACCATTTATAGTACCACCAGTATTATAAGTCACATCTTGCTTCACCTTAATCTATTGTTTGTGTTTCGAGGATATCTTTATTATATTTCGCCAACCATTCAGTTGCGTCAATTAGTGTGTTAAATGTTTCAGATAAATCTGATAACGAATCTTTTTGTTTATCTAATTTATTACTTAAATCATATAATGTTTCAACATTATCTGGGTATTCCCCAACTTCATAAGCCTCAACAATATCGTAAAATTTATCATATTTACCAGAAATATAATTTTTACTACTATCTAGTTTTTCTTGTGCAGACTTCATTTGCCCCATGTTATCGTAAATATCTTTTAGACTTATGTTAACAACATTAGCACCAAATTTATTAATTAAATTTTCAGCCATTTGAACATCTTTTTGCGCCTCAACAACAAATTGGTTAATCTTATTTTCATCATAAGTCCAGTTCTCTGAAAGAACCTCATTTATTTGAAATATTTTACCACCTGGTTGGTTGATCATCTCAACTTCACGAGCACTGGTAACAGGTTCTTCAGTATCCCTATAAACAAAAGTATCGTATTTATATGGGTCATATGTTATTGATTTTGAACCAGTAGCTGATGGTATTTCAGTTGATGGGTAGGGGATAAAATCGATTAAATCACCGATAACAAATGCGTGAACATTTTTTGACATCTCTGTTCTAACCTTCTCCTTACCACCTTGTCTAACTCTAAACTCAACGTTATTAAGTTTAACGTAGTTAGCATGAGCTATAACTAAACCTTTATACTGTATTGAAAATGTATGTTTGTGGAGATTATAATAAACCATCACCCTTTTACCGATATGTGAATCCTCACCACCCTCTTCTGGTGTTGAGTCTTCGGTATCAGAAAAAAGATCTAATTGATTTTCTGTTAAACCCATCATCTCATGGATTCTAAACAATTCCTCTGTTAATGTAATTTTTTTACCCATATTAAATTGGTGTCGCACCGTATTTTATACCAACTAAGAAAGCGTCCACATCTGAAAACTTCTCAATTAAATTATCACCGTCATATACCGATACTTTACCAGAAATATCTTCAATAACTCTGTCACCTATTTCAAGAACATAAGGTGCTATTTTATGTAGATCACCTACTTTAGTCTTTATTTCATGCGCAACGGTGGTGTCGTAATACACACCGCTTTCCATTGAACCCTCAGAAATCTCGGATTCATCTATTTCAGAAACTTCTTTATCATCAATAGGACGACCATACGCATCATAATCTTTTAGATCCCCAATTGGGTATCTCTCACCAGTCTTAGCGTTATACTTAATAATCATAGGACCATTGTCACCATCACCAATATAATAATTTACATAATCATTGGCAAGGCTCCAGTATAATGGTCTATCGTAATCATCAAATTCTCTTTGCACAACTTCTTCACCAGAAGCAGATTCTATCGCAGCCTTTTCATGATCGAAGTCATAATTTTTTTCAAAATTAACGTATTCTTTTTCAGCGTTATGATTAATGGCATCATCAGTGTATGCATTTGGGTTATCAACTGAAGATAAATCAAAATCTTCAGCTTCATTAAGCCCCATCATCTTACGTATTCTAGTAATTTCGTTTAAAATGTTTGTTCCCATAATATATGTTTTTTTACATATAATTTATATTATATGCTTTTTTACATATAAATAGTTTAAACTTTATTAAAGTAACCTATATTTATTAAAGACCTTGTGATTGGGCTCCATGCGTACTAGATGCGTTTGAGTTGGAATTGATACCAACGATATGGACACCAAATACAAAAAAAATATAAGGAAAATGTTATACACGTACACTAATACTGTACCTGCGCCAAGTGCGTTCATTACAGTAAACAAACAAAGACTCCGTCAAAACGGAAAGTTGGTCTACATGAAAGACCAAACAGAGTTCGAGATCGAACTTTACAATCCCACAAAAGAAAAAATAATGGCAATGATCGACATGAATGGTGCGCCCATTTCAGGTTCGGGTATCATTCTAAAACCAGGTCAACGAGTATTCCTCGAAAGGTTCCTGGATGAAGAGAAGAAATTCCTTTATGAAACTTATGTGGTAAATAATGATAAAGAAACCAAAGATGCCATCGTTGACAACGGAAAGGTTACTGTTAAATTCTATAAAGAATCAAAACCGAGACCAAGAAGTTTAACATACGGATCAGTATTTAATGGTTCATCTGGTTTTGGTTGGAGTGAAATCACTTACACGGATTATAAATACAACAACCCGATAATATGTAATACAGGTGTCAATAACACCTTCTTTACAAACAGCGTGGTTGACTCGAACATCCCCAATAGCAACATGAAAATGGAAACAGGTTCTGTTGAAAAAGGTGGTCTAAGTAATCAAGAGTTAAAATCAACCAACGGAGATTTCGAATGGTTCTACTCATGGATAGATGACTGGCAAATAATGCCACACGTTTACCAACCGAAGGTTGCGAAGGATTTGGTTGAGAGATGTGTTAAATGCAACACCAAAATAAAATCAAATTATAAGTTCTGCCCTGAGTGTGGTCAAGAAGCCTCAACAAAAGATATAACAGAGGAATTCTTGCAATCCTTAACAAAAGAACAATTAATTGAAATTCTAAAAGCACAATAAAATAAAATTCACAAGGTCATTAAATCCCATCAGAAACGGTGGGATTTTTTTATTTTTATACTATATTTATAAAAAAGCCCCGTACTTATGACTAATGAAGAGTTTACTGAAGAAATCTACTATGAAGCACATGCAAATGGGTTTATAGATGAGTTAAGAGCCGAGATTGACAGACTTAAGACCAATGTTAAGTATTATAAATTACCGTATCATGATTTGGTCCATAAGGCCTATTATTATGTAAGGGATACAAATGAAAATAATGGAGTATTTATAAGTAATGAGTAGTCCGTTTGATATATTGGATCAAAAGTATCCAGATATAAGATTTGAATTATATCCCAATGATAAGGCAAAGAGAGTTTACCTTACAGGATTCATTGTACCCTACACAATGAGGGGTCAAGGGGTGGGCTCATCTTTCATGAACGACTTAACAAAGATCGCTGACGAAAACGGATGGACCATAACACTCACACCATCAAGTAGTTACGGTGGCAACGTCACAAGACTAAAACAATTCTACAAGGGGTTTGGCTTCGTGGAGAACAAAGGTGGTAACAGAGATTTCTCTCACAGGGAAGATATGTACAGATCACCACAGGGTGCTGATGCCTTAAATGAGGAAATCGAAAAGATGAGATCAACTCTTTTAATGCTCGAAAACAAGTCGATCGAAAAAGAGAGGGACATCAAAGATAAGATTAAATATGTTAGAGGTGTATCAGACGAACTAAAAGATTTTGCACTGAACCACCTGGAAAGATATACAAATGCGGCCAAGGGCCGCATCAGCGGTTTGCAGCTACACTCAGATCTAAAGAAAAAAATCAAAGAAAAGGGTTTGCCAGATGGTTTTAGCATGGGGGTGGACAAAGATGGTTATTACATCCATACACACAGAGCCAGATCAAAATCATACGAGAAACCAGACGCAATTAGCATAAAAGATATTAAATTTATTGATTCAACAGGGTGATGGAAAATAACTTAAACGAAAACGTAAACAGATTAAGAAAAATCATGGGCCTAAACGAAAACGCCAATGCGATGGTGGATGAGGCAAACGATCCTGGTTATTTAGGGTGGAAAAGAAAAAATGTAACCATCAGAGGTGTAAAAGAAGTTGGTGAGGAAAATAATGCTGGCGCAATGCTCGGAAGAGGTCTATACACAG
>ENA-OSIY01001532-OSIY01001532.1-marine-metagenome-genome-assembly--contig:-NODE-1532-length-12259-cov-6.517731_pt1 | contig 12259 bp, 15 predicted proteins | sample MGYA00237884_ERZ534233 | MGnify/ENA primary metagenome ERZ534233 (study PRJEB26412, sample SAMN06343840) | marine metagenome | isolation source: estuarine water | place: USA: Columbia River Estuary... | reverse complement strand
AGTTAAAACAGGTGCAGGTTTAGAAGATGCTCTTACCATCCGCGCTACAGATAGACGTGTTGGTATTTTTAAATCTAATCCACTGGCAACATTAGACGTTGATGGGGACATGTATATCAGTGGCAGCTTAACTGTTAAAGGTGCAACTACTACCATTGAAACTACTAACTTAACGGTTGAAGATCGTGTTATTAATCTAGCATTATCCAGTGATTCGTCAGCCAGTGAAGACTACGCCGATGGCGGTGGATTTATTGTTAATGGCGCTACGCAGCATTCTATGCTATGGGAAAAAAGTCCAGCCAGCCAATTTACCGTTAATGAAAATTTAAATTTATTACTAGGTAAAGAGTTTAGAATAGATGGCACATTAGTATTGAGCACAACCAGTCTCGGAGCTTCGATTACCAGTGCTCCTGGTATTACTAGTTTTGGTCCACAGACCCAGCTAACTGTTGACAATATTCTTGTAGATGGTAATACTATTTCTACTACAAATATTGGCGGTAATTTAACTTTATCGCCTAATGGATCGGGTGTTGTTGATGTAGATAATAGTAAAATTTCTAATGTTGCTACTCCTGTAGCAAGTGGTGATGCTGCTAGTAAGGGATATGTTGATACTTTTGTAAAAAGCAGAATGATTAGTGCTGCCATTGATTGTAGTGATTTTACAATAGGAAATATAAATTCAAAAGTAATAATTATTTTAACTGAATTATATCCGCCTGCAGATTGGGAAAATGGCACTTTTGCAAAGATATTATGTAGTAACATACAAGCAGCGTTTAGCGGCATTGATGTAGCAAGCCAAATTTCTAGAACTTTTAAAGCAGTATTAAGTATAGACGGTTCTACGCAAGAAAACGTGTTAGAAGATTTTAGTATTGCAGGAGTTCCAACAGGTGCTGCTACCGTTACAGTTTCTAGACAGTTTAAGTTATTTCAACTAAGCAGCGGCATTTGGACTTTTAACAGTAATATAACACTGCCAGTGGGACTTTAATGGGCAGTTTTGATATAAATATAGAATAAAGGGGTGAGCAATGTCTTATAGTGTTGATAGATTTCGTGGCTCAGCAACGTATATTGTTGAAGATGGCACCATAGAGAGTAGTTTAGATATTAAACTCGTTGGTAAAAATTACGCTGGCTATGGAGAAATACAAAATGAAAATTTTCTACATTTGCTAGAAAATTTTTCTGGAGCAGATGCGCCCGCTCGACCACTAAGTGGTCAACTATGGTTTGATAGTTCTAACAGTAAATTAAAGTTTTATGATGGTTCTAAATTCCGTACAACAGGCGGCGCCGAAGTTGGGCCAACTGCGCCTAGCGGTTTAACCAAAGGTGACTTCTGGTGGGACGATATTAACAAACAACTATATTCGTGGGACGGTGGAGCATTTGTTCTAATAGGACCACTGGGAGTAGCCAATGCAGGAACAACACAATTTAGATCTAGAAATGTGTTAGATACACTGGGTAGTTCTCATGCTATAATTGAAGCTGTTGTTGACGGTGATACTGTATTTGTAATATCAGCAGATGAATTTACATTAAATGCCAGCAATTTAATTACTGGTTTTACGATAATTAAACGAGGAACTACTCTAGTTTATTCTAGTTCCGGTATAACATCAACTGATCACTTATTTCAAGGCACTGCTAGCAATTCTTTAAAACTACAAGGGTATGCAGCATCTGATTTTGTGTTATCGTCAGCGGCAAGTTTTAGTGGATTAGTTAGTTTTGCAGATGCAGGTTTTAGAGTAGGTAACGATAATGATCTACGAGTTTTTGTCTCAGGCGGTGATACTCCTACGATTCAGAACCAAGTTGGTAATACTATTACCTTCCAAACTACATCAGCCAGCACCACAGTAACTCCATTAAAACTAGTAGCAGAGGATGTGCTGCCTGGGGTAAACAATGTAACTGATCTAGGTTCAACTATTTTAAAATTTGCCACAGTTTATGCAAACAGTTTTAACGGAACTGCTACTCAGGCAGATAGTTTAAATGTTGGCGGTGTGTATAGAACTGCAGCCATCTTAGCCACCGTAAACACTGTGGCTGTAAGAGATAGTTCAGGAAATTTAACAGCTAATGTATTCAACGGCACGGCCACAGCAGCCCAATATGCTGACTTAGCTGAAAAGTATTTGCCAGATGCAGAATACTCCCCGGGCACTGTGGTTGTAGTCGGCGGTGAAAAAGAAATAACAGCCAGTAAAACTGGTGATAGAGCAATAGGTGTTATTAGTGAAAATCCAGCATTTATGATGAATAAAGATCAAGAAGGCGGAGTCTATGTTGCATTGAAAGGACGGGTTCCTGTAAAAGTCGCAGGCACTGTGATTAAAGGGCAACGATTGGTAGCGGCCAATGATGGTTTAGCGATCACATCAGCATCACATAGTGCAGATGTGTTTGCTATTGCTTTAGAAACAAATTCAACTATGGGTGTAAAACTAGTTGAATGTGTAATATTATAAAGGATTAGTAATGCCATCTGGAATATTTCCAAAAGTTGTAGGCGAATTAATTTATGCCGCTGATTACAATACCATACAGTCTGTTGTAGATTCTGTAATGGGACTAGGATCATCGGACGAAGGGTATGGCCAAGCTATAACAAGTTCGCAACTAGTTCCGGCAACAACTGCGCAAGTTATTCAATGGGTAAGATTGCGCACCGATATGATATTAGCAAGACAACATCAAACTGGCGTTGATGAAAGTGCAAGTCTAACCGCAGCAAGCAGCGCATTGTCTATTAGTGCTACGGTGGCTAATCAATATTATAATTTTTCACAGACAATTCGATCTAATAGATTAACATTAGCAACCACAGGCGGCAACAGTTCAACTGAAACGTTGGTTGATCAAACAAGAACATCATCTTGGAACGGAACATTAAATCATACAGTCACTATTACATTTCCGGGGTATACAACTGGAAGTTTAGTAGTTAGTGCAGCCAATCATGCTAGAGTATTTTTCAATGCCGGAGGCCAAATTTTAATCAGTGCCGGCCGAAGTGGTGGCAGTGCATCTAGTAAAAATATTACCTGGACTACTATGTTGGGTGATGGTTCTACAGTTCCTAGCGGATTCGGAACTGTGGCATTTGACCATACTCAAACCTCTACAGTTACTGGAACTGCTAGTTCAGCAGGCACTACTTATAATCTAGGCTGGTATGATATGACTACCAGCGATCAATTAATTTTTAATAAAGCAGCTCCTGCCGGTAACTATGCTGAAAATGATTACGAAATATACGCTCGCAGAGACGCAGGCAGCACTCAGTTGATTTTAACAATTCAATTTAGAGATGACGATGCCGGCGATCCGGGCACTGACGAAGACGTAGATGGTAATTTACGAAGTTTAATTCGACAAATTCGTCCATCCGGTTCAAATGTATCAATTCCAACACCAACTGCAACAGGTTCTGGATTGTAATCAAGAAAACTCCTGAGGTAATTTTTTCTAGATAATTAATTGTAACTATCTAGGATACCGCCATGGATGAACGCTTAGAAAAAGCATTACAAACAGCCAATTTTATGGCTACTTTAAATCTTGCTCGAAAAACGGCTTTTGAAGAATTTAAACAAGGTTTAATATTTTATCAAAATGGTTGTAGTTTTACTGCAGATTTAGAAACAATAAATAAAATTTACCTGCTGTCTCTGAACTTAGAGACCGCAATAGTCATTGATAATAATAATATTCCGATGGAAGTAACGGATTTAAAAGATTTTTTGAATAGATGTTTAACATTATACAAAAAAGAGTCTGAAAAATATCTTGACAAATATAATAACATTAAAAAACAAAGAAGCATTTCTAATATAATGGCACTATGACTAAAACTAAAGGTTTTTTAATTTTTGCTCAAAATAATTCTGATGTTGACTATTGCAAGATAGCCACGTTTTGTGCTAGACGTTTAAAAAAATACATAGACTTGCCGATCACATTGATAACTGACAGTAAAGAATGGTTACTAAACAGTCAACCCGATGCTGTTGATCTTTTTGATCAAATTATTCCTGCATATACAGACACTACACAGCAACGCCGATTCAATGACGGTTCGTTATACAGTAAACAATTAGTTTGGAAAAATCTTTCTAGAGTGGAAGCATACGATTTAAGTCCCTATGACGAAACAATTATTTTAGATAGTGATTATATTGTTTCTTCTGACTACCTTGCACACCAATTTGATCATGATAATCACCTAGCATTATTTAGAAATAGTTACGATCTTGCCCAATGGCGGAACACAGAATCATTTGAATTTATCAACGATCAAGGTATTCCTTTTTATTGGGCCACAGTGGTATTTTTTAGAAAAAATAAATTTACAGAATCATTTTTTGAATTGTTAAAACATATCAGAAAAAATTGGGGATACTATAGACTACTGTATAAAATTGATTCTAAAATGTATAGAAACGATTTTGCTTTTAGTATTGCTATACACATGTTTAATGGAAACATTGATAGTCCGACAGTATCAGTTTTACCAGGTAAAAAGTTTTACACTTTAGATAAAGATGTAATGATTGATGTTGTAGATGATAGGTTTAAATTTTTACTTGAAAAAGAAAAATATCTAGGCGAATATATTGCGTTAAAAACTCAAGGCATAGATGTGCATGTCATGAACAAGTATAGTTTGTTGAGGTTAATCGATGACGGAAAGTAATCAAGGATTTTTTGTTGTAGCACAAAATTCAACAGATTGTGATTACATTAGACAGGCATACTATTTGGCTAAAAGTATTGACCGTAGTCAGTCAACTGTGAAAAAAATATCATTAATGACCAACGACATTATTCCCAAAGAATATATCAGTGCTTTTGATAAGATAATTAAAATCCCATTCGAAGACCATGCATTAAACAGTGAATGGAAAGTACAAAATAGATGGAAGGCCTACCATGCTACACCGTATGAGCATACTATTTTATTAGATGCAGATATGCTAGTATTGTCAGATTTAGACAATGTTTGGAAACAGTTGCAAGATAAAAATTTATATTTTACCAGTCAAGTTAAAAACTTCAGGGGAGATATACTTACTGATCGAGTTTATCGAAAAACGTTTATAGAAAATCAATTGCCTAATCTTTACAGTGGATTTTGTTATTTTAAAAAATCAGATGAAAGTTTAGAATTTTGGAAATTAGTTGAATTTATAACATACAACTGGGAAAAATTTTATGGTGAATTTAGTCCTAAAAATTACCAGAAATTTTACAGTCTCGATGTTACAATAAGTATTGCAGTTAAAATTTTAGGACTTGACAATTGTTTTGATTCAAATCAAACATGCAGTTTTACACACATGAAATCATTAATACAAGGATGGCATAGTGTTCATCCCGATTGGACCAAAGTTGCTCAGGTTGAAATAATTGATGCTGAAACAATCTATATTAATCAATTTAAGCAATCTAGTGTGCTGCATTATATAGAAAATTCATTTTTAGAAGATTACATTAATCATGCTAGCTGACCACGACGACACTGTTATTACTGATGAAGAAATTCAACGGATTATAAATTCTACTAAGTTTTCTAGTCTTTACAAAGTATATTTTGATAACACAACTGGAGATATACTATCCGTTACAAATGAAAGTAATACTGCGTATTTGCACTACATTGAAGTTGATCAAACTGAAGTTGCAGATTTCTTAAATGGTAAAATAAATTATTCAACTTATAAAGTAGTATACAGTAGTCCTACAGAATCTAAAATTGTGCAAAAAGATGCACAAAATGATGATCAAAGAACACTACACCTAATACCTAAAATAAAATACAATAAGATGGCATTACGCATCGACAACAATATTAAGACTAAACAATGGGAATTTAGATTAAGTAACGAAGAAAAAGTATATTTAAAAAAATATAAAATTAATTCAAAACTAGAATTTTATATAACTTTTTTAAAAAATTCCAGTTATTTAATACGAACAATCAAAATTGACACTATTGATTTAGCATATAACGACACTGTATATATAGATCATGTTACATTGACAGAACAATCATTAAACAAAATAAAATTTTATACCAAACCATTTTTTAAATCATACGGATTAATTTCATCATGAGTCAAACAGTTAAAATTATTGATTACGACATTATCTATCTTAGTTACGATGAGCCAAATGCTGAAAAAAATTATGCAGATTTGTGCAAAAAAATTCCATGGGTTAAACGTATTCACGGAGTAAAAGGCAGCGATGCCGCACATAAAGCCTGTGCAAATCTCAGTGAAACAGACCGCTTCGTCACTGTAGATGGTGACAACATTATACGAGAAGACTTTCTTAATCAAGAAGTAAACTTTGATGAGCACAAAGATTTATCAAAGTGCGTTATATCATGGGCAGGATATAATGTAGTCAACGGGCTCATGTATGGCAACGGCGGATTAAAGTTGTGGCCAAAACAATATGTGTTAGACATGAAAACACATGAAAACGCACCCGCTGATGATCCCAACGCACAAGTAGATTTTTGTTGGGATGCAGAATACATTCAGATGAACAGTTGTTTTAGCGATGTATATAACAACGCCAGCGCCTTTCAAGCATGGCGTGCAGGTTTCCGTGAAGGTGTTAAAATGAGTCTAGAGCGAGGTGTTCGATTAGAAAACAGAACATTCAAGACCAGCATACATTGGAAAAACCTGCAGCGACTGTTAGTGTGGTTAAACATTGGTAAAGACTCTGACAACGGTGAGTGGGCTATATTAGGTGCCCGTCAAGGATGCTACATGACTAATTGCACTGACTGGGATTACATACAAGTTAGAGACTTTGAATACTTAACAGATTTCTGGAATACCGAAGTTAAGGACATGACAGATAATGAGCTATCTGCTAAGATTGTTTTTTATGGTAATGAATTAAAGAAAAGATTGGATCTTGAAATTTGCAATTTAGATGCAGATGCTAGTAAATTCTTTAAGGGTGTATTTAAGAATTCAAATAGATCAAATTACGGATTCTTGGAAAAAGAATGATTGATATTTTTTATCAAAAAAATAGTGAAATAGCATCAATAATACTTAAGAGGTATCCTGATGCTATTGCTGTAGAATCTATTGAAGATTGTTATTCTACAAAATACTGTTGGTATGTTGATCATAATACTATATTGGATCTAAAATTTTCTTTAGAATTTAATATAGATGAATGGGACGAAACATACATACATCAATTTGAAAATAATGGTATCAAAGGATTATATTTAATTCCTTATAGATACAAATTTAAAAAAGATTCTTACGGTGAATTTGAAAATAAAAAAATCATAGAATCTACAACTGTATTTTACAAACTTTCAGATTATGACATTTTTTTTATAAGTTGTGGCGAATCTTTTGCCGATGAACATTTTCAACTAGTAAAAAATCGATTTCCTTTTGCTCAACGAATAGATGGTGTAAAAGGCATATATGCGGCACATAAAGTTGCCGCAATTAAATCATCAACTACACATTTTTGGGTTGTGGATGCAGATGTAATAATTTCAGAAAAATTTAACTTTACTTATAAAGTTGATCCTGTGGAATTTGATGTTGTGCATATATGGCACAGTAAAAACGATATCAACGACATGGTATATGGTAACGGTGGCATTAAACTATTACCAAAGTTTTTATTTGATATAGAGCATACAGGCAAAGTTGATATTACTACAAGTCTCAGCGATCAAATAAAAATTTTACCCGAGGTTACTGCTATTCATAATATTGGAACAAGTCCTTATGTAGCATGGCGCAGTGCATTTAGAGAAGCAGTTAAGTTAACACTACAGGACGATGCTGAAAGCCAAGAACGATTACAAACGTGGATGACCAAGGGCCTCTCGAAACCTAATGGGGGTTACGCAGTATTAGGAGCCAAGGCTGGCAATAAGTATGCATTATCTAATAGTTTAGATACACTAAAAATAGCCAAAATAAATGACTATGCATGGCTGCATAGTCATTTTAAAGAAGCATATCCTAAATTATTTATTGCGCACTGAGCAATTTTTTAGCCAGAGGAAATATTGTGCTGATTGCAACAGCACATTCTTTGGCAATTTCCATATGCTCTTTCTGTGTGCCATTAGATGCTCTTAACTCGATATAGTGTATCCATGAACGAAGTGTGCCGTTCATATACATTCGACTCATTGTAAGACCTTCGGGTAACAATGCACGAGCTTGTTCTTTAGCAATACCCTTGGCAATAGCCCATTTGTATTCTTTTTCTACAGAGTAAAGAACACGTTTCTGAGCACGTTCCCATTCGTAGGCAAGTAGTTTTTGTTCTTGATTTTCCATATCAAACTCAACACTGTTTTGTCGATTCTTTTGATCTTGAAAACGTGCTTCACGTAGCACAAAAGCATTTGACATTTCAGCCGTTGGGTCAGCATAACGCTGACTGAACTCTTGAAAACTAAAGCTACGGTGACGTAAAATTTGACGGGCAATATCACGGGTAGTTTCAATCTCCAAACACATACTGACCATCTCAAGAGGTGACCAATGTTTGTGTTTGATCAAATAGCTAATCAACTTTTCACTGGTCTCAGTGTTAAATTGATTAGCTGGATTACTGACCCTAGCACAATATGCTACAAGATCTTGTGCATCATTGATTCCTTGTTCGTGAAATTCAACAGTTGGTTGGCTATAACTTACTAGACGTATTTTCATAATTTTCTATTTTTTAAAAATTTACCTGTAATTTTTAAAATGTCTTTTTTAACTTTTTCTGTGTCCAGTTTAAAATCAATATGACTAATAACATCGTCGTAGGTAGTAAAGAACTCTTGAAGCTCAATTTCTACTTTCGATGTATCATTACCTCTAACTTTTGAACGTATCGGTATCTGCCAAGTTCTTCCATCTTTAAAATTCACAAGAACACTGTCTAGATATTTTACTGGAATAACTTTTAAATTAATCTCTCCAAAAACTTCAGGCCAATGTTCTATTATTTCTTTTGGCAAAGTTTTTTTCAAAATCATTTTTCTTTAGGATCTAACTCTAAAGCCATCTTTCTAAGTTTAGCTGCTTCCTTATACAAGCGATCTGCTTCGCTTCTATACTTGGCAGCACGTTCTTCGGTAGTCATATGTTCTTCGTTTTTAGGCGGAGTGATATCTTTTACTTTTACAATTTCTTTTATTTCAGTCTTTGAAGTAGAAGATTGAATATGTAAATCATCTATAGCAACACCGCGTTGTTCTGCAATCAACGAATTTAACTCGTCAAGACTAACACTTTCACTAAGTGTAGGAGTCATCAAGATAGCACTAGTAGGAACACGCACCATGCGGCCTTGGGTATGCAATGCAGACAACATAGTTGATCCGTCCGGAAAACTAGACCTACTCAATACATCAGCTAACTCGATACTATCTTGTGCTGAACTAGATTCAACTAACTGGATAAGAGCATCATGATAACTGTCCGGTAAATTTTCAGTTGGAATAATAACAGCGTGATATGCATCGCCGGGCAATGTTCTGTAAGCAACAAGGCATTTTTTGCCTGTGGCTTTGACTTTACCTACATGTTTAAGTTCAACCATTTGTTGGTCCTTTCTGCGCTGAATTTAAAAAATTCAGCAATTTATTATAAGTCTGACCAACTAAAACCATTTCAGTTGGTTTAAATGCACCACGTGTGCTGGCTACATCGATAATCATCTTCATAGCGTTAAGATCGCTAAGATTTAAATCGTTGTCCGAAACAGGTGCGGATTCTCCGCCGGTTACTGGCTGAGCTGGGGTTTGATTTTCTTCTGACATAAATTTCTCCTTTACTGTATAATTATCTATGTATAATATACGGACACGCAAGTTTGAAGAAACTGAGTTCTTTTTCAACTTCGAATCCAATTTTTACAATATATTCTATGATATTGTTGTGTATTGATAATCCCGGACCGATAAAATATCGACCTTTGAGATGTGTATACATCCATTGATCAATCTTTTTTAGATCAGATGTAACAAGTTCATTTGTATAATGAAAATGATAAGCTGGGAAGGAAACCTTACGTATTTTAAATACATTTAATGGATTTACTTTGAGTTTATTCATTTGATACCAATGATCATATGTCTATTATAGGACATGTTTTTAAATTGAAAATTCATAGTTCCAGAAAATTTAACATCATTTATTGGATATAGACTAACAAAATGTTCCAACGATTTAGGCCTAGAAACGTGATCATCAATTTTGAGATCGTTGCCTTGTAATAATACTAAGGTGCCCTTATCAATATTTTCAAACCAATTGTTATTATCAAAATGTTCTGTGCTAGTGTTAACTACACAATTGATTTTTTCTTGTGCATAGTTTACATTATTAGCATCGAACGGATAAGCACGGAATTTCCAATCTTTGATTTCCCATGCATTGTTGATTTTATTGGCATTATAAGACACTATGGGATCTAAGTCTACACTTCGGCAATACTCAATATCAATGTTTTTTCTAACAGATAGAATAAAATGCAAAAGAGAATACCAGCCGCCGAGAACATACATTCTTAGCGGTCCAGTATTGAGATCGTTAACAACTAATTCCAATTGTTCAGCGGCCCAAATTTTACTTTCAATTTGACCCGCTGAGAACGCATCCGCATCAATCTTCAGTAACTGCGTCATAGTATGCTACAGTGCCGAATGGCGGAACAATAGTATCATTACCGTGTATTACAAATACAGTGTCACAGTATTGTTCTTCGCCCCACGAGCCGTAAGGATAGCCGTCAGTGAACATGATAAACTTCTTAGGAACAATATCGTGCTCTTTCATGTAGTCCCAGTTACACATAAACTCAGTTCCCCCACCACCTCGAATTTGATACTCCATTAAGTCTTTACCGTTTTGTGCTTCAAAGTCTTCTTCACCGTAAACATTGGTATCAAAACACCATAATTTAATTTTATAGTCTTTGAATTCGTCCATGATGTTTTTAATTTCACCAAGGAAGTCTTGCGCCATTTCGTTAGAAATAGATCCACTCATATCAAGACTAACTGCAATGTCAATAGATTCTAAATAATTCATGCCTGGAAGGATAGCGCCAATATGCCATCCTTTGCGACTTGGCCGCATAAATGTGTAGTCATTGCGGATAGTGCTTTGAATCTGTTGACGAATAATCTGTCGCCAATTCATCTTAGACTCGGTCATGTCTTTGATCATGCGTTCAACTGCCGCTGGAACATTACCAGCACCTGCCGCACTCGCGGCCTGCATTACAGCATCTTTAACTTCATCACGAATTTTACGAAGTTCGTCTTTACTGTATTGTGGCCGGCCTGGACCTTTTCCTGTGTTGTCTCCATCGCCATCCCCTTCTCCGGGCTTGCCCCAATCAATATGTTCATCCAAAAGTTGTCCAAGTGCGGCAAGACTTTTTTCGTCTTCCTCGTCGTATATTTCGTCATAAACTTGTTCTGCACTTTTACCATAATGTTTAGGATCGTGATAGATTTTAATCTTAGGAATTTGGTCGCCAATCTTATCTCGGATTAATTGTCCGTTAACACAATAGTCTGCGGCAGCATTCCAAATTTGTGCATTCCGACCATCTTTACGCATCATATGATCAAAGACATTATGCAATATTTCGTGTGCAATCACAAATTCAACTTGTTTAGGAGTTAAGTCTTCAAAAAAATCTCTGCTGTAATATAATGCACGACCATCAGTTGCGGCAGTATTGCACCAATTACTTCCGTCTACAATACGTAAACGAGTGGCCATATTGCCGAAAAACGGATGTCGAAGTAGCAAGCCAATTCTAGCTACTACAATTTTGTCAACGATTGGATCGACATTAGACATATATTTGCTCCTGTTTAATGTATATATTATAACACCGCTCAAGGGCGGTGTCAAGTGGATTATGATTATTTACGTTCTGTAGCTGCCGAAATATATTTTCCATATTTGGCATGAAACGCATCAAAACAAGTAATTTCGTCTGGATCTAACGGAAGTTGATATTGAGTAAGAGCAAGTTTAGTTCCCATAACAACTAACTCAGTTTCAAAATTGTTCATCATAAATTCAAAAAAGTTGTTGACTTGATTATTCCAATCTTTGGCATTCTTATCTGCGGCATCTTTAAGCTCATAGCACAATGACTGTCTCTTATACACATCTGACGCTGCCGACGAATAGAGAGGTGTAGA
>ENA-OSIY01001531-OSIY01001531.1-marine-metagenome-genome-assembly--contig:-NODE-1531-length-12263-cov-9.623092_pt1 | contig 12263 bp, 5 predicted proteins | sample MGYA00237884_ERZ534233 | MGnify/ENA primary metagenome ERZ534233 (study PRJEB26412, sample SAMN06343840) | marine metagenome | isolation source: estuarine water | place: USA: Columbia River Estuary... | reverse complement strand
GATAGTTTATCTAATTTATCTAAAGGAGTTTCAATTACTTTAATATTTTCTTTTAATCTTTTATCAGATGAGTATGCTACAATATCATTACCTGCATCAATTCTACCATCGGTTGAAGAAGCGTTTACGTTTACACCAATCGCATCATCAACTCTAAGTCCGTTGGAATTTAATTGCATTCTCATAGTACTGCCGATTTGAAACCTCAAATCTCCAGCAGATGCTAAATACATACCTGTATCAGTATCTGCAGTAAAAGAATAAGCTGGTGATGAATATGAACCTTGTCCAAATCTACATCTACCAGCTGTAGCTCCTGAAGGTGTGGCCAAATTAGTACCATCCCAAGTTAAGTTGGATTCACCATTAAGACCTGTTGAAGAAGTTGCGGTTACAACCCTATTATTTGAACCATTAGTCATTGTGGTTGTACCTGTATTAGTTGTAAATCCCTGACCATTTGTTAATTGATTGTTGTTAGTTGGGATTGTTGTACTATTATATGCGTTTGAACCTAATTCCTTATATCCTATATCACCATTACCATCGGTAAATAAAGCTTTATCCGATGATATGGAGCTAAGTCCTGTCATTTGGAGTCCATGAGTTTTAAGCTTCTGTCCATCCCAAGTTAATTTGTTGGTATTACTAAATGTTGTAGTTCCATTATAGAATGGGATATATGTAGATGTACCATTACCAGTTAATGTTCCTGTATTAGTTGTAAATCCACTATCGTTATTAAATCCAGATAAATTAATATTACCTGCATCTATACGATAATTTGCTCCCATAGAAGTACCTACCCAAAATCTTTGAGCGTTAGAAGCCGCAGTTGTATTTGTTAAGGTACTCATTTCTAAGGCTGGTAATGTTTTGGTTTGATTACTTGAATTATTTAATGTAAAACTAATACCATTAACATCCATACCTGCTCCACCATTAAGAGTAACTGTTGTATTGTTTACAGTTGCTTGTGTTGATGAAATTACACCATCTTCTGTGATGTTTACATTTGAACCTGCTGAGAAGTTCTCTCTTACTTCAGCGGCTGATAGTTGCGTATTTGTATTTGTTACGGTTTCTGTTGCAGTTGATAACCCAGTAACGTGTCCATAGGTATCTAAAGTTATATCTTGAATGTAAGTTCTACCACTATTGTTTGATGAACCTTGTGATGAAGTATCACTATGTGAAAAAGTTGTTCCACTTAACCCTAAACCACTTCCAGCTGAATACGTTGTGTTTGTATTAGTATCTGTTGATGAAATATTAAATACGCCTGTTGATGTTTCTGAGATTGATACGTTTGTTCCACCAACTAAGTTGATGTTTCCAGTTCTATATGTGCCTGTATTATCTCTTCTAATTTGAGTTACAGTATTGGTATCTGTATTGGTATCAGTTGATGAAATTACTCCATCTTCAATTGTTACATTTGAACCAGCTGAGAATTTAGCTCTAACTTGTGATGTTGATAATTGAGTGTTTGTATCTGTATTAGTAACTGTTTCAGTTGCAGTTGATAACCCAGTAACGTGTCCATATGTATCTAATGTGATATCTTGGATATATGTTCTACCACTTCCGTTTACGGAAGATTGTGATGAGGTATCACTATGTGAAAAAGTTGTTCCACTTAATCCTAAACCACTTCCAGCTGAATAAGTTGTGTTGGTGTTTGTATCTGTAGAACTAATTACACCATCTTCAATTGTTACATTAGAACCTGCTGAAAATGCTTCTCTAACTTCTGAAGTTGATAACTGAGTGTTAGTATCGGTATTAACTACTGTTTCAGTTGCGGTTGCCAACCCAGTAACGTGTCCATAGGTATCTAATGTGATATCTTGGATATATGTTCTACCACTTCCGTTTACGGAAGATTGTGATGAAGTATCTGTATGAGAGAATGTAGTTCCACTTAGAGATAATCCACTTCCAGCAGAATATGTTGTGTTGGTATCAGTATTAGTATCTGTTGAGGATATTGTTATATTACCACCACTTTCTGAAATTGATACGTTTGAACCAGCGATAAAATCTAAAGATTCAGTACTACCTAACGTATTACCACCTGCAGTTACGTTTCTAAATGTGTTTGTATCAGTATTGGTATCTGTAGATGAGATTACACCATCTTCAATTGTTACATTAGAACCTGCTGAGAATTTAGCTCTAACTTGTGATGTTGATAGTTGGGTGTTAGTATCAGTATTAACTACTGTTTCTGTTGCCGTTGCTAACCCAGTAACGTGTCCGTAAGTATCTAAAGTTATATCTTGAATGTAAGTTCTACCACTATTGTTTGATGAACCTTGTGATGAAGTATCTGAATGAGATATAGTTAATGTTTCGTTACCCGATTGGTTGGATGTGAAAGCACCAATTGAGGTTGTAATTCCACCACCACCACTTAATGTAATAGTTGCGTTGTTTACAGTTGGTAAATTAGATGTTAAAGCAATTGTACCTGTTGCATTTGGTAGAGTATATGTTCTATCTGCCGATAATGTTCCAGCTAATAAAGTACCTTCATTTGCATCGGCGGCATTACCTTCGAATACAACACCATTTGATGTTGATACGGTTTGTACATTATTTGTAGTTGTTGTTCCAGTTACTACTAAGTTACCAGGAATAGTTACTGTATCTGTTGAATCACCAATTGATACTGCGTTTGAACCAAAACCGCCGGCTAATCTAGTTTTTAAATTTGCAACAGAAACATCATCATTAGTATTGGTATCCGTTGAGGATATTACACCATCCGATATTGATACATTAGAACCTGCTGAGAATTTAGCTCTAACTTGTGATGTTGATAGTTGTGTATTTGTATTTGTTACGGTTTCAGTTGCGGTTGCCAACCCAGTAACGTGTCCATAGGTATCTAAAGTTATATCCTGTATATACGTTCTACCACTTCCATTTATTGAAGATTGTGATGAGGTATCACTATGTGAAAAAGTTGTTCCACTTAATCCTAATCCACTTCCTGCAGAATAAGTTGTGTTGGTGTTTGTATCTGTAGAACTAATTACACCATCTTCAATTGTTACATTAGAACCTGCTGAGAATTTATCTCTAACTTGTGATGTTGATAACTGAGTATTTGTATCAGTTACGGTTTCTGTTGCAGTTGCTAATCCTGTAACGTGTCCATAAGTATCTAATGTAATATCTTGTATATAGGTTCTTCCACTTCCGTTTACGGAAGATTGTGATGAAGTATCTGAGTGAGAGAATGTAGTTCCACTTAATCCCAAACCACTACCTGCTGAATAAGTTGTATTGGTATCAGTATTAGTATCTGTTGAGGATATTGTTATATTACCACCACTTTCGGAAATTGATACATTACTTCCAGCGATAAAATCTAAAGATTCAGTACTACCTAAAGTATTACCACCTGCAGTTACGTTTCTAAATGTGTTAGTGTTTGTATCCGTTGAGGATATTACACCATCTTCAATTGTTACATTAGAGCCTGCTGAGAATTTATCTCTAACTTGTGATGTTGATAACTGAGTATTTGTATCAGTTACGGTTTCTGTTGCGGTTGCCAACCCAGTAACGTGTCCGTAAGTATCTAAGGTTATATCTTGGATATATGTTCTTCCACTATTGTTTGATGAACCTTGTGATGAGGTATCACTATGTGAAAAAGTTGTTCCACTTAATCCTAATCCACTACCTGCAGAATAAGTTGTGTTGGTGTTTGTATCGGTTGATGTGATTGTAAATACACCCGCAGAACCTTCGGAAATAGTTACATTAGTTCCACCAACTAAGTTGATATTACCAGTTCTATATGTACCAGTATTATCTCTTCTTATTGAAGTTACAGTATTTGTATTAGTATCTGTAGATGAAATTACTCCATCTTCAATTGTTACATTAGAACCTGCTGAGAATTTACCTCTTACATCTGCAGTTGATAGTTGCGTATTTGTATTGGTGATTACACCAGTTGAGGTGTTGATACCTGTTCCACTAAATTTACCTCTTACTTCTGCAGTTGATAATTGTGTATTTGTATCAGTATTGGTATCTGTTGATGTGATAGTAACAGTACCACCACTTTCTGAAATTGATACATTACTTCCAGCTGAGAATGCTAATGTTTCAGTTGCACCTAATGTGTTTCCACCTGCAGTTACAGTTCTGAATGTTGTTTTATATCCTGAATTGTTGGTGAACATTGAAATGTTACCTGAAACATTACTTAATGCTCTACCTGAACTTAGTACAGAAGTACCACCTATCTTTAATCCAAATTTTGCATCTACTCCGCCATCATCGATGATTTGCATATGGATTTTATTACCATCTTCTGGTTCGTAGAAATCCAATCCTTCAGGTGTTGCTCTAATGGCAAAATCTACGGTTGAATCTGAAGTTCCGTTAAATTTTATTTCGGGTTGTGTAACACCCGATAAGGTCAAGTCTGATAATACTGCCGCAGAACCTGATGTTATTAGTTTTTTCCAATTTGGCATAATTTCTTTTCCTTTTAGTTATGGTTGGTTACTTACAAAATGTAAGCCCACTTCCCCACTATTGGGGCCAATATCCAAAGATATGTATCAATAAATATGTAATAATTTTTTATTAAACAAAAAACCCCCACATTTCTGTAGGGGTTTCTTTATGAATTATACTTTTGATTTTAAAAGTGTTTGAAGTTTAACTGCAGTTTCGTAAACTATTTGAACATCTTTACCTTCAAATTTTGAGTTGGCGATTAGATTTAAGAGGAACTCCACTTCTATTTCAGTTAGAGATATTTCTTGTTTACTAATGCTTTTTTTAACTTCTTTATTTCTTATACTTTTTAAATCTGCCATAATTTTTTTAAATAACTTTTTTAACATTATTTACCTATTACTCAACGTAAATGTAAATTTCATCTGATTCAACTCTGATGTTACCATTTTTTCTATAAGCCGTAACATCTGATGTTACCGCCGCTACTGCATATGCATCTGATGTAATTGCACTTTGTCCTTCAGTTGCTCCAGCTGCATCAAATCCCCATCTTCCTTCTGAGTTATCCCATCCGTAAGATACACCAGCACCTTCAATAACTAAACCACCATCGGCAGCAGAACCACCATCGTTTAAGTTAATGAATTGGTCTGTTACATTTAAGTTTGCCGTATCAACAGTAGTTGTTGTACCACTTACAGTTAAATTACCAGTTACAGTTAATGCGTTATTTACGGTAACTGTCCCAGTACCTGCTGTTCCTAAAGAATAAGTTGCTACATCATTTAAAAGTGCAGTGATTTCAGAAGCCGTTTGGTCTGCAGTTGCACTAGATTCAATACCATTTAATTTAGTATGGTCAGCGTTTGTAAAGTTTTGGTCTGTTTGAGATGCTACTACGAAATCCATATTTCCATTAGCATCATCATAAGTTACAGTAATACCTGTCTTAGTACCACCTGTTGCAACAAGTGCTCCAGCGAAATCTTCAACTTGTTCTTGTGAGAGTTGAGTATTGGTATTAGTAGTATAAGATGGTGTTCCAAACGTTCCATCATGCTTTAAGAACTGTCCATTTGAACCAGCTGCTGGTACAAATTTACCGTTACCTGTTCCAATAGAAGATTTAATCGCTGCATCTGTTCTGTTTACATCCGCCGAAGCTGATATACCATCTAATTTAGTTTTATCTCCATCTGCAAAAGCACCTTCTGATGGTTTAACTTGTAGTGTTGAGATTGTTACACCTTTAACACCAGCTAAATCAGTTAATTCTGAATCCATCAATGCACCAGCAGCAGTTACGTTTGCCGCATCTGTTACATTAGCACTTGCTTCAATGCCATCTAATTTAGTTTTATCTCCGTTTGCAAAAGCTCCTTCGGATGGTGGTTGTTGTGCACTATCGGCTTTAGTACCTTGTGCAGAAGTAGCATAATCTGAACTATCAAAAGCTTTTACTTGTGATAAGTTAGTTACTTCACTATCCATCAATGCACCTGCAGAAGTTACGTTTGCCGTATCTGTTACATCAGCAGCTGCTTCAATAGCATCTAATTTAGTTTTATCACCATTGGCGAAAGCACCTTCTGATGGTTTAACTTGTAGTGTTGAGATTGTTACACCCTTAACACCAGCTAAATCAGTCATTTCCGAATCCATTAGTGCACCAGCAGCTGCTACAGTTGTTGCATCTGTTACATCCGCACTAGTCGATATACCGTCTAATTTGTTTTTTAATACTGTTGTGAAGTTATTATCTGAAACTCCACTAATTCCTGTTATTCCTGAACCATCTCCGTAAAAGTTAGTTGCGGATATCCTACCGTCTACATCAATACCTGTTGATGCTGATACGGTGGCGAGTTCTGCGACTGACCCGGAGACAATTACTTTTTTCCATTCTGCCATTTTTTTTCCTCTTTTGGTTTAAATGTTTATTATAATTGTTTTTTTAAAATTTTATTATAACTTCTTTTTACTTACCATATAATAAGTATGTAATTTTTTTTGTTTACTATAGGAATACGAAAAAGTTACTCCCACTTACCGCTAAAGAACCTGATGCTCCAGTCGGTAATGTTACTGATGGATTGATTGTTAACGTTCCTTCATTATTAATACTAAATTTATCATTACCACCCACTCTTACTGTTAATACGTTTCCAGTTGGTGATGAATTTGAAATTAAAGAAAGTGATGATGTCATCGCACCTGTTAAATTTACTGAACCTGTGATTTGTGCATTAGTAGTAACTATAGTTTCAATAGAATTACTACCACCAGTTGATTTTTTAAAAAATAATTTACCATCAAATGTATTTACTGCCAATTCACCTAATGATAAATCACCTGTAGATGGTACACTTGATTGAGTACTACTTCTTTTTAATTTTATTTTCTGAGCCAAACCTTATTCCTCTAATTTAATAATAAATATCTGTATTCTAAAAACTTCCACCATCTACATCTGCAAAAAATGAACCTGAAATGGTTAGTGAACCAGATACAATCATATTTGCATTAGTAGTGTTAGTACTTAATGTTCTCATAATCTGTGCCGAACTACTAACAGTTCCAGCTGGAGTTGTTCCTGTCACTTGATAATCAGTTCCTGCTATTGTAATTGTAGCAAGAGATGGGCCAGGACTTCCACCAGGATTTGCAGTTACAGTTGTTCCACCACTACTGATACCTAAATTAGTTGTATGGAATGATGAAGAATCATCAGAACCACCATATCCAGGTGTTTCGTATGCTACAAACTTTCTAGTAACGTATAACTGAGTAGAACTCTCTACCCAAACAATTTGTCCATCTTTTAATCTTGATTCATCAAGAGCTGTCATATTTGAAGCCGAAGGTACAGTTATCCACCCACCTTGTACGAAATCTACCTTAGTAAACGCTCCAGTCGTACCACTCCTTACATATATATCACCTGCCGTAGTTGCCATTTAGTTTCCCTTTGTTTATGGTGCTGATGCGGTATCTGGCATCACATAATATTTTGAATTGTTAGTATTTTCCCCTTCAGCGAATATCATACCCCATCTACTATATCCTTGTACTGGTGTTTCAGTATCAAAATAATAAACACCTGTTCCGATTGTTCCTGGTATAGATGCTTGTTTCGCATATACATAATATTCTTTTGCTGTACCTGTTGAATCTGGTGGTACTCCATCATACATTGTTTTTGGTTTACCAAATTGATTCGATTGTGATGCAAATAATATGATTAATCTCTGTGAACCACCACTAAAGTTAAAATAACCTAACGATGATACTCCAGTTCCTGCAGTATCACTCAATGTATTTAATGTGGATGATGTAACTAATGTTACAGTACCAACTGGTCCTCCTGAATTAGCGAATGATGATAATCCTATTGAACCACTTTGGAAATGGGCGATTACCGAACCACTTGTTATATCAACTCCATCCCCACCAACATCACCCATTGATGATATTGCTGTTGTTTCAGATGCGGCACTTCCACCATTCCATCCATACCCATATACTAATGATATTGGGTCTTTAATTACTACAGTTCTATTATTTTCATTAGTTGTTTTTGCAAAATTATCTTTTACTTGAATATCGTACTGAATAGTTTGTCCACTACTAATAGTTGCTTTATTTTGAATCTGATATGATGATGAATTAGCATTTTGAGGTACTAATTTTAATAATGTTGCTCCACTATCCGCAATTGATGCAGAAAATGGTGTATCTGATTCAGTATCAGTAATTGTTAAATTAACCAAATTAGTATTTGCAGATATTGATGCGGTTAAGTTAGAAGTTACGTTACTAAATGATAATGTTGGTGCTTGATTTGCAAATACATTAACAGTTACGTTACCTGTTCCACTATTTCCGTATTGGTCTGTAAATCCAATTGATGATACAATTGTATCTCCACTACCAGATACAGAACCACTAATATGTGCTGCTAATGATAATTGTCCACTACCATTAATTGATACCGCGGGATGTGATGAACTAAACGATGAAACCGCTTGAGAATTATAGTTGGGTGAATATGATACGGTAACTTGTGATTGATTACCTGCATTAAATCCACTTGCATCTCTAATTGGATTACCATTTTGTCCTGATTCTATAATGTATGATGTAGTATCACCACTTAATGAACCATTACCTGATTGTGCAATTGTAAATTTTTGTTTTGCAGTTCCGATACCAAATCCATGTTGGTCTTTGATAGAACCTGTGATATGATAAACCGTAGAACCACTTAGATTATTTTTTGGTTGGATTAAATAATTATCACCACTTTTTACTGCGTTTAATTGTCCACTCGCATCAGTTAAAGTAAATTGTGAATGATTTATTGAATCACTTTCAGTATCAGTCCATGCTAATGTTGTTAATAAACTACCAGAACGTCCACCATTGGTGTTTAAATTAGTGGGTGTATGTGTATATGAGCCAGATGGTGGATTATTTTTTGTAACTGTGATTGTAGTATCTATAAATTGTTTAGTTGTTTCAAATCCATGTTCTGATGCAGTTAATGCAACTGCGATTGTTTGGCCAGATACTATACCCGAACCACTAAGGTTAGAACCTAACTCTAAAGTTGTTGTTGAACCTGTTAATGATGTTACTGTAATTAAATTATTTGTAGATGTTACACTCCATCTTTGAGATGCAGCTGATGTCCATTGGGCACTTGTACCTGTTCTACCATTAGAACTTATTTTTACATCACCACCTGTAACTGCTGATTCTATAATGTATGGTGTTGACCAGTTATCAGAAATTGCAGAAGATGCATCGGCTGAAATAGGAATTGTAATCAATCCTGAATCTGTAGTATTATTAAATGAATCTTTTACTGTTACTTGGTAAATATATTTGTTTGCAATATCAGAATTTAGATAAATTCCGTTTTTTCTTGTTACTACACCACCACTACTACATTGGAATGGGTCTGAATGTGGGTTATATAATGAAGCTCCACCTAAAGATGATGTTATATTAGAACCAGCATTTAGTTTTGCTTCTTTTAACGTAAAGTTAATGAATGTTATTGTATCACTTTCTGGGTCTGTTGCAGTTATTGAACCAACAGTTGTACCATTTGCAGTATTTTCATTAATTGTAGTTAATGTTTGGTCATTTACAGTTGGTCTTGTATTATCTAATACTGCAACTTGGAATGGTAAGAAAGTTCTTGATTCAACATCATCACCACTTGCAAAATGTTCATCACTTGCAGTTAATACAAACTCATATTTAGTAGTTGTTTCAAAGTCTAATGAAGCAGTTACCTGATTTAGTTGTATGTATGTTCCACCATTAGTGATTGTAAACTCAGATGGTACATTTGAACCACTTCCAATTATTATTGAATCACTTTCTGTATCTGTATAGTAAACTCTTACTTTATTATTTCCAGCTACTGAGTTTTCGTTAAGTGATTGAGTAAATCTGTTTACTATAGAACCACCTACTGATGTTTGTCTCCAATTAGGAGCGGTATTAGGTGTTACCCTAATGTATATTGTTTTAGAACCAACACCACTAAATGTATCTACTGCTTCAACTAAGAATGGATGTGAACCACTACTTGGTGTATTATCAGTATTTAATGAAGATGTTGATTTAGTATTTAAAGTTATAGCTCCAGCCGATGATATTCTAAATTTATCAGCCGTATAAGAACTTGCTGTTCTAAATGTAATTGATTGTCCTTCTGCATCTGTTGCAGAAACTGTACCTACTGCAGAACCACTTACTATAAATTCGCCTATTGTGAATCCACTTGTGGTGATTGTTGGTACTGTATTTGGGAAGAATATTTTCTCTATAAAGTTTGATACAGAACCACTTGTTCCAAAATTAACATTATATACGTTTGATGGTAGATTAGTATTTGATACTGTTCTATTACCATCAAATAAACTTAAATTACCACCTACAAATGATGCGGTTGCTACAGATGTGATTTGATTAGAACTACTAACCACTCCACTTGGTAATGAAGTTAAGTAGGATGAAGTTGCAGAAGTTAAAGAATCTACCTTTGTATTTATTGAACTTGTAAATGCGTTTAAAACACTTGTATTTGTTAACTCTACCCAATTACCAGCATGTGCAAAATATCCTTTACCTGTTGAGTGTACGTGAGCAAACATTCCATGATACGTTGATGCTGATGGTAAATCATTCAATTGAGAATACACATTACCAAATAAAACTTTTCTACCACCCATATCTAAATCACCGCCTGTGATTACTGATGTGATTTGAGTAGAACTACTAATAGTTCCACTTGGAACTGATGTTAGGTATGATGAGGTTACGGATGTAAGTGAATTTACTTTTGTATTGATTGAACCTGTAAACGTATTTAATGAGGATACATCACCACCACCACCTTGTCCAAATCCACTACTTGCAGCTGATGCTGATATGTATGAATTTGTTACTACTGAAGTTATTTGAGATGAACCAGAAACCGTTCCACTTGGAAGTGAAGTTAAATATGATTGTAAATCAGAAATTTGTGATTCATTAATTGTAATTTGAGATGAACCAGAAACCGTTCCACTTGGAAGAACGTTACCTGCAATCGCCTGTGCTACAGATGCGGATATATTTGGAATACCACTTATACCAAACGAACCTGTTACTTGTAAATCAGCTGATACTTTATAGTATGAAGAACCAGTAGCCCATATAGATGAACCACCTGCACCACCACCACCACCAGCGAGTGTTGTTAAATCTACTGAGTTTCCATCTGAAATAGATAGAGTTTTACTTACAGAATTAAATGTAAGTGTTTGGTCATCAGTATCAGTAGTTGAGAATCCTAATGCAGTTATCTGTGCTGATGAACTTACAGTTCCTGCAGGAATTTGAGTTTTAGAACCACTTAACACACCAGTTCCATCTAAAGTTCGTAATACTGAACCACTAATCAATCCATCAGGTAAATCAGAACCAGTTTGTATAGTAACACTATTACCATTAGATATTGTTAAAGTATTACCCACATAACTGAGTGTTTGAGAATCTGTTTCAGATGTTAAATATGATTGTAAATCAGAAATTTGTGATTCGGTTATGGTTATTTGTGATGAAGCACTTATAGTTCCGGCGGGTAGTTGAGATACTAAAGAACCACTAAGTACACTTTCTGTATTTAGTTTAGTTTTTACTTTACCATCAGAATATTGACTTATTGATGAGTAGTTAGTTGTTGATGTTACATCTACTTGAGATGAACTACTAACCACCCCATTTGGTAATTGTTCTGAACCACTTATTACACCTGATGGTAGTAAGCTTTTCACTTGAGCAGAACCACTTATCAAATCATCACCCAATTCATTACCATATCTAGTATCAAACTCTGTAGTTAATTGTGATGATGAACTAATTACAGATTCTGCATCTAATCTTGCTTTAACATTTGTGTTAAAGTTACTTCTAAAAGCACTATTAGCTAGAATAGAGTTTCCTTGAAATGGAGTTACTGTATTTGGTTTATTAGAAAGGGAATTATAGTTAATATTTGTTATATTACTACCATTTCCTAAAAAACTACCGCTAAAACTCCCACTAAATGAACCTGTATAATCTGGCACGTATTTCTCCCATTAATTTTATCAACTACTAATAAATATGAAATTAATTAGTAATCAGTTAGTAAAGTTAAAATTTCATCTAAAGATTCATGTCTATGATTATCTTTTAACATAATATCATATACATAATTTGAACCTTTTAAC
>ENA-OSIY01001530-OSIY01001530.1-marine-metagenome-genome-assembly--contig:-NODE-1530-length-12269-cov-4.370735_pt1 | contig 12269 bp, 5 predicted proteins | sample MGYA00237884_ERZ534233 | MGnify/ENA primary metagenome ERZ534233 (study PRJEB26412, sample SAMN06343840) | marine metagenome | isolation source: estuarine water | place: USA: Columbia River Estuary... | reverse complement strand
TATAAAATTAGGTAAATTAACAATAAAAGAATTGTATTTATCATCGGGCAAAATAATTTCAGTGGCTAAAAAATTTTGAGCTATACCACTAATTTCTGGAAAATTATCTGAACTTAAAATATAAATTTTAAATTCTTGAAGAATACAAGAAAATTCTCTTATGAAATTTAAACAATTTAATAAATAATTTTTATTGTTTTCATTTACAGGAATCACTATAACATTATTTTCAGGAATGATTTCTCTTTTATATTTAATTTTGCTTAAAAGAGTAGAATCAAACTCTGGAGCATTTTCAAACAAATAACTGTCATATATTAAAGCTTTGAAAGGGTCGCCATTGGCCCTTATAGTTAAGTTTGAACAATTATTAAGATAACAATCTAATTTAAAATTTTTATCTTCCAATGACACAAATGAATCAATTAAAATATCATCCGCATAAATTTCAATATCAATTTTTGAATTAAAATTTTTATCAACTTGAAAATTTAAATGTGCTCTTTTATATTTGTTTTGTAAATTAAAAGACAAATCACTGGAAGAATTAAATAATAAAAAATGGTTAGTTACAATATCAAATTCATCACTGCCCTGGTCAAATTTTATATTTTCTTCCAGTAATTCATCTAAATACATTAAATTTACGGATTTGCGATCTGTGTATTGATCCAAGAGCTCAAATCATTTGCCAATATATCAGCAGCAGCAGATGCAGCACTTTTAGCGGTATTCGCAGCCTGTGTCACTAGATGATTTCTTGTTATATCCATGATATAATAAGCAATACAATCTTCTACATACATAGCTTTTGTAATTGGGTTTGTTATAGTATTACCAGCTTGATCCAAAACAGTTTCTTTGTAAGGAGCTGGGGCGTATGGTCTTTGATCTAAAAAAGCGTCAATAACTGTTTGAGCATCTTCTTCTCTTACAGGTATAGTCACTAAAAAGGCGAGTGGTGGCATTTTATTTATTCCTTTGATTATGCAATATTAATAGTTACAGTTGCTGCAATACTTTCTAACTGTCCGTCAGAAACTTTAAATGTGAAACTGTCAGTTCCAGCAACTCCACCTGGAGCATAAACTAAATCAGGGGCGGTTCCTGATAGAACTCCTAAAGTTGGTTGTGTAAGAACTGTGTAGGTAAGCTCATCATTTTCTGGATCTACACCAACTAAAGTAATATTAACATTTGTATCAGCTGTTGTATCTACCGATAATGAAGCAGCATATGGGGCGCCATTTACTCTAAAAGTTATAGTACCCTCCAAGCTGTTTTTTGTTCCATTATTTGCCTTGAATTTTAATGTATCAACACCTGACAAACTTTCATGTGGAGTGTAAGTAAAATCAGGATTAATTCCAGTAATAAGACCCATTGTTGGATCCTTGGTAATTTCAAATGTCAAAGGTAAATTATCAGGGTCTGTTCCAGTAAGAGTGAATTCATAAGATGTGTTTTGATTAAAACTATATTCTGCATCTGCAATTTGTGGAAATTGTTGATATACAGCCTCGCCACCAATAGACTCTAGTCTTGCAGAATCAAACCATTGAGTCACTTCTTCTGTTCTTACAGCAACTGCAGCAACTGCAGCATTAGTTGCAGCGATTTCCTCAACTTTAACTAAATAATTTTTAGTAATATTCAGCATAAAATTAATACAACATTGTTGCACAAATTGCTCTTTTGTGATTGGGTTGGGAACCAACACTCCATTACCAGCATTAATCGTATCAGTGTAGCCATAAGCAGTAGCAAATGCATTTTTTACATCTTCTCCATCTGCTTCTCTGATAGGAACATTAATTGTGAAATCTGACATTTTATTTTTCCTTTTTAAGAACTATTCAATAAATTTTTCTTAAATTTTTATCCTTGAACCTTTTTGGCATGATTATTGTATTAAGATGGATCTGATCTTCTATTCTCGTCTTCAATAGCCAAAAACCAACCAAATCTTGCGGCAGCTACGGCAGTTACATAATTTAAATTCATCCTTGGTCTTCTGTTAAAGGGATTAAAATTTGCTTCAATCCAAGTAGATGGTACGCCACCATTTGATCGGGCGATTTCTAGCCCTCTTGTTACTCCGGTATATGCTATAGAGTCACCACTGTTAAATTCATTACCATAAACAACACTATGTTGAGAGCCAGCTTGAATAAAAAAATTAGCTGATGACATAGCATTAGTAGCACCAGCGCTAAGAGTCATTGAAGTATTGCTATTAACAGCCCCAACCGAGCCTATTAATGTACCAGAAGTATTATAAATTCTATTCCCTTGCGCCAATTGTGAAAAGAATGATGTGCCTGTGCCTGTGACTGCCGTTGCGGAACTACTAACTGTCATGGTGCCAATGCCATATCTGTTTTTAGTAGTAGTACCACCTGTACCAACAAAAATTGAAAAACTATCACTATCTGGACTCAATGCAGCACTAAGTGCATTTGCGGCAGTAGCACCACTCAGCGCACCGATAACTATTTGAGGAGTAAAATTAGTAACTGATCTTTTGTTTCCTGTGGTATTCAAAGTGCTAAATGAAGATCCAAAATAATCTCCCTGAAATGTCATAGCAATGCCGCCCATGAATGCGTTAACTGTGTGAGCTGCATTTCTTACTACAAAACGAACACCAGTAGAGTTAAAAGAATCACATTCCCAAGCTGTTTGAACAGCCGCTGGGGTTGTGTCTATAGGGCATTGTTCAGCGAAATATCGACTATGTCGCATTCTCTGATAAACAGGATCTGTGTTATTAGAAAAATTTTGCGCACAACTACCTTGCGAAGCTACTTGTGTAGTGCCTGTGCCAGGAGTTCTAGTGGCAAAGCCGTAACTAAAGCCTTGGCCTGCACCAGAAACAGCCCTTGCAGCTACGCCAATAACTAGTTTAGGGCTAAAACCAACATTGAATGTTATACCGATTCCTGTGGCAGTAGCAACTGATGTCTCAAACCTTTCTACTTGCAAATCTGAACCAGTAAAAAAAGTAGTTACAACATCTAGCCTCTGGTTTGGAGGAGGAGTGCCACCGGGAGATGACGATGCTGCAAATGTAATAAGCATTCCTTCATTTACAAATCTACTACCTGTAGTTCTCCAAATATTTGAGGTTCCAGCTCCAGCACCTTGTGTAAATATAGGACCTGCACCAGAAGTGTTAGAAGTTCTTGTGGCAGTTGCACCTACTGCATCTGCCTGAGTTGAACCAACTATAACTCCGGCCGTCGTGCCTGTGCCAGTCATAAACCCAATACCAAAGCTCTGCTGTATGGTAGTAGTGTCAAAGGAATCAATGTCAGCATTTGTTGTTGCATAGTAGCATATTGCAGCTTTGGGAGTTCCAAACCCTGGCTCTGCATGAATCATTACTGTAAGGTTTATTTCAGATGTATAAAATTGTCTTCTGACTACACAAGTTCTCATAATATTTTATTATACTTCTTCTAACAACACTTGGATAAAGAAATCTTGATGTGTGGCATCAATTGCAGAGAAATTTAATCTCATTTTGGTTCCACTTGCTAAACTACTTGGTGTTATCGAAGTACTTGATGCTTCATATGTTGAGCCGCCGGAAATTGAAAGTGCTGCGGAAAGTACATTGCCTGTAGGTAAGAACAAACCAGTACCAGTGAAATATTCAATTTGGAAAGTTGTTGTACCAGCAGATGGGGTTTCAACTCTACAGAACACTTTTCTGACCACATAAGTAAGCGATGTTGTTCCAGAAGATGGATCATCTGGAATTCTGATAACATTTGAGTCAGCTGTTACACCAGTACCTGGAGTAAATCCAGATGCCAATGTAAGATACAATGGTCTTTTAGCCTTGAGTGTTAAGGAACCAGAGCCTTCAATCTTAGACAAAGCACCAGATACACCAACGCCTGCAAGAGTATATCCTGAACCATTACCAATTAATAATTGACCATTGGCTGGGGTTGAAGTTAAGTTTGTACCGCCATAGGCAATTCCAATTTGTGTACCATTCCACACACCTACAGATATATTACCCGAACTGTTGACTACAAAGGAGTCTGTGGTTCCCTTTCTTACCTGGAACAAGTTCACAGAGGAAGAAACATTACCATCAACTCTAAGTGGGATATCTGTTGCAGCCTGGGCAGTTATGACAACGTGAGTGCCAGATGTTGCATAATCTATTGCAGTAGCGTCATCTACGGTTGTGCCCAAAGATGGATAATATGCTATTTTGCCAGAAGCTCCACTGTTAACTGTACCTGAACCAGATCCACTTGCTGCCCATGTAAGAGTTACACTCGAGCCTGATATTGTGGATGCTGACAATACTTGGTTCGCAGATGGTGCAGTTGCTGGCAATGTGTAATAAATATCAGTAGTTTGAGCACCAGATATAAATGAACTCTTATATACACCATTGGTTTCATAGATGCCGAAACCTCTGATTATATCTATTTCAGCTCTCTTGATAAAGTTTGGCGATCCAGTAAGTCTGTTCTGTACTGCACTCTTCCAGGAAAGGGAACCTGTTACATCAGTTCCAGAAACAGACTCTGCCATTTGTACATATCTTAAATATGTATCTCCAGCAGGAGAACCTGCGGTATCCCAACCTCTGGCTACAAATTCTAGAGCAGGTGAGAATTGTAAAGGAACACCAGAAGTTGAAGCAGTGCTATTTTCTAACTTGAATCCTACAGTTGTTCCAGTGCCAACAGCATTTGTATTTAAAATATCAATTCTTTGACTTGCATTATCCCAAGTAAATGCACCTGTCCCTGCTAATGCACCCGATCCATTAAATTGTATCTGAGTAAAACCACCACCTGGTGTTGCTGATCCACCTGATGCAGATATTGTTACCGTTCCTGCACCATGGGTAATTGTAATATTAGTACCCGGTGTAACAGTCTTATACTCTAATGCACCAGATGCAGCATTCATACCTAATACTTGGTTTGCAGTACCAGATACACCCAAACCTGTTCCACCACTTAACAATGGCAAAGCAGTTGCAAGTGTCAGAGATGAAGCGGACAATGCTCCAGTAAATGTTCCACCACCTTGAGAACTAATTCCTAAACCTGTCCAGAGTCTACCACTAACTCCAATACCACCAGTTACTACAAGTGCGCCAGTAGTAGAAGAAGTTGAGTTCGTGTTATTGCTTACTGTAAGAACACCACGGGATTCAACTGTAGACCTTAAAGTAGTCGCACCTGTAACTCCAAATCCAGCAGCAACATCTAAGGTAGAACCAACGATTGTAGCACCAGAAATGTTTCCTGTTCCAACTACAGTCAAGCTTGAGTTAAATGTTACAGCACCATCAGTTGACAGTGTTGAATTGAATGTTGCACCACCAACAATGCTCAAACCTGTGCCACCAAATATTCTTCCACTTACTCCAATACCACCAACTACTTGAACTGCTCCAGAAGTAGAGGATGTAGAGTTTGTATTATTGCTTACTGTAAGGACACCACGAGACTCAACGGTGGATCTAAGAGTTGTAGCTCCTGTAACTCCGAATCCTGCTGCAACATCTAAAGTTGAACCTATAATTGTTGCTCCAGAAATATTTCCTGTACCAACTACAATTATATTTGAGTTGAGCGTTGCTATGCCATTAACTGTAAGAGTCGAGTTTAAGGTTGCTCCACCTACGATGCTTAAACCTGTTCCACCGAATATTCTACCACTAACTCCAATACCACCTGTAACTTGAAGAGCACCCGATGTAGATGAAGTAGAGTTAGTATTATCTGTGTGGGTAATTACACCATTAATTTGCAATGTGGATCTAAGGACAGTTGCTCCAGTTACTCCAAGACCACCGGCAATATTTGCAGAGCCTAGTGCGCCTATATCTCCTGACATATTTACTGCACCGGTGACTCCAACACCACTTCCAAATCTTGAGCCTCCAAGAACTTCAAGAGCTGAACCAACTTCTATATTTCCGCTTACACCAATACCACCTGTCACTACAAGTGCACCGGCAGTTGAAGATGTTGTATTTGTATTATTACTTACTGTAAGAACACCACGAGATTCAACAGTAGATCTTAATGTAGTTGCTCCTGTTACGCCAAATCCTGCTGCAACATCTAAGGTGGAACCAATTATTGTTGCTCCAGAAATGTTACCTGTGCCAACTACAGTCAAGTTAGAATTAAGAGTTGCTGCACCTGATACAAATAACGTTGAGCTAAATCCAACGGCACCCGCTACAGTTAAACCTGTTCCAACATTTAAGTTTCCACCTACACCTAATCCACCAACTACTACTAAAGCTCCTGTTGTTGATGATGTAGATTGTGCAGTAGCACTTACCCCAACGCCTGTAGAGCCAATATAAAGAAGTGTATTTCCTGAAACTGTCGTACCAGATGATGAATAGAAAGCTACTTGTCCAACAAGGCCACTATTCACAGTTCCGCTACCACCGCCGCCACCAGCTCCTCCTGCTAAGAGGTTGGTTCCTGCTGATGTATTCGCAGCAGATATATCTATATAAGCTCCACGATTTGAACCACCAGTTTCAAAGAATCTAATTCTATTTTGGAATATATCAACTGTGACACTTGTCGTCAATGTAGTATTTGTAACTGGTAAGGCCAGTACAATTTCTCCACCTTCGTCACCAGAAGAATTAGCAGAAATCAATCTGGAAGCAGTTAAGTCTCCTGTTATAGTACCAGCACCGACAATACTTAAACCAGTTCCACCAAATATTCTTCCACTGACCCCAACTCCACCTGTAACCTGAAGGGCACCAGATGTTGAAGAAGTAGAGTTGGTATTATTACTTATGGTAACCACACCACGAGCTTCAACGGTAGATCTTAATGTTGTAGCACCTGTTACTCCAAATCCTGCAGCAACATCTAAGGTGGAACCAATAATTGTTGCACCAGAGATATTTCCAGTACCAACTACAGTCAAGTTGGAATTAAGTGTTGCTACACCATTGACTGTAAGAGTGGAATTTAAAGTAGCGCCACCAAGTATACTTAAGCCAGTTCCACCAAATATTCTACCACTAATACCAATTCCGCCAACGACCTGAAGAGCGCCTGTAGTAGATGAAGTAGAGTTTGTGTTATCTGTATTTGTTGTAACGCCATTAATTTGAACAGTAGATCTGAATGTCGCTGCTCCAGTTGCTCCAAATCCGGCAGCTACGTCTAAAGTGGAACCAATAATTGTTGCTCCAGAAATATTACCTGTTCCAACTATTGTTAAATTGCCACCACCGTTAATATTTCCTCCAACGCCTAAACCACCAACAATTGTCAATGCTCCTGTTGTTGTCGAAGTAGATTGAGCAGTTGCACTAACTCCTACGCCTGTCGAACCAATATATAATAATGTTGTTCCAGATACTGTTGTTCCACTATTTGCATAGTAAGTTACCTGGCCTTGTGAACCATTATTAACCGTTCCACTGCCACCTCCACTACCACCACCTGTTGCCGATATTGTGATTTGTCCAGCAGCGTTGGTAATTGTAATATTGGTACCTTCTATAAGCTGTTTATATTCTAGAGAGCCACTCGCAGCATTCATACCAAGTATCTGGTTTGCAGTTCCAGATGTTCCAATTCCAGACGTTCCTGTATCAGAAGATTCACTTCAGGTACAAGCACCAGTAAAAGAAACGCCTACGAAGCCAATCGTGAAAGATGATTTTTTCAGGGATTGGGATGCTCCTGCTGAAGAAGTAAACCAAGACTGGGGAATGCAACAAACGGACTCGAATGGAAATGTGCTTGAACAAACTTTTTTCCCTGAAGAGCAGCCTAAAATAACAGGAGCATACATTCGATTGGCTGGAGTTGACCTACAAATGGTTTCAAAATTCGACTCAACTGTTATCATGGGAACAAAGGGATCCATGATGTTTTCCAATAAACTGTTCGTAGGTGACGGGGGAAAGTTTGACTGGTCTGTTGCTGAAATGCCTGAAACTTTTATTGAATTAAGCAAATATCATTTCAATGTCATCTCTGCTAAATTTAGTGCAGAAGATGTTAAAATGAATTCGCCAAATTACATTGAAAAGCCAATCAAAGGTGTTTTTGAATTCAAAAGCACCAAACATAAAAGAAAAAAAGACATAGAATACCCAAGATTTATGTCCTACAACAGTGATGTTGTTATTAAAAATATTGGTGAAAACATTAAATATAAAGGAGGATTTTCATTGAATGGCGATAAAGTATACAGTTCAAGTTTAGATGAAAACCCAGCCATTATTGAAGTGTATGAAGACAACAACCTCAAATTCAAATCTTCTGCAAAACTTTTTGTTCTTGGAGAAGCGTTAATTACGTCAGATTTAGTTTCCATTGCAATTTACCAAAAAGACGATTCCATAACGCATCAAGGGGTTTCCTTCCATTATGATAAACCAACACACATGTTGAAGCTTATCAAGGATAAATATGGCTACAGACATACGCCATACATAGATTCTTACCACGGTTTAGAAATCACTTGTGACATGTTGAGTTGGAATTTGCAATCTAAAAAAATGGATTTTGACATGATTACAGCCAAAAATCAAAATGCGGCAATGTTTGAATCCGGCGAATTTTTCCAACATGATATTTTTGACAAACTCAAAGGTCTATATCCATTCCACCCATTGATCATGGTAGTTGCTTATGCAAAAGAAAAAGATACCGACATTTTTAATGTTGATAATATGGTAATGGATTATAAAGTTCAGGCAGGTGCAACAAAAGGTGCCATGAAAGAACTTGTAAAAAAAGGATTTATAGCATATAACAACAATAGCGGAGAAGTAAAAATAAAAGAAAAATCCTGGCATTATTTCAATTCAAACAAAGGTAAAAAAGACTATGATGAAATTGAAGTAAAATCATTAAGTCCTTCTGGAACTAACGCTTCATTAGATTTAGACAATAATATATTGACAGTAAGAGGTGTTGATAAATTGTACCTCAGTAAGCAATTGAATGTTTTTGTACTTCCAAAAACAAGAGAAGTAAGTATTTTACAAAAAAGAGACATGGTTTTTACAGGTCAGGTATTTTCAGGTCACTTCTTATTTCAGGGGCGCGATTTCAGGTTTGATTATGATAGTTTTTTTGTTGAAATGCAAAATCTTGATTCGTTAAAATTATTGATTGACACCAAAGATTTAGATGAAAAAGGGAATACAAAAGTAGCCCAACTATCAAGTCAAATTGAATCTACTTCAGGAACATTATTCATTAACAAACAAAACAATAAATCAGGCAAAAAAGAAATGCCTGAATATCCGATGTTTAAATCAAACCAAGGATCATCTGTGTATTACAACTCACCTCAAACACTTGGAGGTGTATACGAAAAACGAATTTTCTTTGAAGTACCACCATTTATGGTAGATAGTTTAAACTCCAATGTCGCCAACGGTATTGCCTTCCACGGCACCATGCACTCCGACGGAATTTTCCCTGATTTCCCGGAAATACTCACCGTAATGCCTGATATGTCTCTTGGTTATGTTAGAAAAACACCCAAAGGAGGATTCCCACTTTACAAAGGTAAAGGAAAATATGTAGGAGAAATAACCCTAAACAATTCAGGTCTCAGGGGCCATGGTACGATCAATTATTTGTCTACTACATTGAAATCAGAAGACTTTGTTTATTTCCCTGATTCAGTATACTCAGTTGGTACAAGCTGTGTCATCAAAGAAGGAAAACACAACGATATATATTATCCCGATTTAGGAATAGACCAAAATGACATGAAATGGCATGTATACAAAGACACCATGATTGTTGCCAACTTTAAAAATCAATTTGATTTGTATGGAAAAACGGTTCAGTTAGATGGGCGAGTGATGATTTTATTAGATGGTTTATGGGGAGATGGAACGGTGAGTACAAGAGGTTCACACACAACTTCACAGTTGGTACGGTTTCAAGAACAACAATACAATGCCTCTGAAGCATTTTTCACCGTTGAATCTAATGATCCAGCCAAACCAGCACTACGTTCTGCCAACGTTAAATTACACTTTGATTTCAAAGCCAAACACGCCTATTTCAGTCCTGAAATTGAAGGTTACCCTAGTAATGAGTTTCCTTTCTTAAAATACAAAACATCCATGAATGATGGAGATTGGGATTTAGACAAACAAATGATCACATTCAAAATGCCTGAAAATGGCAATTTAAAAAAATCATATTTCAGAAGTTATGCAACTGACCAGGATTCATTGTATTTCAACGCTAAAAATGCAGTCTATGACATTAAAGCACTTACATTATCTATCAATGGTGTTCCTGAAATCAGGGTAACTGACGCTAAAATATTTCCAGACAAAGAGACCGTAGCTATCAAAGCAAGTACAAAACTTCAGCCATTGGTAAACGCAAAAATTACGATGGACACTACTACTTATTTTCATAAATTACATACAGGTAATATTCGTATTACCTCCAGAAGTGAGTTTTTAGGGGACGCCATATATGACTATGTAAATGCTGCAAACGATACCATGAAAATTAAAATGCAGCCATTTAAATTTGAAGAATTTGAAGGCAAAAAAGGCAAAGAAAAACATACAATAACCCGTTCTGCAATTCGTCCACAAGATACCTTCTTATTAGCGCCAAGAATATTTTATAAAGGAGATATAAAACTTAAGGCGGATGAAAAACATTTAAGCCTGGATGGTTTTGTTAAATTAAAGTTAAAAGGATTTAAAACATCTGAAGAATGGCTTAAATACGACTATTTTTTGAACAAAGACAGCATCGAAATAAAAATCGACAAATTGATGTTTGATGAACAAACGCCTCTTACTTCTGGAATTTGTATTACAGATGGTCATTATAAACTCTACCCAACTTTCCTATCCAGAAAAAGACATTCAATTGACTTACAATTATTTGAAGCGACAGGAAGCAAACTGAGGATAAAAAACAATAATGAATTTACCATTGGAACAGACGAAAAATTGGATGGGACATCATTAGAAGGCAATGTACTTACATACAATGATTCAATAAACACATTAGATTACCAAGGTAAAATCAATATTTTTGATCACATGTATTATGGTACCGATTTTATAGTAAATGCGGCAACAACAGGTGCTGCCAATTTAGATAGTAATAAATTTGTTTTTAATACGACAATGTCATTGAGCTTAAATGCACCTCCTAAAGCAATGGCATTGATGGCAACTCAACTTGCAGACGAAGGATCTTTTAATCAGTCTAACACAGCTATAAATGACACCAATCCTTATTTCATATCAAATTTAGCAAATATCGTTGGAAATAAAGAAGCAAGTAAGTATGAAAAACAAATCAAAGTAGATTATAAGCCATTACATAAAGTTGCTAAATCCCTTGCTGACAATTTTGTGATTACTGACGTAAAACTTATTTGGTCCAATGATTTACAAGCATGGCACAGTGAAGGCGATATAGGAATCGCGAACATTAACAAAAAAGATGTCAATTATAGAATTAAAGGCTATATAGAAATTAAAAAATTTGCCAAAGGGGACAAATTTCATATTTTCTTAGAGCCAGCCCCAGACCATTGGTATTATATGGTTTTTGAATTTAACCGGCTATCTTTGTCTTCATCAGACCAAGAATTTCATGACTTGGTTGCTGCCAAATCAAAAGGGAAAACTGACAATGGTAAATACTGTTTCGTAGTAGCTGATCCACAAGAGAAATTGATATTTATCAAAAACTTTACCAGGCACTACATCCATACTGAGGTACAAGAAACACCCGGAAATACACCCGAAAATACACCTGCACTAGAAAAATCACAGGAATCAACGCCCACGACACCCAGTAAAACAACTCCAGCAACGCCAGCGAAATAAAGTAGAATTACTATATAATCTTAAATTAGGAAAAAGAAGCAACAAAAATGATTTTATATTTAACACTTGGTTTTATTACCGCTTACCTATTAGGATCTATACCATCAGCAGTTTGGTATGGAAAAAGATTTCATGGTATTGATATTAGAACATACGGAAGCGGGAATGCTGGAGCAACCAATACATTTAGGGTACTTGGGAAAAAAGCAGGTTCAATCGTTATGGGAATAGATGCGCTTAAAGGATGTATTTCTACGTGTATTCCTACTATCTTAGTACATAACCAACTTCTTGAAACAGATTACATCAGTTCTTACCAGATAGCATTTGGTATCGCAGCTGTTATTGGTCACATATTACCGATTTTTGCAAATTTTAAAGGCTGTCTCTTATA
>ENA-OSIY01001526-OSIY01001526.1-marine-metagenome-genome-assembly--contig:-NODE-1526-length-12293-cov-4.858628_pt1 | contig 12293 bp, 18 predicted proteins | sample MGYA00237884_ERZ534233 | MGnify/ENA primary metagenome ERZ534233 (study PRJEB26412, sample SAMN06343840) | marine metagenome | isolation source: estuarine water | place: USA: Columbia River Estuary... | reverse complement strand
AAGTTCTAATGAGCCACCCCAACTACCATCTTTAGTAAGTTGTAGTATTTCACTAGGTGTATATAAACCTGTATTCTTTTTTACATCATTTGGTTGTGTGCCTAAGTAGGACATAATTATCCTTTAGGTTTGTCTAAGAAATGATACGTTGTATTCTCCACTAGAAGCACTTGAACATAAACCTTGTAGCTTATCGCCAGTCTCTAATGTTATCTTTGTTGTAATCTCAATAGTTGTGCCGAATGGTAAGCTCACATTGTTTAAAATGTGTCTTAGTGTACCACCTGATTTTGTAACACTTAAATCTATTGTTACGTCTGCACTACTTGAATTTACATTAGATACTAAAATACCTATGACTGTTTCAGTTGTTGATGAAGGAACTGCGTCAACAATATCTCCTGCTGATGTTCCTAATACACCTTGTACTGAATGTAATGTATCTGCCATTTTTTATCCTCTCTTAACTCAAAGCCAATACTAAGCCTAATGATACACCTGCTGATACTAAGTTATTAATATCTGCAACTGTTGTTTTCTTTAATCCGTTGCTATCGTCTACGTCTCCAAATAAGATTATGTCTGTTGAAGCTACTGTTCCTGATGTTGCTAGTGCAGGTGCTATAACTAATGTGCTTGAAAATGCACCTGATGTAGCCGTTGCACCACCTGAGAGACCTGATGTAGAAGCAGTTGTTATTGTTACTCCTGTTATATCGCCTTCTCCAATGAATGAAGCCCAAGATGAGCCATTATAAAATTGTAGGGTATTGCTATCTGCTAAGAAACAGAACATACCTTCTTCTGCTGAACTGACTGCTGAATCTCTAGCTGATGAGTTAGCAAAACGCATGATGACCTGTTCTTGTAGGTATGAGTTAAAATCAGAAGCGTTTACTAAGTCTCCTGTTGTCCAAACTTTAAAGCCTGCCATTTATAAATTCTCCTTTTTACTAAGCATAAACTAACCTTGTTCCTTCTCCAAGTTTCGCTTGTCCTAATATCCAAGCCGAGCTACCTGCAGGACTTAATGTCGCAGTCCAATCCCAACTTTGATTACTAGCGTTTACAGTATGCGTTATTGATTCTATCCAAAGTTCATCAGTAAAGCTACTACCGTCAACATTAACTATCTTAACAGATATTCTATCTCCGAACTCACGTCCTAAAACTTGTTCCCAAAGAGAAGTATTCTCTCTAGGATTAACAGATAAGGTATCTATTCTCAAGATTGGTAAAGAAGTTTCAGCAATCTTCTGCTCAATGATAGATAAAACATCAGAATCATTAATGTTAATTGTTGTCTTAGTACTCTCTTTAGGTCTGTATCTCAGTACAGAATCAGCGTCAGCTTTGTATTGTGTAGTACCACCACTTCTCTGCCACTCATAAACATTGATAATCTCATTGTCATCAAAGGAAGTAGAGACATTTGTGTATGGTAAATTACTACCGTCATTACTAAAAGTACCTTGTACGTTAACTGCTTTAGTGTTTGAGAGTTTATAATCTCTATTTCTAAACGTTGCTTTTCCGTCTTTAGAAATAAAGAATTGTCCATTCTCAGCAGTCTCACACTCTCTTAAACCTGTAAGCACATTTGTTGATATAGGTTGTACAATAACTTGTTTTGTACCAGTAAGAACATCTCTCCTGTTACTAGGAAATCCAATAGCGTCTAAGATACGAGTAACTCTTGCAGAAGATAATTCCTGTGCGTCATCATAACTTAAGCGTGTAGAACTACCTAACTCTGAGAAACCTGCTTGACCTAAACGCCAACCAATACCGTCTAACTGAGCAGACTGAAATATCTTAAATGCGTCAGCACAAGTGAAGGTAACAATAGAGTCTGCACCTTCTGAGATAAACTTTACAGGAATAGATTGTAAGAAACCTTCATAAATAACATAGGTTGATGAATCATAAGTAGCAGACATACGCACTCTTTTAAGAGGTTGTATTTTTGTTCTTGCGTTACCTGAGTCATAATAAGGACTAGAAGTATTGTTAGGATTAAATCTATTATCAGCGTTTGATACTGAGAAGCTCATTGTACCTGCAACAAACTCTCCAATCTCATTGGCACGCCCACGTCTAGTTGTAAAAGCTCTAAGGTAAGTTGTTATATCTGTATATGATTGTGATTCATCAAAAGGCTCTGAATCAAAAGCTACTTGTAGAGTTAAAGATACATTGGAATCAAAATTGGCACTCATTATAAAGCCACATTAATACCTTTGCGTTGTGCTTGCTTAAGGGCTTCTGCTACTGCTAACTGTACATCTTCACTTGTACCAAGTAAGTTACCAGTATTGACTGTAATGATAGTTCCACCTGCACCTGTACCAACTCTACCACCAGTTGACTCTGCAAACCTATCAACAAATTGTTCTCCTGCTTGTCCTAAGCTACCAAATTTCTTGGTTGGTGCAGGTGTTGTTGGTACAAAGTCATCTTCAACTGCTTCAACAATGTCGTCTATGACTTTATTCTCTGTTGGTGGTAAGCCTTGATTACCAATCTCACGTCCTGCAAGATTAAATAAAGCTTCAAATTGATTCGTCAAAGTGTCTAAATCTCCACCAATCAATCTAACTATTTCATTTATGCCGTCTTTAAACTTCTCTGCTGACTTTAAATCTTCTAACGCTGAGTCAAGTTCTGCCTTAGCTAGAGCCATTTCTAAGATGTTCTCAGTAGAGTTAGCAGTTGCCTTAGCTAAATCTTCTTGTGATTGTCTGTAATCATCTTGTGCTTCTCTAAGTTTTTCTGTTTGTTTAATTACATCTTCTTCTGCTCTCTCAATATCTCTTAAGGCTTGTTCTTCTTCTCTTGAGATAGCAGTTGATTGTTCAATTAATTCATTTAAGCGTTCTCTTGCAACTGCAAGTTGTAGTTTTTGTATCTCAGACTTTTCTTCTACTTTTTCAAGTTCTGATATTTGTTCTTTTTGTCTTGCAATAGCTAGGGCTTCTTCATTAGTTACTTTTGCACCAAGTCCTGATACTTTATTAAAATCTTCCTTAGCTTGTTCAACCTTACTGTTAGCTTTTTCTAAATCTTTATTAGCTTTATTTAAGTTAGTTAATGCTTTAGCTTCTTTATCTACTAGGTCTAATCTATCTTCTTCTATATCTCTTAGGTTTTGATAAGCGTCATTTAGACTTCTAAGAGCGTCCAATCCTGCCGTTGCTCTATCCCTAGTAAGTTGCTTCTCTGCTTCTATTTCTTCTCCTGTAAGTTCGATTGATTCTTCTTTAGTGTTATTTAAGTTACCTGTTTCTCTATCTAACTCGTGTGTGTTAGCGATTAAATCTCTTTGTATTGCTTCTTGGAACTTCATAGCTTCGGCAAACTCTTGATGTGTTCTAATTAAATCGCTCTCACTTGCTTCGGTACTCTCTATTGCAACATTGTATTTATCATAAGATTGTTCCGACTTCTTGATTGCAATACCTTGTTCTTCCATAATACGTTTGCCTTCTTCAATCTTTTTGTTGAAGTCTGATTGTGGGTCTATAACACTAAGTATGCTTGAGAGTAATTTATCAAAGAAACCTATTGTTCCTTCTAAAGCAGGTTTTAGACTATCGATTAGAACTAAACCAACCTCTGTAAATTTAGAAGATAATATATCTATTTGACCTTGTAAAGATGTAACTTGTTTGTCTGCAACGTCTTGAGTTGTACCACCTGCGTCATTAAGAGCAGATTCATACTCTCGTATTTGATTTCCTGCACCTGATAAGATTTTAACTGCGTCAGCTACACCACGATTTAACCCTAACTGGTCTAATGTACTTGCTTTAAGTTCATCAGACATTGGAGACAATACTGAGTCTAAGTTCTCTACTAAGTCTGCAACATTAAGTAATTTACCTTCTGAATCGAACATTTGTAAGTTAAGTTTTGCAAACTCCTCTTTGTTCTTTGCAGTAGCTCTTGGTATATCTCTAAGTAACTGGTTTAACTTTTCGCCTGCTTCTGCACCCTTAACACCTCTATCTGCAAAAGCTGATAAGACTGCTACACCTTCTTCGATAGATTTGTTAGCAACTTTGAGAGAAGCACCTGCTTTGTTTGTAAGAGCTTCTGAGAACTGTTGTACAGAAGCGTTTGCTAAGGTGTTAGCTTTTACAAGAACGTCTGTAACTCTAGTTAAGTTTGTAAGGTTTTGTTCTGCGTCTTTAACTGTCAGACCTAATGCAGACTGCGAGTCAGTTGCTAAGTCAGTAGCAAGAGCCATATCAAACATACCTGCTTGTGCAAATTTAGAAACTTGTGGTAATGCTTGTATAGATTGTTCTGCGTCTAAACCTGCTGACGCTAAGAAGAAAAACGCTTCTGCTGATTCATCAGCACTTACTCTTGATTCAATGGCTACTTGTCGTGAAGCCTTAGCCATTCTATGTTGTTGTTCTTCTGTTGTTTTCATTATGGCAAGAGATTGGTTGAGTTTATCCTCGAACTCTATGAACTCTCTTGTTGCACTTGCTAAGGCTTTAACAAGGACTGTACCAACGGCAATAGCACCAACTTTAGCTACTGTACCAAACTTATTTAACTTCCCTGATGAGTCATCAGTTGACTTACCCAAATTATTCATTTGGGCTTTAGCTTTAGTAAATCCTTCTAGGACAAGTTTTATTAGGATATTTGAACTACCCATTATCTTTGTTTCCTTTTCTTAGCTTCTGCTTCTGCCATAGCTCGTTGTTTGTTCCTCTCTTGTTGTTCTACATAGTAGTATGTAGCCCACTGAGAATACTCTAATGATGACATTTTAGTTCGCAGTTCGCCAACTGTCATTCTTAAGTCACGAGCTAATCTGAATTGGAATACTAAGTCAGGGTTAGCTTTTGAAATCTTCGGCTAGTGCCGACTCAATCTCGCTTCCTACACCGTTAAGTGTATTAAGTTCTGCAAATATTAAATCAATAACTGTTGCGTCTTTTTCATACAGTTCATCTATTGATTCTTCGGTTAACTTAGGCTCAACCACACTTGCTATAAGAAGTGCTTTTTGATAATCAAAAGCGTCTGTTTCTTCGCCATTGATTAATCGACCTAATTCGATTTGCATTTTTTTAGATATGCCTTTTACCTTCATAGAGACATTCCATTGTGGAATATCAATAGTCTTGGTTGGCACATCAGGTAATGACTTGATGTCATCTAAATTTAAAATTTTAGCCATACGTCTAGCTCTCCTTTTAATTATTAATGTGTTGCTCGTGTGATTGCACCTGAAACTTGCATATCGGCAGAATATCCTACGACATCTCCTACGGGACTTGATATGGCATAAGAAGTCAAAATTGCTTCTCCAGTATATTTTACTTTGCCACTAGCAGTTCCCTCAGGGCTATATTCAAAAGATAGAGTTGCTGATTGTCCAACAACTGCACCAAATATAGCGTCAGCAGTACTATCCCAAAGACCTGACAATCCGATTGTAGCGTCTTTTAGACCTGCGATATATGTTTTATTATCTGCACCTAGTGTTGTAGTTTCAGATACATCTGATGTTTCAGGAAAATCAACATTGTTTACAAAAGCTGAGATGTCAGTTAATGACCCACCTGAGTTATCAAGTTTGAAAACTGAATCTTTACCGTGTACAAATGCCATATATTCTCCTTTTAATTATTTCTTCCAAATCCAACTATAACATTGAAACTTGGGTTTGTTCCACTAACAGTATAAACGACTTTTAAGTATCGATTTACTGTTGTGCCACTTGCTACTTCTTTAACTTCTGCACCTGCTGATGTTAAAGCAGTAAAAGATACAAGGTCTGCGTATGTCGAGTTATCTGCTGAGTGTGTAATCTTAGCAGTCAACGTAGGCGTACTTGTTCCTGATACTGATGTTGCAATTATAAAAGCACCACCACCATTAGCAGTAGAGCTTGCATTATCTCTAGCAGTTCCGTTACCTGTTGCAGTAACGGTAGCATTTTCTAAAACGCTTCCACTAAAGAAACCACTTGCTTGTAAGTCAAAGGTAACTGCAACAACATCTCCAACAGGACTTGAAATCCCATAGTTAGTTGTTACACCTTTGCCGAACATACAATCATCTGTTGCGTCAACTCCGTCAAAACCAATGAGAGCGACTTTATCATTAGTTCCAACTAGACCTTGAATAATATTATCAGCAGTAGCGTCAAAAAATCCTGAGAAGGAAACTGAAGCGTCCTTACTTCCTGCTATATAAGTTTTTGAATTACCTGTTGCACCAAAAGTGGTTGTCTCTCCAACATCAACTGTTCTACTTGGGTCAGCAGAACTTAAATAAGAACTCAAATCTGTTGAGTCCATAAAAACTTTGGTATCTTTACCGTGTATAAAAGCCATTTACTTTTTACCTGTCCTTCTTCTGTTACGCCTTCTGCTTGACGGCTTATTGCCACCAGTTCCATATTTTGACATATCTCTCCTTATCTTAGCCTTACTTTTTTAATTTCCAAGCCAAAGAAATCTCTGCTGAAACTTTGCGTGTTATTTTCCTACGCTCTTTTCTTGTGTTCTTTTCAGCTATAAGTAAGAATGGAACTAAGGGAGTTCCTCTCTCGTTAATGGAGTTTACCACAGAATAAGGGTTGACATCTGTTTTTCGACTAGCCCATTCTTCTATTGGTTGTATTGGTGGATAATGTGGTTTAGTTCTCCAGTTAGCACCACCCCAGTTTTTTCTATTCTTCTTTGGTGGCAATCTATAACCATTAGGAAGTCTTTTAAAGTTACCGTGTACAAAAGCTGAATGTGGTGCAGTTGCTTCTACTTTGACTGATGTAGGCAACCTACCTCGCATAGCAACATTCTTAGCCTTAATAGATTTCTGTAATTTACCAGTATCAACAGGCACAACTTTTTTTGCTTCTTCAACAATAGCTTCTGAATGTTCATTCATAAGATGACGTAAAGGTATAAGAGTAAAACCTGCGTTTTGTAATTTACGTTTTATCTGAGTCATTCCATTTATTTGGAAGTCACTTTTAGTTGCCATAAAGACATACTAACAAATTATTTTTAAATAATTATAGAATTGTGCCACTTAGAGTGACTTTTTTGTGTCCTTTAAGTATTGTTTGGACATCAGGGTCAAGACGTGAAAAGAGTTCACTAACGCCTGTATTGACATCTCCGTAAGTATTGAAGGGAGTATCTTTTCTCTTAAAGTATCTAAGAGCTTGTATTAATGTTGCAGTCTTTATATCTTCGGGGACAATCGAATATCCCCACTTTGCAGTAATTTTAATATTGTTTTTTATTGTTGGGTCAAATCTCTCTGAGCTTCTTGTATCAAGAATTGTAATTTTGTTAAAAGGCTCATAGTAAGTTGTGCCACCTGTAATCTTTATGACTCTAGGATTAGTTGGCTCAACAATGTAATCTGTGTTTAAAGTAAGTGTCTTGTTAAAACTACCGTCATCATTTGTATCTAACTTAACTATCAAGCCAGTAGTTGTTGAAATGTCAGGTGTATCTATGTACAACCTAGTTTTAGGTGTAAAAGTTTTATCGACAACTGTGCTATCTTGCGAGAATTTTCTCCCACAAATACTATCAATTAATCTACAAGCTGAATCAATAGCAGTATCGATATTGTCATCTTGTCCTGTACCTGACAAACCAATATATGCTTTTAAATCAGTTTTGTCCACATACTGTGCCACTTAAAACCTACTTAGCTTTATTTTCTTTAGGTGCTTTTGCTTTTGTTGTAACGAACTTAAGAGCTTTGTAATCTGCTTCGTGCATATCTTGACCTGCTTTGCCTATAAGTTTTCCTTTATTCCAACCTTTAGGTAAGCCTTCAGTTGACTCAGCACATTCGCCTTTGTCGTTACTCCATATATCTTTTTTTAATTTCATAATTTCCTTTTTGCTAGATGTCCCACTCTCGTAAGAGGAATGGGACATCAAAGCCATAATCTAATTTCTTAGAATCCTGTGATAGTACAGAATGCTGAAGCTCTATAAATAGGCATTCCCATTCGTACTGTTGCCTTCATAACAACAATGTCTTTTACGAAATTGTCATCATGAGAGTCGGACATAGCAACTTCCATACCTTGTCTTGCGACAATATGAATAGCTTGTCCACCACCGAATACACCAACGATTACTGTACCTGCACCTGCTTCTGTTGATAATACAACAGGCAGTCCCCAAAGGGTAGGTGCAACGCCACCACCGAATTGTCCTGCACCAACAAATAGAGGGTTTAAGCTACCACTTGTTGTAACTGCATTGACTTCGGTAACTAGTTGATACCAGTCTGAAGGGTGCATAATAATTGCGTCAGGAGTTAAGAAGCTATCTTTCTGAATTTCAGTAATTGCTTCATAAACTTGACCAATTCTTTTTAGGTTTCCACCATAAGCACCGTATCCGAAAGTATTAATTCCAGTTTTATTTACGATACCTGTAAGGTTTGGTGCAACACCTGAGCCACCGACCATTTGGTCTGAGACTGCAAGTCTTACCATTGTTTGTAATCTTGAATCAAGATAACCTTGTACTGCTGAAACATCAGCTAACAATTCTTCTGTTACAGGAATAAAAGCACCGATTTTACGGATTTCTTCTGTTCTCTCTGTAAAAGCAAGAGCGTTTTCTCCAAGAGCCGTACCTTCGGCTTTTGCAGTTGCGTTGTTAGTGAATGTAGTTTCTTCCAAATACTTGTATTGATACTGGTCTGTTGTGATTGTATCAATAAGGTCAGGTATTTGTAATGGGTCAAGTGTAGCAGTTGGTACTACTAAGTCTGACCTTGTAACTGCAGGTGGGTAACCTGATTCTGTTAAAGTAGTTTTCATTTCTACTTGTGGATTCCACTTAAGTTCGGAGTTAATGTTCTTTTGTCCATTTTCCATAAAACTTTTGTAAGCATTAGAGTCCATAAATTGACCACCAAGAGATTTTCTTACTTCTTTTGGCTCGTCATTGTGGATAGGCATTGATTTAACTTCTTTGCCTTTTTCTAATGCGTCCTCAAGTCTTGCTTCTTGAACTTCAAGAGCGTTTAACTCGTTTACTTTTGCGTTAAGAGTCTCCAACTCGACATTGACATCTTCAATGGCTTGCTTTTTTTCAACTGAAACTTCTTGTCCACCTTCAAAGGCTTCCTTCATTTCTTGAATGTTAGCGTGTTGTGTTTCTCTTAATGCGTGGAGTTCCTGATTGAGTTCTGTTAATTTACTCATTCCTTTTCTCCTTCAATAGTTATGCCTTGACTTTGTGCCAAGACTTCTTGAGTTGTTAACCAAAGTTTGTCTAGTTCATCAGAAGGTTGCTTTGCTTCTTCTTTTTCTGAGCCAAGTCCAAGAATTGAGTCTATATCGTTATAAACATCTTGGATTCGGTCTTGAATCTGCATAAGAGAATCTTGAGCAGACTTTGATAACATTTTGCCTTTTTCTAAGCGTAAAGAAGTAAGTTCTTTTGCTCTGTTAATGAAACTGTCGATTGTGTTAAGCACACTCTTGGCTTCATCTGTGAATCTAAGACCCGATTCAACATTTTTTACATCTTGTTCTTTTTGTTCTTTGACTGATAGCGTATGAGTTAATTGATTTGCACCAACCAGTACTGGAGATACTTCATAAACTGTTGCAGATTTTATGTACCTGACGTTTGTAGATTGTCCGTCTTTTGTAAACTGACCTTCCTCTGCGTCATCTACTTGGAATCCGAATGACCATTGTTGTAAGTCTCCCATAGCTTTGACAAGTTTATATGCTTCTTGTCCTGCTTCTGTATCTAAGAAAAATTCTCCTTTAGCTACTGCTTTTTCTTCGTCTTGCGAAATTGTAGCTTTACCAATAGGCGACTCCCATTTGTGAGACCAAACCATTGGTACTTCTTTATTCTCTCCCCAAGCTGATTTTAATGAGTTGGGTACAACAACATCTCCGTCTGAATCGACTGTGTTGAATACTGAGAATACTGCTTCTACTTTTCCTTCGGCTTCAGTATCTAAAGCAAAATTTACCGACTTAAATTCTTTGTCCATATTATTCTTCTTCCTTTTCTATCCACGCTTCGTTCTTTTCGGTGGAAGGGTCGTCTGCAATAAAGTGTCCTTTATCATCTCTTGCTCTTACTTTACTAGCTTCTGCTAACTTTTTTTCTTTATATGCTTTATCTATCTTGATAAGCAAACCTTGTTCAAGTAGCCACTTAATACTTTTCTGTGGTACTTTTTTATTATCGATAATCTCGCCTTCGGCAAAATATTTATCTCCGACTGTTATGCCATTTACTACTTCATACATTATGTTATTATCTCCACGCTAAATTCTACGCCTAAGTAATCAATACTGTTTATAGTATAAACACCATAATTGCTTGCTTCAACAACTCTAGCAGAAGATACCACACCACCAAGTGTTGAGTCTCCTTCTATTGCTTGTTTTATACTTGAGCTTCCACTACCTGCAAGAAATTCATCAAGAGAATCTTGTGATAATTCTGCGTCAACTCTTGAGACATAAAGATAAAGAGGTATTTCGTATGAGTCTGAGCCACGAGACATTGTAGAGTCATAATCTACTGAACTCATCACTCCAACTACGGCAGTTGGTGGCTCTATTGAATCAGGGACAAAAGAATAAACACTTAATCCTGAAATTGTTGCAAGTCTCGTTGAGAGACCTGACCTTATGCTTGATAAACTTGCCATAGGTTTACTATAACAAACTTTTTGCAGATAGCAGTAGCTTCGGAGTTTAGATGAATGAATGAAACAAAGCTACTGCTTCAATATCTGCTTTGTAACTAGGTACAGGGAATGAAACCTAGCCACAATTTTATAGTACCACTAAATGTCTCCTCTGTTACAGTCGTAACAAAGTTCAGACCTTCCGTCTAGTAAAGTTACCTTGTCGCACTCTTTACAAGTATTGTTTTCTTTTACTTGGCTCATTGTTCTCCAAACAAGTCATCAAAACACTTAGGGTGCGAGCCTGAGATGATTTGTTCCCAACCTGATTTATCTAGGTAAGGAAAATACTCTTTGACTTCTTTTCTTGGTAAGTCCCACATAAAGTTATGCCAGTCTTTTCTAATGACATCAACCGTACCTTCTTCGCCACACATAAAGCAGGGAGATGTTGGTACAGTAACAATATCGTCAAGAACATCTCTGCTCATAAATTTATAGTTACTCATTAACAGATGTGCATTTTGTATTGTGATATGTCCTGCACAGTTTTTTTCTTTTGGGCAGTTGCAATCAATTATCATTTTTGTTCTCTCTCCTCAAGTTGTATTTGTAGTCTGCGTATCATCAGCAACTTGCTCACTTCTTCCAGTTGGTTGACGTGGTCAAGATGATTGATGAGTTGTTTTATATTTTCAAAGATTGTCATTTTAGAATCACATCTTCCTTCTCAAACTCTGCCTTACAATGTAAGCACTCAAGAGCAGACCACATCAAGTGCGTGACCTCAAGCTCAAGGCTACAATCAGGGCAATTAAATTTAAACGTTGTTCGCTTCTGATAAATCATTACAGACTCATTTTTCCATTAGGTCTATTTAATAATTTCTGTTCCATAATCTTATCCCATACTTCTTTGTCGTGTCCATACATTGTCTTGAATGGCATATTCCTACTTTTAACATCTGCTTTTCTAGTATGGTAACTATGCCTAATAAAAGTCATTGGTGTTTCTTCTATATTTTCTAATCTCTTTTCCATATCTCTTTTAATTTTTTTAGACATATCTATTGAGAACTTCTTCTTTTATAATTTCACTGCAAAGAAATGCAATTCTCCCTTCAGATTCGACAACGGCGTTGTTTGCAGATTTGTCTAAAGGCTCTGGCCCAGGATACGACAATGCACTAACCGTTCTTTCCCGACTAACAATGGCCAACATAGAGGTTGATGTTTCTAGTAATCAAGCGGATTCTTCTAATATGATTTCCGCACAAAAAACAATCCTTGGATTACGCGACAAGATTAAATTTGACAAAGATGGAAACCTAGATCAGGGCAGCAAAAAGATGCTGACAATGGCTTTATCCGCAAGCGCGAATAGTGCAGGAAATTATTCTTCGCCCGATGCCCACATGGAAGCAATGGCAAAGCAGAACACGGTATATTCAGATAGACCAAATCTTCAAAAGAATATCGAAGAAAAATTAACTACGGTAATGGGATATTTTGAAGATGGCCCTGGAATTTGGTGGTCAGATACAACCGTCACAGACAGTGCCGGCAAGTTCTTTGGCAATAAAGCAACATACGATCAAATGCGCGACGAAGTGTTTGCTG
>ENA-OSIY01001525-OSIY01001525.1-marine-metagenome-genome-assembly--contig:-NODE-1525-length-12294-cov-10.935254_pt1 | contig 12294 bp, 14 predicted proteins | sample MGYA00237884_ERZ534233 | MGnify/ENA primary metagenome ERZ534233 (study PRJEB26412, sample SAMN06343840) | marine metagenome | isolation source: estuarine water | place: USA: Columbia River Estuary... | reverse complement strand
CAAATCATCCTTGCTCAAGCAGAAGCAGGCAACGATGAATTTTTTCATGGCTGTCGTCTTGCCTTAGACAGCACAATTACATTTGGCATTAAACAAGTTCCAGAACGTAGTGGACCTGACGGTCCTGGTGTTGATTGGGAATCATTTACCCTAGTCCTTACTGGATTTGTTAATCGCAGTATCACAGGCAATCTTGCTCGAGACACTATCAACCAGTTAATGTCTAATTGCACTAATGCACAATGGAACGATTGGTATCGTCGTATTCTTATCAAAGATCTGCGCTGTGGTACCAGCGAAAAAACAATTAATAAAGTAGTGGAGAAGAAATATGCTAATTATGCTATTCCTGTTTTTGGTTGTCAGCTTGCTCACGATAGTGCTAACCATGAAAGCAAGGTCACTGGGAAGAGGTTTATCGAAGTTAAACTTGATGGCGTTCGTGTTATCACTATGGTACACCCTGATGGTCGTGTCAATATGTTTAGTCGCAATGGCAAAGAGTTTGTCAACTTTCCTCACATAGCAGAACAGTTTAAATCTATTGCAGATACATTGTTAGAGCCTTGGGTGTTTGATGGCGAGATCATGAGCAGTAGTTTTCAGGACTTGATGAAACAGGTACATCGTAAAAGTGATGTACAGGCAGAAGATGCTGTGCTACATTTGTTTGATTGTATTCCTTTGGTACATTTTGAACGAGGTACATGGAATGCTACACAAGAATTCCGTAGTAATCATTTAACAGAGTTCGTGCTTCATCATCAAGAATCATTGCCTAATATCACAATGGTAGGCCAAGAACTTGTAGACCTAGACTCTGAGGCAGGTCAGCTTAAATACAAAGAGATTAATGCGTTAGCTATCGAAGGCGGCTATGAAGGCATTATGATTAAGGATCCTAGTGCTCCTTATGAATGCAAGCGAAGTCATGCTTGGTTAAAACTAAAGCCTTTTATTGAAGTAAGTCTGGAGGTACAAGGTGTCGAAGAAGGAACGGGACGAAATGAAGGACGACTGGGCGCACTCATCTGCTCAGGAGACGACGGAGGAAGGTTTATTCAAGTCAATTGTGGTAGCGGGTTCACTGATAATGACCGCATTGACTATTGGACTAATCGTAATACACTTTTTGGAGCAGTGGTTGAAGTAAGAGCAGATGCTATTACACAGAATCAAGACGGAACGTATAGTTTAAGGTTTCCTAGATTCTTACGCTTTAGGGGGTTCGAAGTTGGAGAGAAATTATAATGGGCAATCAAACTGATTACTTTGAAAAAATTGGCTATCAACCTATTTGGTATATCGGCGATCGTGTATTCGGCTATTGGAATAAAATTCCCTTTGTTGGAACAGTTGGTAATGATACTGTAATCAATCACATAGAAGGTCCTCGGATTAGTGTGCATTTAGATTTGCCAATTAAGTTTGACAAACAAGTATATCATGTTATAATAGTAGAACACGAAGATATTCAACCATTAAAGATCTCCGAATGAACCAAAAAATTAAAGAAATAGCATTAAAATGCTATAACCCTTACTCCGAGTTTGACCACGAACTATTTGCTAAACTAATTATAGAAGACGTAATGTCTATTATGGCTGATCAAAAAACCTATAATAGATGTGTTCATACTAGTCACGACTTAGATCAAGCAAAATGCGTTGTACAAGAAATTGCTAAAAAAATCTACGAAAATTATCTATGAAAAACTGGCTACGACATAAATTACATAACTTTATTTTTTCATCCGGCGAAGATGCAACACCGTATGACAATAGAAAAATATCTATTAATACTCTTAGTAGTGGCAGGCATCATGGTCACACATTAGGCAGTGAAAACGAACCTTTGAGATTTACAGTATACAATGCTTCAGGAGGCAAAATTGTCGAGATTAATCACTACGATCAGAGAACGGATCGGCATCATACGAGCTTACATATTATTACAAGTGATGAGGACTTTGGAGCGGAACTTGGAAAGATTGCGTTTGTCGAAGCTCTTAAAAAAGGCTAGTATGCTTACTGAAAGAGAAATTGGTGCAATACTTGCCGCACAGTTAATGGGCACTATTAGAAACAGAGACCAATCTTATGTCAGTAGCACCAATGCTCAATATTCACATTTAGAAGATTCTGGTAAAAAGATTATGGCAGAACTAGTAGACATGATGTTTGTCAAAGCTGTTGAATGTGATAAGAAGCGTAGACAAGACGAAGCCGAACAACTTGTTATGGATAATCTTAAAAAATGACAAAGTGTGAAACTTGCGGACATCTTGTACATCCTGGATGTAACTACAATCAAGGTCGTTGTCCACATCAACTTCCTATGGTAGATACTAACAAAGTCGTAGAATGGTTTAAAAATGTTTTTAACAACAAAAAGTAATATCAGAACCATTCGCCCCGGCGATCCTGATTGGATTATCACTGATGGCCTTATGGTATCTTATAGAGCAGGTTTTGAAATCAGCAATGACTGTCCTTATAATCATTTGCAGATATTACAAACTTGTATCGACCGTGGTTGGATTAAGCCCATTGCTTATCAACCTGTACACGAAGAATTTATGGAAAAATTATCAAAATGACAACTAATCCCTTTAAAGACCAAGAACGATTTATGACAGCCTGCGACCAACAAGTCGATGGCAGCGATGCATTACAGTACGGTATGTATCTAAAACTAATCGATGAAGAACACGAAGAATTACAAGAAGCACTTGAAGCCAATGACCGTCAAGAACAACTTGATGCACTAATTGATATTCTAGTTGTTACTATTGGTGCTATCCATAGTGCGGGCTTTGACGCAGAAGGTGCGTGGAACGAAGTTATGCGAACTAACTTTGCTAAGATTGATCCCACAACTGGCAAAGTTCGCAAACGTGAAGACGGCAAAGTTCTTAAGCCAGAAGGATGGACTGCACCCGAATTAGCGCAGTTTCTAAAACGCTGATTTTAATATGGCCAAGGTCCTTGTTGCTTTTTAAGTACTTGGCTAATATCTCCTGTTAGAGCGTTAGCTTTAATAACAGCATTTGTAGCAAAACTTAAACCGGGTAATGTTGTCCCTGTTTGTGTAAAGAAACTATTACCTGCGGCAAATACTTGTTGAGGTGTAACAGCATTTCCTGTTTGTTTGTTTAATGTACCTTTGGCAACTGCTTCCTTGGCTTTTTGTAAGCCGGCAGCGATTATCTGTTCTTCTGGTATAATCTTACCGTAATTATTATTTGCAATTATGGAAGCTTCTTGAATTCGTCGAGGACGATCGCGTTCGTCAGCGGCAATAAAACTTGCTACTCTATCCCATTCACCGTTGGCATACATACTAGTCAAATCAATCTTTTCACCTTTGACATAAGCATAACTAGCATCTCCAGTTTGATTTTGAAAACTCATCAAACCATCGAATACGTTTTGTGGAATTTTTGTAACTCCATTACCAGACAATAAATTCTTAAGACTTGTTTCATTTTTAGTTAAATCATTGTTAAACAATTCTTTGGCCTTATCTGCTGTAACGCCATTTGAGAATATTTCAGTTTTAGAAGTCAATGAGTTAAGACTATCTAATACTTTAGTACCTGCGTTTTCTTTCAATGTCTTATTGACATCACCGCTTGTTGTTACTTCCGACAATGATTGTCGTTCTGCTTCTGCATTCTGTTCATTTAATCGAGCAGTTTCTGCTGATGTTTGATCTTCGTCTGATGCAGGGATGTCTTCTGATATAGTACTTCCAAACCCTGCACTTTGGCCTTCGCCATCGTCGTAGTTAACTGGAGAATATTCGTTATTTTCTTTTATCTTTGACTGTGCGTTATCGCTGGTAGTTACTTCGTCTAATGGAACTTCTTCTGGTGCATCAGCATCTTCTGTTTTAGCAATAGGGGCGCCTTCTTCTTCTGGATCAGGTTGTCGTGGAGTTTGTTCTGGATCAGGATCTGCTTGCATCTGCTGATTACCTGGACCAACAGGACTAATACTTCCACTGTGTCCATGCCATGGCTCGTGTTCTGGAACAGTACTACAAATACTTTCTGTTACACCTTGATTTACTGATAGAGAATTTAACTCTAATGCATCACTGGTTTCGGCTGCAGGACCATTCATGTGTATAACGCCTGCAGATTCATAGTGTCCTTCTACGCTACTGATATGGCTGGCAGCATTGCTTGTTATTGTTGTATTTGCGCCTGCCAATGTTTTTACATTTTCTGCGGCTTCTGCATGAATATCAGCACCTGACTTAATATTAACATTCATGCCTGCTTCAATGTTAACATTTTTATCTGCATAAAGATTTAAATTTTCTTGTGTTCTGATACTGATATCTTTACTACCATAGACATGCACTCTACCATCGGCACTAAGTTCCATCCAGCTTTCACCGGCTTTACTAATAATATAAACGTGACCACTAGTGTCATCTAACAATAATTGAGTGCCACTGGTTGTACGAAGTCTGATTAGTTTACTATTGCCATCTTTGTCACCATCATCCATGACAAACTGATGTTGACCTGGAGTTAATATTCCGAGAACCTTACTTGGACTTTCTCTAGTAACACTACTGGATGTTGTTCCTCTTAAAGGATCGTCTGCTAGTCCCTGTTGTTTTAAGGCATCGCTCATTGGCTTGTGTTCTACATATTTTTCTAAATCAGCATCAGGATCTTTTTTGTTTTTAGGAGCCGCTGGTTTATTTTCACCGCCGTAAGTATTTTTAGCAGGGATACCAGGAATACTAACCTGCGTACCACGTTGAAATAAACAAGCAAACCAATATCCTCTGTCAAGTTTACCAGATGCAAAGGCAACTAATACTCTGGCTTCTAAGTCAGGAGGTACTGCCCAAAAACCATAACTTTTAATAGTATCCGAATAGTCCTGTACATTAGTACCTTGATCATATATACTTGTAGTTCCGCCGAATGGACTTGCATAACTTACAGTGATCCAAGTAGATTCTTGTTCAGGGTCACCGCCGAAGTCTTCGATCCATACTTGTAGACGACCCATATTTTGACTGTCATCATTTTTCTTAACAACTCCTACATATACACCTTGACTAGTAGCAATACCTTTATTATTAGTATTACCTGAATAATTATTCGGGACTTTTTTCTGTCCAAATGGACTCATTGGACCTGCCATTTAGATGCCTCCCCTTTTTGCTTTTTTAGTAATATATTCACTGGGTGTACCTTTCCAATCGCTGGGTAGTAATAATCTGTCTTGGCCTTGTTGACCAAAGCTCGGTGCGCCTGTGCCAAAGTTATAATATTCGGTGGTTGCTTTAACTCCATCATTAAACGAATTATATTTGTTATATGTTCCTGTTTTAACATCGTAGCCCAAGCCTGCCGGATTATTTAATGCCGCTGGACCAGGTCGTTGAGTATTATTACGTTTCCAATCTTCTAATCCACCACTGCCACTCTTTTGTAATGCTTCGCCGGTTAATGTATCAGCAGGATATGGTTTGTAATTTTTAACACCTGCTTCTGCGTATGCTTCTGCTGTAAGTTTATTAGTGTGTTCAAAATGTGCTTTTGTTTCTGCAATATATTGTTCTTTAGCTCGAGTATAAGCCGCTTCTTTATTTAAATTAGGATTATCTTCCATGAGTTTTTTAGCATTTGCCACTGGATCGTTGACAGTAGGTGGAGGATTATCGGCAATTTTATTTCTGTAATTACCCAGAGCAGTTAGCACAGGAGTAGAAGCATTTACATCTCCATCTCCTCTTTCAATACCTCTGGCTCCCATGCCATTGTCACCACTTAAATTATCTAGTTCAGCGGCGCCACTACGTTCTTTTTGTGCTTGTTTTCTTGCTTCATTTACGTTATCTGCTTCTCGCACTGGATCATTAATCATATTTTCCATGAACTGTTCAAATGTTAAATTACCAAACGAACCTCTTGGTAGAATATAACTAGGTATAGTTAAATCTTTTCTTGCTTTTAATTTTTGTGTCCATTTACCATCTTTAAAAGAATTGCCTACACTCCATACTTGATAGATACCAAGTATTTGATCTGTGGCGTTAAATTGCATAGCGTCATTTTCGCCCCAATCTATTGTAGGTGCTTGGCTGTTAAAATAGAATAAATTTGCACCTTTGTAGTTTTGTGCATATCCATAGTCTCCCCATGTAGCTGTTCTATCACTCCAATCAGGATCTAAACTAGGCATTTTATCTTCTAGTAATTGTCTAATCTGTTCGTCGTTACTACTGGCAAATTCAATTTTATCTAAATTATTTTTACCCACTAACATTACGTTGGGCATACCTAACCAGTATGGATCTGCAATAATTTCTAATTCTAAATCAACTAAATCTCTTGGAGCAAGGAGTACAGTGAATATCTTTTCCATTAGTTTTTCGTTTTCAGATTTAGCAATATCAACATCTTCACCGATTTGATCTGGCTCCATTCGTGGACGTAAACTAGAATAGTTAATAGATAAAATTTCGTTGTATATTTTCTTAAAGTCTATGTCTTCTGCAAACTTAGATGACAATGCAGATAATAATTCTGTTCTGTTATTAATAGAATTAGTTGGCTTTGCGGCTTTTTCTTTGGCCTTAAGTTCATTTTGTCTAGCTAGAATTTCTGTGTTAAGACCTTGAACATATTTTTCTAATGCTTCTTTTCTTTCTTTATCTGTGCCTTTTCTATTAATTTCTTTTGTGGCAGCTTGAGCACTTTGCTGAAGTTCTTTGATTTCTTTTCTTGCAATACCATTTTTATCTGTTTGTACAAATGGTGTTACTTCTTTTCTATAGTTCTGTACATTCATTTGGCCAGGACCTGTTTGACCTCTATCTGTCCATATAACAGGAAAACTAGGCAAAGCATAACTTTGATTGAACTGTAAATCTACTTTAAGAACATCGCTGTTTAATCCAGTAAAATTATGATAGTAAACTTTTCTTAGCAAACCTTCTTGTATATAATATTTTAATTTGCTTAATACTTTCGACTTGCTTGATTGTCTGTTCAATACGTCCAATTCATCGGGGTATTGATACATATTAGGTTGATCTGCTAAGAAGATTAAGAAAATATGTTTAACTGCATAGCGACCGCGAATGTAGTCAAAGTTTTTGTTAACAGTATAAGTTTCAATTCTAAAGAACTGATACGGCTTGCCCATATTGTCTTCGATGATCTTCTTATTGGCTTCACTGCTGCCACTGGCACCTTGTTTTTGTCCTTGTTGTTTTCCTGGCAATAAATCTGAAACTTCTTTAGTACTCATTAGAACTCTATTAATCCAAGATACAATAGTTGTTCCTGGGCGAGCAGTGATATCCCATTTTTGTGCTCTGCCAAACCAGCCGCTGCCAAATGATTCTTTAACTCCAGGATCTGCTTTACCTTTACTTGTAAACGTAAATTTTTCAACGTCAGGTTGTATTAAGAAATGATACTCATCATGAAACGGATCTGTTTCAGCAGGATGTGCGCCACCGCCGTTGCCACCTGTGCCTGCTTTTTGTCTTGACTCTGCATATTTGAATTCTTTATTTTCTAGTTCAATACTAAGTTGTTCAAAGAATGTTTTTACGTTTTCTGCTTTAATTTTTGTAGTGTCTTTAATAGGCTGTACTAAATCTGTTTGACTATGATGGTTACTGTGAATAAACTTTAAAATATATTCGCTGCCTTTTTCGCTGACGCTACTTTTAACATCAGTAGAAACTAACATAATCGGCCAAATAAATTTCATAGGACTGTTTAGTCCAGTAGCGCCGAGATAGTTTTCTGCAAGAATTTCTATCTCTAATAAAAATCTAGCATCTAAATGATTTTCACAGCCCACACTAAATGCAGCCGCTCGAATATAATCAAAGAAAGCAAAGCCCATAGGTTCGAAGATTTTTAAATCTCCGTAACCATTATAAGCAAGACTTGTTTGGAAATTAGGACTTACTAAATTTTCCCAATTAATGTCGCTTAAGACAAATCTACCAGAGGCAGCAGTTTCTGCAATGACTACTCCTAGTCTAGGATCTAAATCATTAATGTTTTGTGGATTAACTATGGTTAATCTTGAGTAATATGTATCTGCCATTGTTAACTGCCGTCATTTAAAATATGTCTTGGATTAATTAGTACACCGACATCTGATCTATTTGGTCTTGGTCTTGGGTTACTACCCGGACCTGTTTTATTCTTTTCTCGTTCTCTTGCCGCTTGTAACTCTGGTAATGTTTTTCCAGGCGGTGGAGTAGTAGTAGGTTTTGTAGGTCTATTCTTTTCTGGTTTAGCAGTTGTTGTTAATAGATTACCATTGTTTTTTTCAAAACTCGCAATGTTTGTATCGTCCCTTGGAGGAATAGGTACACCATTCTTTCTAACTTCGTAATGAACGTGCGGTTGTTCATTGGCGCCAGTTGCTCCACTGTATCCCATCACTGCACCAGCTGGTATTGTTTGACCAACTTTATAGCCTCCGGGATTGTTATCATCTAAATGTCCAAACACATATTCTTTACTAGGATCATTGGGGTCTTTTACATATAATGCTTTGCCATACCCCAGTGATCCAGTATCAACTACTCTTGATACTTTTAAATTTTGATTAGCGTAAATTGGACTACCAACCGGTGCTCGTAAGTCTATGCCTTTGTGATCTTCACTGCACGTGGGACAAGGTTTTTTACGTTTACCGAATTCCGATGTAACTACTGCCATTAGTTAACTCCTGCGAGTTTTTCTAACAATGCTGTATCTTTAGGAACTAATACTGTTAGTCCTGATGTAAAGTCCCAAATAGGATCTTTAATTAAATCCGCATTGGCCAATGCAATTATCCACCAGTATCTACTAGATCCGTATTGCTGATAACTAAACAAATCAATTCTATTTTCGCATTCAGGAGGAACAATAACCATATTACCATTGCTTGTAGATAATATAGGAAGTTTAGCAATATCTAAATAAAAACTTCTGTAACGACTGTCACGCAGATAACTTTTTACATCATAGATTGTACCTGAAAAATTTGCTATAGCCATGATTAAATGTATCCTTTGCTATTTAATTTCCCGGCAGCGAAATCTTGTAGATTAAATTTGTTAACAGCAGTATACAAATTTTGCTGAACTAATAATCCTATAGTAATTGTAAAAAATATAGGAAGATAAATTTCTTTTGGGCGACTACCTGTAACTACCATTTCAGGAGTATCGACTCTTCTAGGATCAGTGGCGGCAAATCCAGGAGTGCTTTGTCCTCCTCCTGCATTATCTCTATTGGGATCTGTGGTAGCAATTTCTGGACGTCTAATTGTTTCTAAATCTTTATATAAATCACTGTCGGGGTCAACTTTACCTCGAACATAATCAATGTCTTCTGGAAACGTCATATTAAATTTACTAATAACCACTGGAATGTTGTCAAATACTTGATTGCCATAGGCAAAGAAACGCAGGATCCTTGGAGGCAAACCTCGGTCAGGATCTGTTCTGCCATAATTCATTTTAGTATATGTACGCAGGAATCTAAGAGCATAAGCACTTAAATTAAAATGGTCGCTGGTGTGAGCACTAAACTTACAGGTCATATTAATACTAGGGTTCTCAGTTCTACCATAACCATAAGGTTGATAATTAGTATGACTCATAGCATAGCTATCATACTTGACTTCTTGCCCATATTCAATCTGAGGCGTATATGGGAAATCCAATTTCTTTAGATTACCCACTGGGTTTCTTGGTTGTAAATATACTGTGCTCATATCATTATTTATAGTAAAATAATGTATAGTTTTAACGAAAAGACTTGACATCAGTAATAAAAAGGTGTTATTATTATGACTATGGCAACATCACAAGCAAACCCCCTAGCAAAACAGTATCTTACTAACAAAGAGCTGTTAAAAGAAATTCATTTGAGTAAAAATCGGTATAGCAGTTATACTAAACCAGAATACTGCGACTACGATTTAATTTTACCCAGTGTAGATAAGATTAATATCAGAACTATTGCTGATGCTAAAAGAACTAAAGCTCTACGTCTTAGTCACTTAGCATTAGCAGAAGCTCAAAAAATTAATCCAAAAACTAAACTAGCAGAAGTTGAAATTGATTACAAAAAAATCCTTAAAACTGATGTCGTGTTTAGAATCATGACACATGATCATGTGCCTCTTGAACCGGGTCGTAAAAAGACTCCTAAGAACAGAGGCGATCATCACAGCAAATGCAATTTTCCTCCATTCCAACATTTTAAATTTAGCACCGAAGATGGTGCAGAAAAAGATGATTTAATCTGTGTAGGTAAAAGTCACTGGAAAGGTGACATGGACACAGGTGAGTTTTGTTTAGACGGAGAGATAACTAAAAAACTAGCCAAGAGCTATATGCTACTCTGCGAACGATACAGCATGAGATTTAACTGGCGTGGCTACACTTATGTAGACGAAATGCGTAGCCAAGCCTTGCTACAATTATCACAGATAGGATTACAATTCGATGAATCAAAATCGCAGAACCCTTTTGCGTATTATACTGCCGCTATTGACAACAGTTTCACTCGCATCCTTAATATTGAAAAGAAAAACCAAATGATTCGAGACGACCTGTTGATTCAAACAGGTAGCAGTCCTAGTTTCACTAGACAGTTTGAACATGAAACAATGATGCGTGACGAACGAGAACGCATTGCTAATCTTAAAACAGAGGATTTTTAATGACAGATATGTTTAAGAAGGCAGCAGTCTTTACAGACATTCACTTTGGCATGAGACAAAACAGCAAAGCCCATAACGATGATTGTATGGGTTTTGTTACATGGTTCTGCGCCGAAGCACAGCGACAAGGCTGTGACACAGCAATCTTTATGGGCGACTGGCATCACCATCGTGCCACAGTTAATGTCAGTACATTAAACTATACAGTTGATGCCATTGATTATATCAGCAAACACTTTGAACGCTTCTTCTTCATTCCAGGTAACCACGATTTATACTATCGTGAAAAGCGTGACTTGACAAGTATTCCATTTATCAAGAATCAGAAAAACATTGTTTTGGTCAATGATGTTTACACTGAGGGCGGAGTAAGTCTTGTGCCTTGGTTAGTAGGCGACGAGTGGACTACTATGAAACGTCTTGATAGTCGTTATGTGTTTGGTCACTTTGAACTACCTAACTTTAAAATGAACGCCATGGTAGAAATGCCAGATCATGGTGGACTTAACAAAGGCCATTTTCCAAATCAAGAAAAAGTATTTTCTGGACATTTCCATATGAGACAACACAGTGGCAATGTAACTTACATAGGTAATGCCTTTCCTCATAACTACGCAGATGCGTGGGATGACGACAGAGGCATGATGATTTTAGAGTTTGGCGGGCAACCACAATATATTGCTTGGCCCGATGCTCCAAAATTCAAAACATTAGATCTTACAAGATTGATTGATGATCCAGACAAATACATGGACAAGAATAGCTTCTTACGTGTTACCTGCGATGCTGATATTAGTTTTGAGGAAGCTACATTCTTAAAAGAGAACTGGTTAGAAACGTATAACCTACGGGAACTCAATCTTATTCCTGCCAAACGTGAAGAACATGCACAGGATTGGAGTGGCGATGTTCACTTTGAATCCGTGGACCAAATTGTTGTTCAACAACTCACCGCCATTGAAAGTGATGTTGTGGATCGTCAAACGTTGATTGACATTTACAACGGACTTCATGTATAATATTAATTCATGATTAAATTAAAAAACTTAACAGTAAGAAACTTTCTATCGGTAGGTAATGTCACACAGGCATTGAAGTTCGACCAACACGGTCTTACTTTAGTTCTGGGCAATAACATGGACTTGGGCGGTGATGGTAGTCGTAACGGCACAGGTAAGACTACTATTGTCAATGCACTAAGTTATGTCTTATATGGTAATGCTTTAACTAACATTCGTAAAGATAACTTAATTAACAAGACTAACAGCAAGAACATGCTGGTCACTTGTGAGTTTGACTGTGAAGGTCATAGTTATCGCATTGAGCGTGGACGCAAGCCTAACGTACTTCGTTTTGTTGTTGATGATCAAGAAGCTATTCTTGGCGAAACAGAAGAACAACAAGGCGAGAACAAAGAAACACAGGCAGACATTGAACGTTTGCTTGGCATGGGTCATGACATGTTCAAACACATTGTTGCTCTTAACACTTATACAGAGCCTTTCCTTAGTTTAAAAACTAATGATCAAAGAGATATCATTGAACAGTTGTTGGGTATTACTCAACTCAG
>ENA-OSIY01001522-OSIY01001522.1-marine-metagenome-genome-assembly--contig:-NODE-1522-length-12306-cov-6.118571_pt1 | contig 12306 bp, 12 predicted proteins | sample MGYA00237884_ERZ534233 | MGnify/ENA primary metagenome ERZ534233 (study PRJEB26412, sample SAMN06343840) | marine metagenome | isolation source: estuarine water | place: USA: Columbia River Estuary... | reverse complement strand
CTCTTATATTACTTCCTTCTTCAAATTTTTGAACTTTCCCTGGAACTACATTCAACCCCTTGCATTCGCCTCCTTCAAAACCAACGGTAGAAAGAAGTTGCATACCCACACAAATACCCAAGAAGGGTTTACCTTGTTGCAAGTAACTCAAAATAGGCTCTATTAAATTCCAATTTTTGAGATTTTCCATTCCCTTACCAAAATTACCAACTCCGGGAAGTATCAAGTGATCTACAGACCGAAAATCTTCGGGAGAACTAACAATTGTATATTCTTCACCCAAAATATCTACCGCATTGGTCACCGATTTAACATTTCCCATTTTATAATCGATAATACCAATCATGACCTTGCTTTATAATTAATGAGAAGAACTATTTGCAATCATCGCATCCCGAGCAACGGTACCAGGTTTTCTGATCCCACAATTCCTCTCCTTTTTCTGCATTCATTAGCTCGTCTTTTGTAGCTTTGAATGGCGCCACTTGATTTTTTAAGGCAGCTTCAAAAAACTGTTCTTCTGTTATGCCTACATAGCCTAAAAACACTTCCAGACTTGCTGGCTTTTTACCTTCATATTTTTTTACCAACTCTAACGCCGCCTCTCTGGTCATTCTACCATTTCTAATATCGATACTTGTTAAATGCGATACTCTTGAGTAACCCCTTTTGATATATTTTAAATAATCACGAATTCCCTGCATTGCACATTCAATTTTCTCGTAATTGTATTCAGAAGGAACACCTTCAACAACCTCACCCTTCCAATCCAATTCATCTTGAATAATACCTACTTGTTTTTTAACATCCCAAGGAATATAGGAACCCAAACAAACAGAACGATATTTCAACTTTAACAAATCTTTCAATTTAGGATAAGTGTAAGGAAGTAAATCTCTTGGATCCTCAATTCCAATCATACCTGCCATATCATCACCAGTAATACCCAAATTCACAAAACGATTGAACCTCTTTTCATCAACCTCTTCCACCTCATTATAATCATAATAAGACGTGTATTCAGCTGATGGCTCACCCCAAAAAATAAGAGGAACATTGTATTTCACTGCAACATGCATAGGATATGAAAAAATACCGGTATGACAATGCCAACAGAAATCACCTTTTCTCTCCAAGGCCTCTAACATCAATCGTTGTACTATCTTCCAATTAGGCGTAAACGAAATAACATCACATCCTAATTCTCTAAATGTTTTTAAATTATTCTCTTCTAGGGTTGGTCTCATAAAACCATGATCGAAGCGAACCACCAAACACTTTAATTTCTTAATCTTAATTAAATAGTAAAGAGTCCATGTACTATCTTTTCCTCCACTAAAAGGAACAATACAATCGTAATCGTATTTACCTCTATATTGTTCAATCAATTCATCTAAAGCTTTTTCTTTAGAACTCCAATCTATATTGCCTTTTTGTTCGATTTGTCGACATACGTTGCATACACCCTCTTCGTCAAAAGTTAATGTTTCATGTGTTTCTGGAATGAGACATTTAGAACAATATCTCATATACGAATAAACGCCTGTACCTATTTTCATTTCTTATTCCATTAAAATTTCCACTCTTCTTTAAGCAAGCCAAAGATAAGACAATCAACAAACTTACCACCACAATAGCGGTCTTTTCTTAAGGTGCCTTCTTGCACAAACCCTAGCTTTTTATAAAGTTGCACCGCCGCAGTATTTCCGTCTAAAACGCCTAAAAATATTCGACGGATATTCATTTTATTGAATGCGTGATTAATTATTGCTTTCGACGCCTCGCTGGCATATCCCTTTCCCCATGAATTTTTATCACCTAGTAATACTCCATAATCAGCTCGCTGATGAGGGGTTAAAAAATTATAGAGTTTAATGTTGCCTATATGCTTACCACTTTCCTTTTCATGAATTGCCAAAAAAAGCTGCTTAGAATGATCTACAGATTCTATATAACTAGACAAACTTTGCAGAGTTGTAGGATAATACCCACTCTCCATAAACATCATCGATTCCTGATCATTAAGCCATGAAACATACTCCAAAGTACAATGCTCTTGGGATACTGGCTTCAAAATCAATCGCTCCGACTGAATAAATGCAATACTCATATCCACAAGATTATAATAAATGATCAAAAGTTAATGCAGTACCCCTCTTTAATTCTTGCTTCGCAGTCTTACCCAAAATAACTTCGTAATACTTTGAAGGTAAGCCATAGCCAGGACGAATCACTCGCACATTCTTTTTGGTGAACAAATCCCCCGCTTTGATGTCCTCTGCAACATAGATAGATCGTTTATAAATCAAACTTTTTTGTTCGGCTTTTTGAATCCCATATTGAATCTTTCCCAATGCTAAAAAGGCTCTTTCACTTTCTTCAACCAACAATTTCATTTCGTGCGGTTCCATAGAAAAGGCAGAATCTACACCCCCTTCAGAACGATCTAAAGTAAAATGTTTTTCTATCACTCTTGCTCCTAATGCAACAGATGCTATAGAAACACCAATACCTAAAGTATGGTCAGATAAGCCCACCAAACAACCATATAAATCTCTAAGATGTGGAAGAGTTAATAAATTTGTATTTTCTGGAGTAGCAGGATAAGTGCTTGTACATTTCAATAAAACCAAATCCTCACAACCGTTTGAACGAAGTATTTCTACTGCTTGAGAAATATCAGCGATAGATGCTGCTCCTGTAGACATAATAACAGGTTTTTTCGTTTGCGCAACTTTCTTTAATAATGGCCAATCTGAGTTTTCAAAAGAAGCAATCTTGTAAACCGAAACATTTAGCTCCTCTAAAAAATCAACCGCTGTTTCATCAAAAGGAGTACTAAATACTTCTAACCCTAATTCCTTTGCTCTTTTAAACAATGGCGCATGCCATTCCCAAGGAGTGTGCGCTTCATTGTACAAATCATACAATTCTCTACCATACCACAAGGAATCTTTGTCTTCAATTTTAATGACCCCTTTTAACGTCATTGTATCGGGAGTATAGGTTTGCAATTTAACAGCTTGCGCGCCTGTAGCTGCAGCAACTTCAATAATTTTGATAGCTCTTTCTAGCGACTGATTGTGATTTCCCGACATTTCCGCAATCACAAAAGGCTTGTGATTTAGCCCCACCAGATGCTTACCTATACGTATATCTTTCATTATTTTGCTTTTTGAGGTAAATATAAAATTTATAAGTAAAAGGAACGCTTAATTCACCTTAGAAAACCTATTTAGAAAATTGAAAACCTATGCACCCAACACATCACCAACCTTAAATCTAAGCTCTGGATTTCTTAGTTTAACAAGCTCAACCGCTCCATCACTTACTTTCACCATCAACCTTGGATTTGTTTCTAAAATATAGCCATTAGGATATTCCTCTTTACAATTGAAGCTAACCATTTCTACTCTATCGATAACCACTCTATTTCCATTAAAAATGGTAAAAGCTCCTGGGTATGGATAGGCCTGAGCTCTAACCCAATTCTTTATTTTCTGCATATCCCATTCCCATTGAATGAGTCCGTCATCTGGTGTTCGTTTTTCAAAATAAGATACCTCACTTTCATCTTGAGGAACAAGAGTTAACGTATTGTTTAATACCATCAAATAGACCTCTTTAACCATTTCGGGATAAACTACATTAAATTTTTCCAGTATTTGTCCGCCCGTTGTATTCTCATCTATCTCAATCTGCTTCTGAATAACAATGTCACCAGCATCGCAATCTTTAACCATTACATGCCCCGTAACTCCGCATTTATTTTCACCGTTAATAATTGCCCAAACATGAGGCGTTCTGCCCCGATACTTCGGTAAAAGTGAGCCATGAAAATTAATGGCAATAACTTTGGGCCATTGTATGATATCTTCTTCCACTAGAAATAAATAATTAACAGATAGTAAGACATCAATTGGATGATTCCCAATAAACGCTAAAGCCTTACCATTTCTAGGGTTACCTACAAAGCAATTGAGATTGCTTTTTTTTGCATAGTCGATGATTGAAGAAGAGCCCCTATCGGTAAAAACACATACCACAGGCATCTCGTTTCTTATCAACTCTTGCAAGCACAACAAGCCTAAATTTCCCGACACCATTAATCCTATAGTCATCTTCTCTTCGTTCATCATATTGCTTCAAAAACTGCTAATATATTCTTATCTGAGTTTCCATCTACTATTTTTCTTTGCGCATGCACCATTGCTTGAATCTTGAACACATTAGTGATCAAACCATTTGTTACAAGCATAAAATCACTAGAATTAAACTGCCTCAAATCCCCCATACTCAACATACTTTCACGCTGTTCTAAACCATCATGAATGCCTATTTGATTGTCTACATAATAACCTCCAATGAAGCCCATTCCTATCGCGCAAACCTCGTAAGAAAGACTACTTGCCGGAGCTACCGCAACTTCACACTCAGCCATAAGACTAGCCATTTGTTCGGCGTCTAAATTATAATGTAAATAACATTTAATTTTTGCTTCTTCTACAAAACGCTCCACTTCCTTGTGAAATGGAAATGTTGAAGCCAGCACAACATGAATAGCCAAATCACTTTTTCCTTCTTCAAAAGCCTGCAATATTTTTAGCGTTATATTGTAGAAATCGGCACCTCCAAAACAAACAAAAACACCCTTTACTTTACCAACAACCCTCTCTTCTTTAGCCTTTTGTAAAAATGGAGGACGCAACATAACATACTTTTCACCTAAACAATACTTGGTTTCTGAAGTCTGATGATTGTTAACCAAACCAAGCGCATGATTAATGACTACACGTGCATATGGATATTCTTTACCATAATCATCTACCAAAACAAGTTTCACTCCTTCATCATTCAACGCTCTAAAATAATCATCTGTGAATTGATAACCATCTATTACCAATATATCTTCACCCGACAAAAATTGCTTTACTTCAATTACTTCATTTGTTAAATCGCAACTTTTCAATTCAATAAATTGAAACAAACCATTTAATAGTTCTACCGACTGGGATGCTGGTGATTTAAAAAGAAACGAAATTTGAAAATCATTCTTAAGAATAAAGGCCAGAGAGATACAGCGGGTTAAATGACCTAAACCAACCTCTTTGCTAGCATCACACCTAAAAAAAACTTTTTTTTTCATCAATACAAATCACAGGTTTTTGCGAAAAACAGGCTTGGTTTCTGCACCGACCAAATACTTACTCACTCCATTTTCAAGAGCCATCTTAAACACATCCAAACTTTCGGAGAATGCCTGAATAAAATAATAAACATCGTCTTCTGTATGACTAAAACAAGGCACAAAAGCACCTTGATACAACACACCTCTCTTTATCATTTCCTGAAGCATTAAAGTCCTTAAAGGCATTGAAACAACACCTTCATTGTCTTTATACATCGTATAACTAAACCACGATGTTCCACCAACATGTATGTTCTTTTCCAATCCTTTTTCTTGGATTATTTGTTGCAACTGAGCAAACAAAAGGTCTCCTATTTTATGATTGTGACCAATCACATCATGTTTCTTAAATTCTTCAATAGTAGCCAAACCTGCTGCTATTGCATGCGTTTCACCGCCATGTGTAGTGCTGGCTAAAAACACTTTTTCTTCACCTAACTTTCTAATTCCACCCAACTCCATCACATCTTTTTTACCAGTTAATGCACAAAAAGAAAATCCGTTAGCAATTCCTTTTCCCCATGTGCACATATCTGGCTCAATACCATACTTAGTAGTAGAACCAGGAAATGCCGATTTATACCCTGATATCATTTCGTCTACTATAAATAATGCACCATTTTGATGGGCCAACTCTATTGCTTCTCTTAAATATTTTTCTGTAGACACATTCTCTTTTTCGGGTTCGGTAATCACACAAGCTATTTGATTAGGGTACTTCTTAAACAACTCGCGTAAAGACTCAATATCATACGACTTAAAAGTAAGCGACAACTCTTGTGTTTTCTCGGGAACACCCCTATTACAAGCGGTTTTAGCGATAAACCAATCGTCGACCGAATAAAAAGGATGATCGCCTGGAAAAGCAACTAAATCTCTACCTGTGTAAGCTCTTGCTAACTTAACCGCCGCAGTAGTTACAGAAGAACCATTCTTAGCAAACTTCATCATATCGTGACAAGGAATCAAAGCCAAAAAAGCCTCTGCCATTTCTTTTTCGATATAACTAGGTCTTTGAAAATTAACGCCCTTCTCTAACTCATTTCTTACTTTAGATATAACGGGTTCATAGGCATGTCCCAAACTCACAGAAGTTAAACCCATCGAACAATCTAAAAACATATTACCATCTACATCCCAAACATAGGCCCCTTTGCCATGACTTATTGCTGCAGGCGACAAAAGTGGAAATTGATCATCTCCTTTTGAATAGGTATGCGCACCTCCTGGTATTAAGTCATGAATAATACTTCTGTATTCATCTGATTTTTTAAAATTTTCAATATGTCGTAACTTAATATTATTGCTCATTTTTTAATGATTTAATATATCCTTCATTTCTTTGAATTGCAGAGTTCAAAGTAAGATTGTGCTCTTGCATATACCGCACATATTCCTCCCAACTTTTTTCCATTCCAAGATTTTTCACCAACTCATTGATGACATCGAAATCAACTTGCTCATCAACCGTCATGCGAATATGATGAAAGTTTTTTGGAGAAGGGAAATGCGCTGACGAGAAAAGAACTCCTCCTTTAAAAGTACTATTGTTTCTGATATAAGGTGTTACATGCTCTTTCTCCGATAGCAACGCAGCTTCTTTCCAAGCTTTTTCCAATGCCGCAAAAGTAAATACTTCCACATCTTGTCCGTCTGGAAATTCCTCTATCAATATGTTCGTAGCATAATCCAGTTGATTATCTATCGCAAACTGTATCACCTTATCGATCAGTAAGGGATCGATCAACGGACAATCGGCAGTTAATCTTACTACATAATCGGGACTACTATTTTTTACTGCCAGGTAAAATCTATCTAAAACATTTTGTTCGCTACCTTGAAAAAACAGTACTCCCATTTTATCGGCAGTATCTTTCAATTCAAAATCTTTGGGAGAATCACTACTAGCAAGAATAAACTCATTGATCTTTTTACATCGCAATATTCTTGCAAAGTGCATTTCAAGCAAGGAAACACCATTTATTTTCATCAAAACTTTACCAGGAAGTCTTGTTGAACCCATTCTTGCTTGTGTTACTGAAACTACTTTCATTCTGCAAATTTAATCGAATTAGGATTTAGGCCATGTAACCGGATTCAATAAATCAATTTCTTCAATTTTAATGTTATTTATCTCCTGAATAAGAGAAATCGAAATATCTTTTTTCAACACTTCAATATTCATAAGCAATTGCTTCTCTGTTTCCACTCCAATCAGTACTCTCTTAATATTTGATTGATGAAGAACATACAACAAAGCCAATTCATGTACAGACAAATTATTATCGGCACATAGCGTATGAATTTTAGATAAAGCCTCTTTCAACGGACTAAAGAAAGCAGGCAATGTTTCTATTGATTTAAAAAACAAACCTTGTAAAAAAACAGAGCGCGTATGCACCTCTACCCCTTTATTTTTGGCCTTTTCAATTAAGGATCCTTTTAAAGAATAATTGTCTAAAATATTAAACGGAATCTGAATAACATCAAATAATCCCGATTCAATAGCAGACAAAAACTCATCATTGGTATACAACGAAATGCCTATTTTACCTACTTTCTGTTCTTGTTTTATTTTATCTAAAACACTTATTGTAGAAGGATTTTCAAGCCAATCTTTATAACTATGAAAAAGCAAAACATCGAGTGAAGTTCTGTTCAGTACTTTCAATTGTTTATCAACAGAACCAACAATTTCTTTTTCTGTTTTACCATGAAACTTTGAGATGACCGAAAAGGAGTTTGAATGCTTAAAAAACTCACCCAGAGTTTCCATTGAATTTCCGTATGCCGGTGCAGTATCTAGAGTATTAATAGCGTTTTTCTGCGCCGATTGAAGAATCTTAAATACTTCTTCTTTTTCTGTTTGCCCTTTGGTATTATTGATACCATAGGGTAAGCCGAATTGAACCGTTCCTAAAACAAGTTTATGATTTAACAACATACTCAATCACGCTATCAATGGTGTATTGTAACTCCTCATCTGTTAAACTAGGAAACATTGGTAAACTAAGGCATTGAGCGTAATAATCTTCAGACAAAGGGAAATCTCCTTTCTTAAATCCTTGTTCTTTATAATAAGGCATTGTATGCACAGGAATATAATGAACCTGCGCAAATATGTTTTTTGATTTCAGATGATTGTACATACCTAACCTGTCGGCTACCTGAATGACATACAAGTGAAAGGCATGTCCTGCTCTATAAAAAGGCGATTTAATTTGTGTAATATGTTTAAAAGCCTTGTCGTAACTGGCCGCAATAGCTCTTCTCTTTTCCAAACCATTTTTAGCTCTGGAAAGCTGAGCTACTCCTAATGCTGCTTGCAAATCCGACAAGCGATAATTATATCCCAACTCCTGCATTTCATAATACCAACCACCATGATTCTCTTGCATTAAATTACTATCCTTAGTAATGCCATGTGTTCTTAGCAACAACAATTTTTTATATAATTCCTCATCATTTGTGGTAATCATTCCTCCTTCTCCAGTAGCAATATGTTTTACAGGATGAAATGAAAAAATGGCCAATTCAGCAAAATTTCCATTTCCGCAAAACTGTTCTTTTCCTTTAGAATCCGTAAAAAAACCACCCGGAGCATGACAAGCATCTTCTACAATCCATAATCCGTGCTCATCGGCCAATTTCCTAAACAGCTCTAAATCAACTGCCGCACCTGCAAAATCAACTGGAATAATTCCTTTAAAAGTTCCTTTAGGGTGTTTTTCTATCAGCGCTCTTGTTTTATTGTAATCTAATAAAAATGTTTTCGAATCTATATCAACAAAAACCACTTCTGCCCCGCAATAGCGAATACAGTTAGCCGAAGCAGCAAATGTAATAGGAGTTGTAATCACTTTGTCTCCAGGCGAAACATCTAAAGCCATCGCGCACAAATGCAAAGCAGCTGTTCCATTAGACACTGCTACTGCATATTTGACTCCAATATACTCTGCGAATTTTTTTTCGAAATCAAGAATTTGAGGTCCTTGTGTTAGGTAATCCGACTTAAGCGTTTCAATAACCGCGTCAATATCCTGCTGAGTGATTTCTTGTCGGCCGTAAGGTATCGATTTCATTAGGCTTCAAATGTAGTATCTACGTGAATCTTAATTAGATCTTGCAATTCCTTTGCGGTAACCCACTCTGTGTTATTGTCAGAACTATATTTAAATCCAGGCTTAACCGCTTTTGCATCGAAATGCTTCACAAAATCGACTAAGCTGAATGTAGGCACCTGAGGTAATATCGCATAATATTTACCCAAATCATAAGTGGTAAAAGAATCTGATTCAGTAATCATTTCTTCATGCAATTTCTCTCCCGGACGAATACCAATTATTTCAATTTTACACTCCGGGCCAACAGCCTTAGCTACTTCAGTGATGACATATGAAGGAATCTTAGGAACAAAGATCTCTCCACCCCAAGCACTTTCCATAGCATGCAACACCATGTCAACACCTCCTTGTAAAGAGATATTAAATCTTGTCATATCTGGATTGGTGATTGGCAAAACGCCTTCTTTTCTTTTATTCATAAAGAAGGGTATCACCGAGCCATTCGACCCCATTACATTGCCATAGCGAACAACCGAAAACTTAATAGGATTCTTTCCCTTAATGTTATTAGCAGAAACAAATAATTTATCTGAACATAATTTTGTTGCTCCATACAAATTAATTGGCGCAGCAGCCTTATCTGTAGACAATGCAACCACATTTTGAACACCAACCTCTAAAGCTGCATTAATAACGTTCTCTGCTCCTAAAACATTGGTTTTAACACATTCCATAGGATTGTACTCTGCAATATGAATATGCTTCATCGCTGCAGCGTGAATAACATATTCAATGCCTTTAAACGCCATCTTTAAACGCTCAACATCTCTAACGTCACCAATAAAGTATCTTAGGGCAGAATATTTAGATTCAGGAAATTCCTGATTCATTTGAAATTGCTTTTGTTCATCTCGCGAAAAAATAACCAAACGCTTAACATTAGGCCATCTCTCTAAAATTGTTTTTGTAAGATGTTTACCCAAAGAACCTGTTCCTCCAGTTATTAATATCGACTTGCCATTTAAATCTAACATGAACTCTCTTTTAAAACGTAATACAAATTATACTTCTTTATTTTATTTCTTCCAATAAATGATAATCTTATTTTGTGTGCGCCAAATATAAAAAAATATACTTAGACTTTACTTTTAAAATGATGCTTTTCATGCAGAAAGACATGGTGACACTGCGCAGATTGTATTAGACTAAAAAAATAAGTATCCTTGCAACCTTATAATTCATTTATGCTTAAAAGAATTTCAGCAGCGCTAGAATGGCGTATCAGAGTATCTAAAAACCGCATTAACAAGGGTAGGTGGAAACTTAAAAAAAATCTAGACTCTTCACCTAAAGAAAACATAAAATCTCTATCTATTGTGGTGGTGGGCCGAAACGACAATTATGGTGGCGATTTCTCATTGCGCTTAAAAACAACAATAGACTGGAATTTATCACGTTTTCCTGGTGCCGAACTTATTTACATTGAATGGAATCCCTTAAACGATAAACCTAGCGATACGATATGGATGAGCGAGCGATATCCTAACGCTAAGTTGTATGTCGTTCCCAATGAAATTCATAAACAATTTGCCGGAACAGTTAAATTTCCCATACTAGAATATTTTGCTAAAAACATGGGTATTAGAAAAGCTTCTGGAGATTACATTGCGCTTATCAATGCCGATATTTTACTTGGTACCGATATTCAATTTAACCAACTAAGTAAAAATAATGTTTATGGCAGTCACTTCACCAATATTAGATGGAAAGGTGAGAACATTACTGAAGAGTTCTTGAAAAATGAAGAAATCATTTTAGCTAGCTCTGCAGCGCCTTTTAACCTTGAAAGCGTTGTAGGAAATTTCATTTTAACACATCGCGACAACTGGATGAAAATGAGCGGATATGATGAGCGATTGGTAGATGTGCGAAATGGTGTTGATACCAACGGACTAAAAATGCTATTGCATTTGGACCTAAAACCTATAGCTTTGGGACATCATTATCATTTAGATCACCCCGAATCGCTTATCAATGGAGCCAATGCTACACATGGCACCAATGAGAGAATACAGCAATTGCACGATGGTATCAATATTCCTTATAAAAATCCAGAACATTGGGGAATGAACAATTTCGTTTTCGAAAAAACTGGAACGAACATCTATACTGCTACAGCGACTCAAACCAATTAATATATTTTTTTATGTTTGAAAATAAAGACAGCCGAACTGAACTTTCTGAATTAGGTGAATTCGGACTCATTGACCTTATCAAAAAAAATGTAGTACTTGAAAACAAAACATCGCTTAAAGGCATTGGTGATGATGCTGCAGTGATTGACAGCGAAGGAAAAAGAACTGTTGTTTCTACCGACATGTTGGTAGAAGGTGTTCATTTCGATTTGTCTTACGTTCCCTTAAAACACTTAGGCTACAAAGCCGTTGCTGTGAACCTTAGCGACATTTACGCTATGAATGCCGAACCTAAACAAATCACGGTATCTATAGCGCTTTCTAATCGCTTTTCTACAGAAGCGGTAGAAGAATTATATGTTGGGATTTTATTGGCTTGTAAAAATTATAAAGTTGATTTGGTGGGCGGAGACACCACCACATCGAGAAGCGGACTAGTAATTAGTGTTACCGCCATTGGTGTAGCAAAAGATGAAGAAATTGCTTGTTCTGTATTAGCTTCTGGTCTTTGTAATATACTTTACCAAAACCAAGATTTATTAGACTTCCTTTACAAATCACTAAAAAAAGAATAATAGTCCAAAACACGAACATACTCGGTTAATATGGACAAGGACATACAAGTAATAGACAAGCAAGAGGGTAGAGGGAGACCCATTTTTGACTTCTCCCCTAAAATATTAGATCAGATAAAAGACTTAGCTGGTTATATGTGTAGTAAGCCAGAAATAGCCAGAATTATTGGTTGTTCAGAATCTACCATTCAAAGAAATCAATTAGCACAAGAAGCTTATGAACTAGGGGTTGCACAAGCAAAAAAGACTATTAGAAAAACCCAGTTTGATATTGCTACTAAACT